>OHJK01001245.1_pt1 | contig 13218 bp, 8 predicted proteins | sample 1568541 | NCBI WGS metagenome assembly OHJK01 (sample SAMEA3879535, study PRJEB24766) | human gut metagenome | biome: human-associated habitat; feature: feces | place: USA | collected 1985/1987
CCATGAAACGGTCGCCTTCCTGCGGTGCGGAGGCTGCGCGGATGTCGGCGCGCGAGCAGAAGCAAGGATAAATCAGCGGGGTTGTGCCAGCGATTGCGTTGTTGGCTGCGCTGCCGACTGCGGGGGTGTGGTCGTTGCGCTCGTCAAACGGCGAATCGTATGCGTCGTCAATCGTCAGGTTTTCCAAGCAATGCAGCGCCTCACGGTACAGGTCGTGCCGAGCGGATTGGAACACCGGATCGCCGTCCCAATCCAATCCAAGCCAATGCAGATCGTCCATCATCAGTTCGGCCGCGCCGGGCACCACGCGCGGTTCGTCGATGTCTTCGATGCGCAGCAGCATGCCGTCGCCGCGGCTGCGCGCGGACAGCCATGCTCCGAGCATCGCATAGATGTTGCCGATGTGCATGCGGCCTGATGGGGTGGGTGCGAAACGACCTGGCACGGGGTTCCTTCCTGTCGTTGGCGGGCGGTTCGGTGTTGCCGATGCGGAGACCGGTTGCGCCGATGCTTGCAACTGTACCTGCATCGGCGGCCGGAACGGCGGGTTTCGTGGGACGCGATTGTGGAATGCGTTGCTGGACGTGCCGTGACGTGCCATGCCGAGGTTGCAGCGTGCTCCGAAAACGTGCCGTCGCTGTGAGATATCTCACAGTGTGAGAAGGATATTTAGCGCATGGTGATACGGGCCGCGCGTTTCGTTTGGGGTGTGCGTAAGGTGGTGTGCGTCATCCGGTATTCTGGGTGGTGATTTCGGCAATTCGGTCTATGCGTTATCGGTATGGCCGGTCAAAAGGGGATTTACAAGGGGCGAATATGACGAAGCGACAGTTCAGTAGAGCGGAAATCGAATACCTGCGTACATTGCCGTCGATCGACGCGGTGACGGACAGCAGAATCACGTATGCGAGGGAATTCCAAATCGACTGCATGAGGCGGTATCTGCAGGGGGAGAAGCCGACTGCGATCTTCATTTCCGCGGGATTGAGCCCATCGGTCATCGGGCACAAGCGCATCGAACGCAATATCGCACGCTGGAAGCGTGACGAGGACATCATGCGCAAGGCGGCCGAAGAGCCGGAACCGCATGATACGGCTGTGGACAACCACAATGCGATGTCGGAAGTGCCGTTGGGCAAGATTCAATCGCTGGTATGCCAGGTGATGGTGTTGAGCGATCGCGTCGATAAATTGGAGCGTTTGGTGGAGGGGCTGCGCAAGGGGGATAAAATCTGAAAAAAAGTTTTCAGATTTATTGGTTTTTTCCGGCGGTTCGCGCGCATTTATCTGATACATTAAATGCGTAGACGGAGTCTTTGAAGTCCCCCTTCTACTGCCGTCTGGTTTTATAGCCCGCGCGAATTTATGACCGCTTTATCGCTTCACTTCAGGTCATCGCGCGGGCTTCTTTATACGTTGTCGGCGGTTTTCTGGTAACACTGGTATCGAAATATCAGCCGACATGCCGGAAACGGTGGTGCCGGCCGCGGACCGGCGGTCGAATGAACTTGCGAGAGGTGGACGATGACTGCATACATGGATCACAAGAACCTCGCCAACGAGGTGATCGACGATGCGCGCGCACGTGAGATCACGGACGGCGTGCATCGTGTGCTCGACCGCATCGCGGCAGCTGAGGAACAAGCCGGACGCGAAGCCGGCTCCGTGCGCCTGCTGGCCGCCACGAAGACGCGCGACATCGGCGAAATCATGGTTGCGATTGATGCCGGCGTGCGCATGATCGGCGAGAACCGTCCGCAGGAAGTGACGGCGAAGGCCAAAGGGCTGGCACGGCGATGCGCGGAACGCGGGTTTTCGCTGGGCGTCGCAGGCGTCGCGCCGGATGCTGCGGCGGAGCATATTCCATTCCACCTGATCGGCCAGCTGCAAAGCAATAAAATCGGCAAAGTGCTGCCGGTGGTCGACACTATCGAATCGGTCGATTCAATCGATTTGGCAGAAAAAATTTCACGTAGAGCCGTGGCTCGCGGTATTACTGTCGGCGTGCTGCTGGAAGTCAACGAATCCGGCGAGGAATCGAAATCCGGTTGCGATCCGGCGCACGCCATCCGCATCGCGCAGAAAATCGGCACGTTGGACGGCATCGAATTGCAGGGACTGATGACGATCGGCGCGCATGTGTACGACGAAACGGTGATTCGCCGCGGTTTCTCGCACCTGCGCAAGACCCGCGACCTCATCCTCGCATCCGGCGAACCGGGCACGGACCGTTGCCGGGAACTGTCGATGGGCATGACCGGCGACATGGAACTGGCCATCGCCGAAGGTTCCACCATCGTGCGCGTCGGCACTGCGATTTTCGGTGAGCGTGCGTTCATCTGAGCGCTTTCTTTGACTTTTTCTGTTTTTTTAAGGATTTGCGAGGCTCGTCCGCCTGGATTGCATTCGTCTGGCTTACATTCGTCTGACTTGCATTCCTCTGAAAAACGGCTTGTCTGAGCTGCGTTCCGCCGGTAGGTGGGGTGCTGCGCGGTTTGGTGCCAAAATTGCCGGTTTCGTGCCTGAAACCGTTGTCTTTCTAGGGGTAAGCCCTCCTATAGGGGGCAAGGGCTTTCGTATGGCGGGTGTGAACATGGGTGTGTTCGAAGGAGAAACCCATGTTTTGGTCTGCCTCTCGATTGATGAGTAAACCCGTCCGTCTGCTCGCCCGCAGGACGGATTCCTACGTGCATGCGCATGCGGTGCTGCGTTCGCCCATGCGGCTGTTCGGTGCCGTGGCGGGCGCCTCGGCTGATTCCTATGATGCCGGTGACGATAACGATGGCATCGGCAATGGCGCCGGAGTCGGATCTGATGCCGGTGCAGCTGCCGACAGTGGTCATGCCGGAACTGTTGCGTTCGCTGGAACGTCTGCTGGAACGTTCGCTGGAACGCCGTCGTTTTACGAGGCGATTGACATTGCCGATGTGGTTCGCGCGCGCAGGCTGCGGCGGATTCGTTTCATATTGGTGCGGTGCGTGTCCGTGCTGCTGATCGTGGGCGCGGTGGTGGTCGCGTCGTTGCCGTTCGCCATGCAGGCGCATTCCGCGCGGCGCTTGGCCGAGACATCCGATTCGGCGGCTCGCACGGTTGCCGGATGGCCGTATCCGATGGCGATGGAGGAGTTGGAACGGGCGCGCGCATACAATCGGCGGCTTGCCGTGGAAGGACAGCCGGTATTGGGCGAGGCGGCCGATCCGTTCACTACCAGACCGGCTGGCACTGCCGGAGATGCTGATACCGCCGACGATTCGGCGCCTTCCGGCGGTGCCGGGCTTTCCGCGGCGGACACGGACGCGAACTATCAGGGCCTGCTGGATTCCGGCGCAGGCATCATGGGCACGGTATTGGTGCCCAAAATCGGCGTGGAACTGCCGATTCGGCATGGTACGTCCGAACCGGTGCTCGCCGTCGGCGCAGGGCATCTGTACGGCACCAGCCTGCCGGTCGGCGGCACTGGCTCGCATACGGTGGTCACCGGGCATCGCGGCCTGGTCAAATCGTTGATGTTCACACGGCTCGACGAACTGCACGACGGCGATTTCATGTACATCAAAGTGATGGACGAGACGCTGGGATACGAAGTGGACCGAATCAGCGTGATCGAACCGGACGACGTCTCACGGTTGAAAATCGTGCCCGGCGAAGACCGGCTGACGTTGATGACCTGCACGCCATACGGCATCAACACGCATCGGCTGCTAGTCTCCGGGCATCGCGTCGCAATACCGCTGCCCGCGCCAGATCCGGCCGACGGGCGCGCTCGCCATGACCATCGTTTGCACGATGGGCGGCATGCTGTTGTGCTGCATGGTCGTGCGGTCGATGCGGCCCCGACACCGAATCATGCGGCACGCTTCCACCTGGCCGCGTAAAGGATAAGGGGGAAGGCCGCGATTTTCGCGGGTCCGCACGTTCCCCGAACCCATCAATGGAGGGGACGGGTTTCAAAACGTTCATCCATAAGGTTCAAGGCATGGAGGCGCATAGGCAATTCGCCACAGCGCCATGAGAGATGGACATGTCATGAAGTGGATGAAGGACCCGCTTGCCGGCTTCATAAGCCGGTGTGGCGCGCGGATGGGAAAATTCACCGCATTGCTTGTCACGATTGCGATGCTGGCCGGCACCACGGGAGCCGGCGCGACCGCGTTCGCCGACGAAACGGTGACGGATGGCGGCAACGTGGCCGCCGAATCCGCAGCGAGCCAGCCGGAATCGACACAACAATCCGATGCTGAAAACGCAGTCGGATCGGACGTTGCCGACATTGCCGGGCAAGATGTTGCCGGACAGTCCGCAACGGACGATGACGACGCACAATGCCTTACGGACGACGGCGAATCGCAGCAGCCATCGAACGAACAAGCGCAATCGCAACTGCAGTCGCAATCGCAACCGGAACAACCGTCGGAGACGATGCCGGAACAGCGGCAGCCGTGCGATAAGACGGAACAGCCGAATGAGCAGAAGGAGCAGGAACGGCAGGCGGTTAGGCAGCCGACGGCTGAGAACGCTGACGTACCTGCAAATGGTGCTGCACCGGCTCAAGACGGCGATCGAAACGACCATGCCGGCGAAAATCGCACGGATGCTGTGGCGAATGGCGATGCGGGCGCGACAGCCGATGACGGCAAAACCGGCGATGCGGACGATGCTGACAACGATGGCAACACTGCTGAAGATGCCGACGATGCCGACAAGAACGGTAAGAATGACGCCGACAAGGATGCCGCGTCGGCTCAAAACGGCAACGATAACGACAAGAATGATGCTGCCAAAGACGATGCCGACGCCGACGAACACATCATGCGCGATCGCTTCACCTTCAATCGCAAAACCGTGATGCGTGCCGCGCGTAACGTCGCCGTGCCGCAGCCGGACCACACGAAAAGCATCACATACAACAACGGCGGCAAATACACGCTGAACCTCAACGTGGTGGGCAAGGACACCCGTGAAAGCCATGAGGTCACGGAGAAAATCGAAGTGGTGCTCGTGCTGGACACGTCAGGATCGATGGGATATTGCATGAACGGGCGCCAAGGAGGCTGCAGCGACACGAATCCACAGCGATTGGCGGCGCTGAAAAAGGCGGCCAACAGTTTCATCGACGCCACCAAGGTCACCAACGACACCATCCAGGACAAAGACAGCAAAGTGCGAATCGCCATCGCTCAATTCGGGCAGACATCCGGCGTGGTGAGTTCCCTGACCAGCGATACCGCCGCTCTGAAATCATCGGTGAACAGGCTATCCGCCAATGGCGCGACCCCTGCGGACAAAGGCATGACCGCCGCGCAGACGGCATTACGGCAGGCAAGGCCAGGCGCGAAGAAAATCGTCATCTTCTTCGCGGACGGTGTGCCGACCACGCAAAACGCTTTTAGCACAAGAGTCGCCAATAACGCCGTGACAACCGCGCTCGCCATGAAATCGGCCGGCACGCTCATCTACAGCATCGGCATCTTCGAAGGCGCCAATCCGGAGCAGCAATCGTTCGACAACTGGGAGAACGACCAAGCCAACCAGTTCATGCACGCCGTGTCCAGCAACTATCCGAACGCCACCGCGTACAACAAAACCAATTGGGGTACGGGCGGCAACCTCGGCTACTACAAGGCCACCAACAGCGCTGACGACCTGACGAAGATCTTCGACGACATCCAGAAGGAGATCACCACGGGAAGCGCCTACAGCGGCGTCTCGATCGTCGACGAGCTGTCCGAATACGCGCAGGTCGATGGCGTTGTCTGGAACATGGCCAGCATGCGGAACTTCGGCGGAACGACCTACTACCGGGTGACCGGCGGCGTGACGCTCAACGTGACGAATCTGCCTTCGGGGGCTACGCCTCCAGTGCTGGAACGTGATTACACATTGTGGTACAGCGACGCCGGCAACGGCAAGATCCGCGTCGAATTCGCCGGCGATTACGAGCTGCTGCACAACGCGACCTACACGCTCTCGTACGGCATCGTGCCAACCGACAGCGCCTACGCGCGGGTCAATATGGTCGACGGCGGCATCAACTACGACGCGACCGGCGACGCGGGCACCGGCACGACCTCCGCAGGAAAGCCGGGCTTCCGATCGAACGCGTCGGCGCAGGTCTGTTACACCTTCGACAAGCAGTCCGCCTGCGCGGCCTACCAGCATCCCGTATTGCAGGTGCCGTCCGCCAACGTGGTCGTGACGAAACATTGGGAAGGCGGAATGCCGGCGAGCGGAGCCACATTGCGCATCGATTTCATGCAGGGCGGCGCATCGAAGCTGGGCAAAGACCTTTCCGAAGATGACGAGCTGCCTACCGGCGAATGGCAGTACACATTCCGTGGCGTGATGGCAGGCGACTACACCGTCACGGAAGGCAACATCGCCGGCTATCACGCGAAAGGCAACGTCACCTCAGTGCCGATCAGCATCACCAGAGCCGACATGTGGAGCGCGTTCGACAAGGGACAGACCGCCACCTACGAAGCCTCGTTCACCAACGTGAAAGAGACGGTGGCCGTGCTGCCGCTGTCCGGCGCATCGGAAGGACGGACCTGGCTGGTCGTGGCCGGCGTCACGGCACTGGTGCTGCTGCTTGCGGGCATCGTCGGACTGGCTTTGATCGGGCGCGGACGGCCGTGACGGAACTGCCGGACGGCAATCGCAATTCTCTGATCGCAATCCGGCAATCGCAATTTTTCAATCACAACTAAAGAGCAACACAACTTACGAAACTTCCCATAAAACCAACCAATCGGCTGCGGTAACAAGGCCGACCAAACCAAGGAAGAGAGGTCTCTCATCATGAAGACGAGAAGGCTTTGTGCAGTAATCGCCGCGGCGGCAACGTTGCTGGGCGGTATGGCGTTCGGCACGGCCGGAGCGTATGCGGCCGGCAGCGCATCGATCGAAGTGCGGCATTCGCAGAAGGGGCACACCTACTCCGCGTACAAGTTCGCCTCGCTGACGGTGGACGGCGACGCCGTGCAGGTCGACACCGACGCCGATTGGGTGACTGCGGTGACCGACGCGGTGGCCGCCGCCAACAACAACATGGACCCCGTTGTCAGCATGCCCTCCGAATATGACAGCAATCCGGCCGCGTTCGCCGCAACCAAGACCGGCGATAACGACGCCGCCTGGTTCCGCACATTCGCGGCCTCGTTGGCGGTTGGCGATGGCGTCGTTGCCGACAAAACCGTTGCAGGCAACGGCGGTACGGCTGCCATCGGTTCTCTTGAAGAAGGCTGGTATCTCATCACCGATGTGGATGGAGAGGGTGGCCGAGGCACCAACGCCATCGTCGCCACCACGCTGAACGGCGTGGCCGCCACATTCAAAGTGAAGGGCGATCCGGCAACCGGCCAGGGCAAGATCAACGCTGTCGGCATGTTTGTGGCCAAGAACGAGAACGAGCCCGACCAGCCGGGCAAGACGGCCGATACGATTACCACCACTGAAGGCGTGAGCATTGGGCAGACCGTCGCCTACACCATCACGCTGGATATTCCGAACGCGGCCGAAGGCTACGACAAGTATCCGTACTTCGTGAAGGACGTGGCATCCAAGGGCCTGACGGTCAACAAGGACTTCAAGGCCGTTGTTCGAGCCGCGGATGGCACGGAAACGAATATGCCGTTCACCTACGTGACCGTTCCGACCGTTGGAGCCGACGGCAAGACCACCACCGTGCTGGAATTCGACTTGGCCAACAAGAGCGGCCAGCTGGTCATCACCTACACCGCCGTGGTCAACAAGGACATCATCGACATGGGCAACAAGGTTACCAACAAGGCGGCCGTGTCCCGTGACACCGAGGTGTGGAATACGCCGGTCGAATTCGACTCCTATACCGGGGGCTTCTCCTTCCGCAAGTACGGTGTCGGAAGCGATGCCAATGGTCTCGCAGGAGCGAAGTTCCACGTGTTCGAGGGAACCGAGGTTTCGCAGACCCCGCTCAAGTTCATCAAGATTGTGGATGGCGAATACCGCCTTGCCGAAGCGAACGAGAACGGCGCTGTCGCGGATGTGGAAACCACCACCGGCGACGTGAAAATCATGGGCTTGAAGTCCGGCAAGTACACGCTGAAGGAAACCGGATTCGCGAGCGGCTATGCGAAGAACTTTGTGCCGATCTTCACCGTCGAACTAGCTGTGAACCAGGAAACCGGCAAGTCGACCTTCAAGCTGGTCGGCGCCAACAACCTCGGTCTGGCAAGCAGGCTTGACGAGGGCATGTCCGACAAGGCAATCCAGGTCAAGAACGTGAAGAACGTCACGCAGCTGCCGCTCACCGGCGCAATGGGCACCGCGTTGTTCACCATCGCGGCCCTGGTAATGGCCGGAGCCGGACTGGCGCTCGTGCTGCGCTTCCGCGAATCCGATACGCCGATGGCGGTCTGAGCGGGCCAGCAGACAGGCAACGGGGCTTGTTCGGGCGGGTGAGTCGTTGAGCGATCAACGGTTCACCCGCTTTTGTTGTGACGAATACTGGTGATTTAGGGTTTAGTACCGCCTGAAATGGTTGGAAAAACGCCATTCGTACCGGTATGATGGAACACGAAGCGAACAACGAATCGGATTGCGGCCTTGCATCGCAAACACGTATCGCAAGCGCGCATCGCAAACCGAATCGCAAGCCGAACAGGGGAATGGCATGACGGGGGCCATTCGACTGCCGTGCGGTGGAAGGGAGCCGCCGCACGCCAAGCCGAAAGGGAACATCATGTGCAACGGTGGGGGAGCGTTCAGTCCGGAAGAAGTCGAATATCTGCGCTCGCTGCCGGTGGTGGCCGAAGCGACGTCGCGACGCATCACCTACACGGAATCGTTCAAACACAACTGCATGCGCCGGTACCATGCGGGCGAATCGCCGGTCGAACTGTTCCGCGAAGCCGGACTCGACCCATCGCTGATCGGCTATAAGCGCATCGAACGTTGTTTCGCGCGCTGGCGCAAGATTGCCTGCCGTATGGGCACGGACCGGCTGGTATCGGTTGATGGGAATGGTGGAGTGATGCCATCGGCGTCGGCGGGTGTGGTTCCGTCGGCGGACTCGGCGGAGGTTGCTCGATCTGCGGTATCGCAGCCGGTGCAGCCAACGCAAACGACGGAAACGCAAAGCAATGCGACGCTGCCCGCGCCGCGCAACGCAGCCGAAGTCCCGATTCTGTCGGGAGGTGACGTGCGCGACCTGCTCATCGCCCAGCAGGTGCGCCGCATCGACGAGCTGGAACGCGAGGTGGCGGCGTTGCGGGCGGAACTGCATCGCAAATAATCGCAAAAATCGTAAAAAATGCGAGCAATCGGCATCGTCCGCAAAGCGACGCATGTCGAGAACGGCGGGCGTGGCGAGCGGGTAGACTTGCGGGTATGAGAATCGCACGTTTTACGCATAATGATGTACCGCAGTACGCCTTCGTTCAGACCGACAAGAACGACGGCAAGGACTATCTCGTAGCCTTGAACGGCTATCCGCTGTCCGGCCAGGCCGTCGAGCCGACCGGCGAGCGCTATCCGGTGGATGGTGACGGCATTCGTCTGCTGGCTCCGGTGATTCCGTCGAAGGTGTACGGTTTGGCGAAGAATTATGAGGCGCATGCGCAGTTCATGCATGAGGCCGGTCATTCCGATATCAAGCATGCGCCGGAGGATATGGTGATTTTCACCAAGCCGAGCACGTCGGTGATTGGTCCGGATGATCCGATTGTGATTCCGCTGTGTTCGAATGATATGAATTTCGAGCCGGAGTTGGCTGTGGTGATGGGTCGTATCGCCAAGAATGTGCCGGTGGAGCAGGCCATGGATTATGTGCTGGGTTTCACGTGCGTGAATGATGTGACGTTGCGTGATCTGCAGGGTCTTGATCCGACGTGGACGCGTGCGAAGGGTTTTGATACGGCGTGCCCGTTGGGTCCGTGGATTGTGACGCGTGACGATGTGGATTGGAAGGATGCGAAGATTTCCTTCACGCTCAACGGTGAGGATGTGCCGATGGCGTCGGGTACCACGGCGAATCTGATTCACGGCATTCCTGAGCAGATCGCGGCGATTACGAGTTTCACCACGCTGCTGCCGGGCGATGTGATTATGACGGGTACGCCGAACGCGTCGGGTCATCTGGATCCGGGTGACGAGGCGATCGTGCACGTCGAGGGCATCGGCGATCTGCGCAACGTGGTGGTGCGCGGCTGATTTTCGGCTTGCTGGCGGACTTTGGATTAGGCGGGTTTGCAACGTTTCGTGATTTCGTTACGTTGCTGCCCGCCTTTTTCGTATGTATTGCGATTGCCGGTGAGCGCTGGTGATTGTCGGTGACTGCCGTCCTGTGTCGAAAGACGGTTTTGAGAAACGCAAAAAGTTGAGTGTGTGGGACTCAAGTTTTGGGAATATAATGGCGATGAAGTCGGTTGAGCATATCAGACAACGACATATGCGTCCGAACGCCGGCCCGGTAGCGAAGGCCGGGCGGCCGGGCGCGAACCATGGAGGATGATATGGAACAGAAGTTCACGCAGATGGCGCAGGAAGCGCTTTCGGACGCCGTTCAGAACGCGGCGGCGCTGGGCAATCCGCAGGTAGACACCCTGCACCTGCTGGACGCGATGCTGCGTCAGGAAAACAGCATGGCCCGCGCGCTCATCGAAGCGGCAGGCGGCAACGCGCAAAACGTGAGCGCCGAAGTGCATCGGGCGATGCAATCGCTGCCGAGCGCCAGCGGATCGACCACAACGCAGCCGGACGTCAGCAGGCAGCTGTCGGCGGTGCTATCGCAAGCCGAAAAAGAAATGCAACGGAGGGGAGACGAGTACGTCACCGTCGACCTCATGCTGGTCGCAATCGCGGCCGCGAAACCGAATCAAAGCGCGGACATCTTGGAAAAGAACGGTCTTACCGCGGATAAGCTGCGTAACGCCCTGACCGCCGCGCGCGGCAGCGACCGCAAGGTGACCAGCGCCGACGCGGAAGGCTCGTATAAAGCTTTGGAGAAGTACTCCACCGATTTGACGGCCGCCGCGAAGGAAGGCAAGCTCGACCCGGTGATCGGCCGCGACCAGGAAATCCGCCGCGTCATCCAGATCCTGTCCCGCCGTACCAAGAACAATCCTGTGCTGATCGGCGAGCCTGGCGTCGGCAAAACCGCCGTCGTCGAAGGCCTGGCGCAGCGCATCGTCGCCGGCGACGTGCCGACCACCCTGCAGAACAAGAAGCTTATCTCGCTTGACCTGGGCTCCATGGTGGCTGGTTCCAAGTACCGTGGCGAATTCGAGGAACGTCTGAAGAGCGTGCTTGAGGAGATCAAGAAGGCCGACGGGCAGATCATCACCTTCATCGACGAGATCCACACCATCGTCGGCGCGGGCGCGGCCGAAGGCTCCATGGACGCGGGCAATATGCTCAAGCCCATGCTGGCCCGTGGCGAACTGCGCCTGATCGGCGCCACCACACTGGACGAATACCGTGAGAACATCGAAAAGGATCCGGCGCTCGAACGTCGTTTCCAGCAGGTGTTCGTCGGCGAGCCGAGCGTGGAGGACACCGTCGCCATCCTGCGCGGCATCGCGCCGAAGTATGAGGCCCACCACAAGGTGACCATCGGCGACGACGCGCTGGTCGCGGCGGCAACCCTGTCGAACCGCTACATTTCCGGACGCCAGCTGCCGGACAAGGCCATCGATCTGGTGGATGAGGCCGCAGCGCACCTGCGCATGGAACTCGACTCCTCGCCTGAGGAAATCGACGAACTGCGCCGCCAGGTGGACCGTCTCAAGATGGAGAAGTCGTACCTGCTGGGCAATCCGAAGAACGACAAGGCCGCGGAAAAGGCCGAAGCGGAACTGGACGACAGCGCCAAGGACCGTCTCGCCGATTTGAACCAGGAAATCGCCGACAAAAGCGAAAAGCTCAACGGGCTGAAAGCGCGTTGGGACGCCGAAAAGAACGGCCACAACCGTATCGGCGACCTGCGCAAGAAGCTCGACGAGCTGCGTACGCAAGCCGAAAAGTACGAGCGCGAAGGCGACCTGGCGAAATCGTCAGCCATCAACTACGGCGAAATCCCGGCCATCCAGAAGGAAATTGCCCAAGCCGAGAAGAACGAGGCGGAATCGGGCGGAGCCGACAATGCCAACGCCGACGTGCCGATGGTCCCCGACCGCGTCGACGCCGACTCCATCGCCGAAATCGTCTCCGACTGGACCGGCATCCCCGTGGGCCGTCTTATGCAGGGCGAAAACGAGAAGCTCCTGCACATGGAGGAGTACCTCGGCAAGCGCGTGATCGGCCAGAAGGAAGCCATCCAAGCGGTTTCCGACGCCGTGCGTCGCTCGCGTGCCGGCATCTCCGACCCGAACCGTCCGACCGGATCGTTCCTGTTCCTCGGTCCCACCGGCGTGGGCAAGACCGAACTGGCCAAGGCGCTCGCCGACTTCCTATTCGATGACGAGAAGGCCATGGTGCGCATCGACATGAGCGAATACATGGAGAAGGCCTCCGTGTCCCGCCTGATCGGCGCCGCGCCGGGCTACATCGGCTACGAAGAGGGTGGCCAGCTTACCGAAGCCGTGCGTCGCCGTCCGTATTCGGTGGTGCTGTTCGACGAGGTGGAGAAGGCCAATCCGGAAGTCTTCGACGTGCTGCTGCAGGTGCTTGACGACGGTCGCCTGACCGACGGCCAGGGCAGGACCGTGGACTTCAAGAACACGATTCTGATCATGACCTCCAACCTGGGCTCGCAGTTCCTCGTCAATCCCGACATGGACGCGGACGCCAAGAAGAAGGCCGTGATGGACGCCGTGCACATGCAGTTCAAGCCGGAATTCATCAACCGTCTGGACGAACTGGTCATGTTCCACCCGCTGACCCGCGAGGAGCTCGGCGGCATCGTGGACATTCAGGTCGCGCAGGTGTCCGCACGTCTGACCGACCGCCGCATCACGCTCGACGTGACCGATTCGGCGCGCGAATGGCTTGCCAACACCGGTTACGATCCGGCGTACGGCGCACGTCCGCTGCGTCGCCTGGTGCAGACCGAAGTCGGCGACCAGCTTGCCCGCATGCTGCTGGCCGGCGAAGTGCACGACGGCGACACCGTGCTGGTGGACCAGACCGGCGGCGACTACCTGGAGCTGTCCGCGTGGGCCGCGGACCAGCTGGAGGATATGGGCGAGGGGAAGACGGACGATTCCGCCGACGTCCCGAACCCGGCTGAGTGACGATTATCGA
>OHJK01001253.1_pt1 | contig 13177 bp, 9 predicted proteins | sample 1568541 | NCBI WGS metagenome assembly OHJK01 (sample SAMEA3879535, study PRJEB24766) | human gut metagenome | biome: human-associated habitat; feature: feces | place: USA | collected 1985/1987
ACGCTCTCGCGAGCCTTGCGTGCTGCGATACGCGCTGTTGCTGCGAGAATCACCTTGTCGCATATCATCTTCGCCTCTTTCGGGTTCTCCTCAAGATAGTTGGTGAGAGCCTCGCCTACAGCCTGCTGCACGGCACCTGCCACCTCGCTGTTGCCGAGCTTGGTCTTTGTCTGACCCTCGAACTGCGGCTCAGCCACCTTGATCGAGATTACGGCTGTGAGTCCTTCGCGGAAGTCTTCGCCTGCAATTTCTATCTTCGCCTTCTCAATCTGCTTCGAGATAGCAGGGTCGTTGTCGGCGTAAGTCTTCAGGGTGCGTGTGAGGGCTGCGCGGAAACCGGTGAGGTGTGTACCGCCCTCTATGGTGTTGATGTTGTTTACGTACGAGTGGATGTTCTCCGAGTAGTCGGTGTTGTACATCACTGCCACTTCGATAGGTATGCCCTGCTTCTCTGTCTTCAGATAGATTACGTCGTCGAAGAGGTGTGTGCGGTGGCGGTCTACGTAGCGCACGAACTCCTTAAGTCCGTCCTTAGCGTGGAACACCTCTTCGCGTGTCTTGCCCTCTTCGTTGGGGCGCATGTCGCGCAGAGTGATGCGGATGCCGGCGTTGAGGAACGCAAGCTCGCGCATACGGCGTGCGATGATGTCCCACTGGTAGTGGGTTGTGGTGAACACTGTTGGGTCGGGCCAGAACTGCTGGCGTGTACCGCGCTTGTCGGTCTCGCCTACTACCTTCACGGGGTAGAGCGGCTTGCCCTTCTCGTATTCCTGCTGGTATATCTTTCCGTTGCGGAACACCTGCGACTTCATGCGTGTCGAGAGTGCGTTTACGCAGCTCACACCCACACCGTGCAGACCACCGCTGACCTTGTATGAACCCTTGTCGAACTTACCGCCGGCGTGGAGCACTGTCATTACGACCTCCAGAGCCGACTTGTGCAGCTTGGCGTGCATGTCTACGGGGATGCCTCGACCGTTGTCCTGAACGGTGATCGATTCGTCTTCGTTGATTGTTACCTCGATGTCAGTGCAATAGCCTGCCATTGCCTCGTCAATAGAGTTGTCAACGGTCTCGTTCACGAGGTGATGCAGACCCTTTTCGCTGATGTCGCCGATGTACATTGCCGGGCGCTTGCGCACGGCCTCAAGTCCTTCCAGAACTTGTATGTTACTTGCCGAGTAGTTGTTCTCGGTGTTTTGTATTTCTGCCATTTTCGATTATCTATGTTTGGACTACAAAAGTACTAATTTTCCGTGACTTACGGAAATATTAAGGCTTAAAAATGCGCAAACAAAAAAAGGTCACACTTCGTTTGAAGTGTGACCTTAGTATGGGGTTCTGTCAACACGCTCTTAGCCGAGCTTGCTGATATGCAGACACAAACTTGACTTCAAGTTTGCAGCTTTGTTCTTGTGGATAATGTTAGTCTTTGCCAACTTGTCCAGCATTTTCTGAACAGAAGGATAGAGCTTTACTGCCTCTTCCTTGTCCGTCATTGCGCGCAGCTTGCGAACTGCATTACGCATAGTCTTTGCGTAGTATCTGTTGTGCAAAGCCTTAACCTTGTCCTGACGGATTCTCTTAAGTGATGATTTGTGGTTTGCCATCTTGTTTTTTCAGTTTTTTATTTTTTATTGTAGTCCCTAGGAGAGTCGAACTCCTCTTTAGAGAATGAAAATCTCTCGTCCTAACCGATAGACGAAGGGACCAACACTACTTGCATTTTTGCGGATGCAAAGGTACTGCTTTATTTTAAACCCACCAAATTTTCTTTGTTCTTTTTTCTTTAAATAGTGCTTTTTTCATTAATTTTGCCCTTAAATAGACCAAAACAATCAAAAAATGCTGGAAAAAACGCGCGCAATAGTGCTTAACTCATTGAAATACGGCGAGTCGCAAATGATTGTGGATATGTACACCGAAGGGCGTGGTCGTCTCTCTTTCATACAGCGCATACCGCGTCAGGGGCGTGCGGGCATAAAGAAGCAGTACTTCCAACCGCTTACCATCCTCGACATCGAATTCGACTACCGTGCTACGCAGCGCTTGCATAAGTTGCGCTCGGCTGCGGTGGCTTTCCCGTTTCGCTCGTTGCCCTTCGATATGGCTAAGCTGTCGATAGCCCTGTTTGCGGCTGAGTTCACCATTTACGTCACGCGCTCTGAGCAAGCCGACCCTGCCCTGTATGCCTTCATTGAGCATAGTGTGCGGTGGTTGGATGCCTGTGACGGCAGTTTCGCCAATTTCCACATTATATATATGTTGCACCTCACGCGCTTCTTAGGCTTCTATCCTAACGTGGAGGATGCCACCAGCGGTTGCTGTTTCGATATGCGCGAGGGTTGTTTTGTGTCTGTGGCACCTCCTCATACCGACTTTCTACCTCCGCACGAGGCTGAGAAGATTGGTTTGCTGCTACGTCTGAGCTACGCCACGATGCGCTTGCTGCGCCTCACACGCGAGGAGCGCAACCGTTGTGTCGACGTAGTGCTTGCCTACTACCGCCTGCACCAGCCCGACTTTCCCGATATGAAGTCGCTCGCGGTGCTGAGGGAGCTGTTCGGGTAAAAGTAAAAGAGTAAAAAAGTAAAAGAGTAAAAAGGGTTGGCTAAGGCTTAGTTAGTTAAGACTTAGGAAGGCTTAAAGAGGCTTGGTTCGGCTTAGTTAGTTAAGGCTTAGAAAGGCCTAAAGAGGCTTAGTTCGGCTTAAACGCTCCCTTAATGAGGCTTAAACGCTGCCATAAAAAAGAAGAATAATAACCATAAAAACCAAAAGATATGACAAAAATCCGCATTCCGGCAATGGACATCGCGCGTCGTCACCCGCTTTTCTTGAAGGGAACGACCGATGCTGCATACGCACGCTTTGCTTCTGATCTGGCAGAGCTGATGGAGAAACTGAACATTGAAGAATTTAAAGGTGACAACCTGCGTGAACTTGCTATCGTGCTCACGATGTATTATGAGGATATGATTTCCGACCTTGGCATCTGGAACGCGCTCACCGATAGCTTCCAGGAGTTGTACGGTCGTCAACTGCCTTTCTACGATGTAGACATGCAGAACTACTATCGCAACGAGCCGAACGTAGAGGACATACGCTTCCTCATCTGGTTGCTTATGACGCGCACCGAGCCGTCGGCTGTGGTGTCGCCCGACACGCCGGCTCTTGAGGCTGCTGCACGCACAGCGTGCTCGCTCATGGATAAGCGCTTCGAGGATATGCCCGTGAACGAGGAGCTGAAGGAGTTCTTTACAAAGGCTGAGTTTGCGCAGAACTTCTACGCGCAGTTCGACCTTATGAAGTGGTCGTACTTCGCTTGCTACGCTTCGTGCAACGAGAATGCGCCGATGCTCATACGCCAGCAGGCACAGCGTCTCTCGTTCTCGCTCAACTGTCCGCCGCCCATCGCCGTGAACGTGGCTGAGAGCATCGCCATGTTCGAGAACCGCCTGCAACCGCTCGCTATGCGCCCGCAGGACTGGCTGGCACGCATCGTGCGCAACAACGGCAATGCTGAGGCTGCCGACAAGATTGCTTCACAGCGTTATCTGCCGTTCGACTTCTATCTCATTACCGATGCTGTGAAGGGCGAGAGCATGACGTTCGAGTCGCTGCGTGGCGAGAAGTTCACGCTCAGCGACCACGGTTTGAGCCATCCGCAGCCGGAGTGCTACGACAGCAAGTCGGCAATGGCGTTCTTCGTGGAGTACGGTGGCGAGTTCTACATCGGCTCGCAGGGCTCTTGGTCGAACAACACCGAGGCGTTCGACACTGAGAAGAAGGCACGCAAGCATAACACAATGCTCTGCATCGACAACCGTCGCAAGCTCATCGAGGAGAACAGTGGCTCGCCGTTGTTCTACTTCAACAATGCCGACATGCTGCGCCTGTTCCTCACCGACCGTGTAGGACTTCCGAAGAAGACTGTGTCGCAGCTCACGCTGCCACAGGAGGAGATGGACTTCACCGTCTTTGTGCGCGAGTCGGACTTCAACGTGGTCTACTTCCCCAACGTGGCGCGACTCATCTGCGACCCACGCAACCCGCTCTACGATGCCGAGTATGCCAAGACGAACACCTTCGGCAACATCTTCATGCTGCCGGGCGACATGCTCCGCTACCTCCACGAGCACGACATGCTGCCCGAGGCGCGTATCAACTGCTTCGGCGGTGAGGAGGAGGGCAAGAAGATTGTGAAGGACAACTTCGACTTCTTCGCACGCATGATGCAGGGTAGTGCTTACTAAGCATCGGCATCTGCGCATAAGCAGATGCCGATAATAATATAATGTAATAAAGAATTGGGTATTATGAATATAAAAAGTGTACTTGTGCTTTTGGCGTTCGGCCTGTCAGCCTGTAGCAGTGGCAGGTATGCCGGTGTGCCGAAAGAGTATCATGCGTTGATTGACCGGACGATTGCCACGGCAGGCGACAATGCCAAGGAGTTGAAGAAGGCATTGAAGGAAGTGCCCCGCAACGAACGCGAGGGCATGGCGTTTCTCATTTCGTACATGCCGGAGCGCGACGCAAAGTCGCTCTCTGCAGAGTTCCTTCTTGAGAACGTTGAGTACGCCTACAAGGCTCGCGCCGAGTTTCCGTGGGCTAAGGAGGTGCCCGACAGCGTGTTCCTGAACGACGTGGTGGCTTACGCTAATCTGAACGAGAACCGCGAAAGTTGGCGTAAGGACTTCTACGAGCGCTTCAAGAAGTACGTGGCTCCGTGCAAGACGATGCGCGAGGCTATCGACTCGGTGAACAAGAACGTGCGCGACGAGCTGCTTGTCGACTACAACACGAAGCGCGAGAAACCCGACCAGGCTCCTTACGAGTCGATTCGCCAGCACATGGCTTCGTGCTCGGGTCTCTCAATCCTGCTTACCGATGCGTTCCGCGCCGTAGGCATTCCGTCGCGCGTGGCTGGCACTCCGGCTTGGCACGACGACCGTGGCAACCACAACTGGAACGAGGTGTGGATCGACGGTCAGTGGCGCTTCACCGAGTACTATCCTTCCGACGACCTCGACCAGTCGTGGTTCCTAACCGATGCTGGCAAGGCTATAAAGGAGGACGTAAGAAAGGCAATATATGCGGCTTCGTTCAAACCGACAGGCTGTTACTTCCCGTTGGTTTGGGATGAGAACATACGCTACGTTCACGCAGAGAATGTCACCGACCGCTACACGAGTCTCTACCGTGCGCAGCTCGCTGCCACGCCTGCCGACGGCAAGCACGTGGCTCTGCGCGTGATGGTGTTCAGGGACAAGGACCATGCCGAGAATTCGGGCGACCGCGTGGCTACCAATCTCGATGTGTTCAAGGGCGATAAGCAGCTCTACGGTGGTCGCAGCACGGGTGCTACGCAGGACATGAACGATGTGCTTACGTTCAATGTGGAGAAGAACCAGCAGTACATCGTGAAGTTCGTGAACGGCAAGGGCGAGATGCAGACGCAGACCGTGGATGTGGGCGACGAAACGACGACGCTCAAGCTCTACATGCAGTAATCTTTAGGGGGTGCACTTGTCTCAAGTGCACCAACGTAGCAGTAGTGCACCAACGTAGCAAGAAGTGTACCTAATGTTTTGTTGGTACACTTGAGACAAGTGTACCCCCTAATATGTGTTGGTGCACTTGTCGTTTAAGTCATTGGACGGCGAACGCAATCTGATCGGATTGCGTTCGCCGTCTGCATGGATTGCGTCCGCCGTCTGATCGGATTGCGTTCGGTGAACGATGACCGAACAAAAGGAAATAGGGTATGAAAGCGCGGCTTTCATACCCTATTTCTATATCTGCCACAATCGCTATGTAGCATTCTTCTTGTGTTAATCTGCCACGGGGCGTATGACGAGACCGTATGCGCGATTTAATCCGCTGTACCTTGTTTCAACCTTTGTGTCGTTTACATACAGGCAGTAGGCGTGTTTCGGGGCAGTGGTGTGGAGCGATGACGACCAGTAGGAGCATAGTGTGCCTTTGCTTTCGCGTTGTACGTTACGTACGTCGCCGGCTGCGTGGGTATGGCAGGATGCCATACCCTCCTATGCAGCTTAATACTGTATCATCTGCAGCACGTCGGCAATCTTCTCGATGCCCTCCTGCAGCGGTTTCTTCACCATCTGCTTGATGAACATGTTTAGCTCAGCCTTGATGGTGAGCTTCATCTTCGATGTTGTGGAGGTGACGGGCAGCAGCTGAATCCAGAAGTTGAACGGGATGGGGCTCTGCTCGCTCTCGAACTTGATGCACTTCGGCTCATCGCGGTCTACGATGCGCAGGCGGATAGATCCTACCGGCGGCACGTTGACAGAGAGCGAGTCGGAGTCGAACGTCATGTCCTTAATCTTCTCCGCCTGCTGGCGTGCCTCCTCCGGCATCGTGTCCTTCATCAGCTCGTAGCGTTCCTTCAGTGCCTGCAGGTTGCTGAGGTCGCTGAGCTTGTTGTAGACATTCTGCTGCGGATAGTTGATCTGTCGTATTGTACTTTCGAATGTTGTCATGTGTTTTTTTTCGAAAAATGTTGAGGTGTTGAGATGGTGAGATGTTGAGAAATGTGTTGAGATTTGCATAGCTAATGTCACCACATCACCATCTCACCACCACACCATCATATTACTTCTTCCAGTTAGCCGGATCTTTGCGCCACTCGTGCAGCAGCTCCACGTCCTCGTTCTTGATGTAGCCAGTCTTAAGAGCCTGCTCTACGACGTGGTCGTAGTCGGTGAGGGTCTCAAGGCGCACGTCAGCCTCGGCGAAAGCCTGAGCCGCAACAGGGAAGCCGTAGGTGTATGATGCCACCATGCCCACTACCTGGTAGCCTGCCTCGCGCAGAGCAGCAACAGCCTTCAGTGAGCTGCCGCCAGTAGAGATGAGGTCTTCTACAACAACTACCTTGGCACCAGCCGGCAGTTCGCCCTCGATGAGGTTCTGCATACCGTGGTCCTTAGCCTTAGAGCGCACGTAAACGTACGGGAAGTTGAGCTCGTCAGCAACCAGCGCGCCCTGAGCGATAGCGCCGGTAGCTACGCCTGCCACTGCCTCTGCCTCGGGGAAGTGCTCGAGGATGGTGTGTACGAGTTCGAGCTTAACGTATGAGCGCAGCCAAGGGAACGAAAGAGTCTTGCGGTTGTCGCAGTAGAACGGAGATTTCCAACCTGATGCCCATGTGAACGGATCGTTGGGCTGAAGCTTGATTGCCTTTACTTCGAGAAGCTTAGAGGCGAAGTCTTTTTTGAGTGTACTCATTGCTATAATGTTTAATTATTAATTGTTAATTTTTAATTGTTACCTTTCGGATATTGAATTGAGGTGTTTAGTCTTGGGTATTCAATAATGCAAATGTAGATAAAATTATCGAAAAACCGACGTATTATGCCCCACAATTTGTAAAATTCAATAACTTTGCAACTGCACAAGCGAATTTCAAAACTCTCAATTGAATAATTCACAACTCAACATTGTATAATTCACAATCGGCGTAGCCGACAATTCAAAATTCAAAACTCAAAATTCAAAACTCGAACATGCTCCACGCTCTTTCCACTTCCATCCCTTCACCCCGTCAGTTCACCTATCCGTTCTGCTATGACGTAGATCCGCTTGCTGAGGCTGCCTCTGAGGAACTTCAGCACTATATCGCTACGACAGGTCTGATGAGTGCGGAGAAGGGTTGCGGCAAGATGTTCGGCGTGCTCGTTGTGGAGTATGAAGACGAGGAGGGTGCATTACAGCGCGGATTTCTCGCAGCCTATTCGGGTCTGCTCGGAGGCAGGAACGATTGGCAATACTTCGTGCCGCCCGTGTTCGACGCGCAGCAGCCCGACGGACATTTCAAGCGCACGGAGCGTGAGATTAGTGCCATCAACCGTGAGATTAGTGCCATCGAACACGATCCGCAGTATCTGCAAAGCGTGGCGCAGCACGAGGAGACAATGAAGCGGTTGCAGGCTGAAGTGGAAGCGTTCAAGGTGGAGGTAGACGCAGCCAAGGCACGCCGCGACGCACGCCGCAAGAGTGGCGAGCCGCTGAGCGAGGAGGAGCAAGCGGAGATGGTTCGCGAGAGCCAGTTTATGAAGGCTGAGCTGCGCCGCCGCCGCAAGGCGATGGAGCAAGCCGATTCAACATTCAACACTCAACATTCAACATTCTTAAAATCGCTTCAGCGCAAGCGCAAGCAGATGAGCGATGATCTGCAGCGCTGGCTCTTCGCGGCTTATCGTATGCTCAACGCCAAGGGCGAGGAGCGCGACCTCATCGACATCTTCCGCGAGTACACGCACGCCATGCCCCCAGCCGGAGCCGGCGACTGCTGTGCACCGAAGCTCCTGCAATACGCCTATCAGCACCGCCTGCGCCCCGTCTGCATGGCGGAGTTCTGGTGGGGCGAGTCGCCTGCGTCGGAGATAAGACACCATCTGCACTACTATCCGGCGTGTCGCTCGAAGTGTCTGCCCATACTCACGCACATGCTCAAGGGACTGGACGTAGCCCCCAATCCGCTCGCGCAGAAGCGGCATACCGCCGAACCGCGCGTGCTGTACGCGGACGAGTATATCCTTGTGGTTGACAAGCCGGCAGGTATGCTGTCGGTGCCGGGTAAGGCGGAGAGCGTGAGGTCGGAATTCTATGACTCGGCGAATATCAGCGTAGAAGAATACTTCGCTCAGCTAACTATAGGAACTGCAGGCGTTGTAGGAGGTGCGGGCATTCCTGCCCGCACCACTGCGCCCAACTATTCTGATAATAACTCGCAATGCCGAGGGCAAGAAAGACCTCGGCTCCTACAGTTACCCACGAATTCTCAATTCACAACTAACTCAAAATTCCTCAAAGCTGCCCACCGCCTCGATATGGACACGAGCGGACTCCTTGTGCTCGCCCGCACCGAGCAGGCGTATGTAGAGTTGCAGCGTCAGTTCGCCAGTCGCGAGACCGTGAAACGCTACGAGGCTGTGCTCAGCGGTGTGCCGAAGCATATTGTAGGAGGCTATGGCATTCCTGTCGTAGCCATTGCAAATAGTTGTAGCCATTTGTATTTCTATGGCCAAGGGCTACGGCAAGAATGCCGTAGCCTCCTACGACTTGAACCGTTTGCTATTCAATTTGCCAAGTATTCATCGGGCTGCATCTCTCTGCCTCTCATCGCCGACATTAACGACCGTCCGCGCCAGCGTGTGGACATGGAGCACGGCAAGCCCGCACTAACATTATATAATATAGTAGAGGTGAGGGCAGCGGATGCGAATACTGCCGTGGCGTACACAACAAAAAAGGCGGACAAGGGCCTAACCCTTGTCCACCTATATCCTAAAACCGGTCGTACGCATCAACTCCGGGTGCATTGCGCCCATCCGCAAGGACTCGCCTGTCCTATTCTTGGCGACCCCCTCTACGGCACAGAGCGCGCCGACCGTATGTACCTTCACGCCGCCGAACTCACGTTCCGTCATCCCATCACGGGCGAACCGATGCACTTCCTTTCGCCCAGCGGCTTCTGATTGTCGTCTGTATCGTTAAGATATAGACCTTTATATGTGAAGTTGTGTATGTAAATCCAACTTAAATTGTCCCATTTCCACTTTTCGATAATTTGTATAATATAGTTGTCTTTCTTACCATATTCGTATGTAGCAGACATACTGATAGTACCTTTTTTAGAAGCTTCTGTGGTAATGCATTTTTGAGGAAGGTATGGCGATGGACATCCTAATAGTCCCGTAGCAGCTAAGAATGGATATTCATTGAGGATATTCTCCAAAAAAAGACCTGTGTTGTTTTTAGTTGCTGGTGATGCGTATGAGAATGTTATTGTTCCTATACATTTGTTGTTTGAGTATGTCAAAATGGAATTGACTCTACCATCTATATCCCTTGTGTATTTATATTCAGTCTCCGCATAGCCTCCAATATGGGCGATTGTTTTGATTGTGCTAATGCGGTTTTGTTCATCATATGTTATATGATACTCTGTGTTGAGCACGTCTGATACTCGTAGTTCATAATATGTAGCACAACCATAATTGTTCAATTTGAAGTTGGTGATTTTGGATTTACCACCATTCTTTTTAAAACAGAGTGGAGACATTACTGATGTCCATTTTTGACCTTCGAGCTTATTTAGCCGATTGTCTTTAGAGTATCTATATCTATAGGTTTCTGTTGTTGCTGAGTTCTCTTCTATATAGCTATAGTCGTAACGTGCTATGGGTTTTATCCCTAATTCTTTAACATTAGGGGTCGGTAGGTCTTTATCGTTGATATAATACTCATCTTTACTATCACAAGCCGTGAGACTTATGATAGTAAGAAGAGAAATTATGATGTGATTGATTTTTTTCATTTTATTCTGCGCTGAACATATACGAAACACCAAAGGTGTACTTGTTCTGGATTGTCTTAAAGTCGCCCTGCGAACTGTATGATTTATGGTCGTTCAAGCCCTTGCCGTACTGGAAGTTGAGCTGGAAAGCACCTAAGCGCAAACCTGCGCCAACCTCCATAGCCATGTTGAACTTCTTTGGGAAACCGTCCTCTTCATAGAAGTCTGTATAATCCTCAATATCTTCGTCCTTGGCAGAGAAAGCACCGTGGATGACATAGTTGAAGCCCAAACCTCCGTGTACCGACAACGCCACTTTTCTGCCGAAAGGAATACGATAGTACAGGTGGACGGGCACATAAGCACAATGCTCTATGAACATGTCATAGTCGTACTTCTTGCTTGTCGACACATATAGCTCGTAGAATAAACCAGTGTAAAGACCCAAACCAAACTTGAAGCACGGCTGGAAGTGCAGACCTGCTTGCATACCTTTCAGTGTCTTTCCCTTTCCGTCCGGCCAGACACCGTTCTCCTTCAGTTTCTGTCCTTCGCCCGTTGTTACAAGCTGCTTGTATACGTAAGCCAGAGAGAATCCCACCGGTGCTATGTCGTACTCGCGCTGCCACGGCCATACGACATCGTTCTTCGCACTAAGCTTGAACACCTGTGTCTGCTCAGGCTTGTTTACGTTGATGAACTTCTCCTTCGACTTGCCATTGTACGACACTCTGAACGAGTGGGTGCCGTAGGGAAGGTTCACCTTGTAGCTCGGCTCACTGGTGTACTTGGCTTTGTTGTCTACGACAAGTTCTGCGTATACTGGTTTACCGGCATATCTTGTGAGTACCTGCACATTACCTTTCTTGATAGGGTAGAGCTTAATTTCTGTCTGCGAAGAGATGTCGATAGTCTGCTCGTCAATCTGCGTGTCGTTGTATCCCTTCGAACCCGTGTGAATAGCCTTGAACGTGTGCGGACCTACAAGCACTTCATAGTTGTGTATCGGAGCCTGACCGATGAGTTGGTTGTCGATGTAGATAGTAGTGTTGTCCTCCGAGCTGATGATGTTGATGTTGCGACGCTCACGGAAGTCGAAATCGTCGAAGAAGGTGTGACCCTCTTCCACATCAATCTTTACCTCCTTAGTCTTAGAGCCGTACATCAGCTTAAGGTCGTGCTTGCCAAAGCGCTGCTCTGAAATCTCGCATGGAGTCTTGCCGTGGTGATTGCCGTCAAGATACACGTCTGCACCGTCGGGCAACGAGTGTACAACAATTGTAGTAGTGCGGTTGTTCACGAGTGTCACGTCGTACATGCCTTTCTCTTTCAGCTTTGGCAACGAAAGACGAGTACTCTTGCCGTATGTCGGATGACTCATCTCCAGCCACATGTTGGTGCCCTTAGAGAGGGGGACAATCCATTCTTGCTCGTTCTCCAGGAACTGGGTGTCGTGTACACTTGCGTTGGCAGAACCGATCACTTTCAGTTTTGACATCTCCGAAACTGACATGCCCGTCACTTTAATACGCACGATAGCACCAATCTCGCCATTCATGTCTGTCCATGTCTTCTCGGTGATGAAGTGCGCAGTGAGATTGCCCAACTGTCCCGATGCGTCGTGGAAGTCGTTGCTGAACACCATCTGTGCCTTGCTCTGTGTGTCGGTCTGTGCATACATAGCAGTATGCATTACGCATACTAACACAAATAAGAATAATCGTTTAATCATAGCTTTATTTTTGACTGTTATTTGTTAAATCGTGAAATGAATTCCTGTAGCGACATCATATTGTTCTTGTCGGGCTGCCACAGGCGTACGTGTATTATAGGTAGCTTTCCGCGTGTGTCGAACACCATTGTGAGATAGCCGTCGTCCGAATAGCCTGTCGACTCGTAGCGTTGCTTTATTTCGATGCCAAACGCAGCTCCCTTGTTTATGCCGTTAATGGCAGGGAGGTCGATCATTCTTGTTACATTGTCCTCGAACTGCAAGTGGACGTATTCGCGAGTGTTGAATATCTTTCGCAAACGATCGATGTACTCTGTCTTTGAGAGCTGGCTATAGGCAATGTCTTTCGGTCCGCCAAGGTCGAGCGACTTGCTGCGGTCGAATGCTCTCTCAGCGTTGTTCAATTTCTTCAGTATGGTGCCGGTGATGATGAGTGCATCGTCAGAGAAGATGCTATTGATATAGTCGGTGCGTTTCAGAGCAAAAGCCGTCTGGTAGTCTTCCATGAAGTTGAGGATTGCCCAACGCGACACTTCTGGCCACGATGCGGCTGCGTTCATAATGTCGTTCTCGGCACGCTGTGTCAGTGCGAATGCCACCGACTCTATCTTTCTCGATTCTGGGTTGAATCTGTAAACCAATTTTTCCATGAATGCCTTGCCGTTGCGGAACTGTCGTTTGATGTTTGTGGCTCTTCCGATGATGTAGCCATCGGCGATGATGAAGTTGTGGCTTTGGGCTTTGCCCACAAGGGTCACCTTGCCATTCTTTGCCATAAGGTTGGCGAAGAGCGTGTAGCCTTCAGGTGTGAAATAGTTGAAAGCCGACTTTGGATTGTTTGATGATATGGCTGCCTCTACGGCGAGCACAGCCTGTTGTAAATCGTCGGTGTTGTCGGCGTTCTGCATGGCTATAGAACGTTTGTCGTTTGTGGGTTGAGCCGCAAGCATCTCGGCAGATGCAAGCACGGGTGCTGCGGCTTTCTTCTTGCTGTTGCTTTTTATTGCGATGGCTACAGAAGAGTTGATGTTTGGGAGAATACCGGCGTTGAATGCGCCTGCTATGTCCGAGTCGGTGGGGTCTACCTCGTTGCGGAAACGTAGCTCGTATGTTAGATG
>OHJK01001259.1_pt1 | contig 13152 bp, 8 predicted proteins | sample 1568541 | NCBI WGS metagenome assembly OHJK01 (sample SAMEA3879535, study PRJEB24766) | human gut metagenome | biome: human-associated habitat; feature: feces | place: USA | collected 1985/1987
CCTTTGCAGTTTTTGGTGTACGGCATGGACGGAGCGGATGCACCCCAGATAGAGGTACAGCCGGTTGCATTGGCAATCATCATACGGTCGCCAACCAGCTGGGTTACGAGCTTAGCATACGGAGTTTCGCCGCAGCCTGCGCACGCACCGCTGAACTCAAGCAGCGGCTGCTCGAACTGAATACCCTTCATGGTCTTCTTGTTGAGCGGATTTGCCTTAGGAGCAACATCCTTCTGGCTGTATTCCCATGCAGCAGCTTTATCAAGCTGAGTATCGAGCGGCTTCATAACGAGAGCTTTGGCTTTCGGAGCCGGGCATACCTGAGCGCAGTTGCCGCAGCCGGTGCAATCCAGCGGGGAGATGCTCATGCTGAACATCAGGCCTTTAGCGCCGATAGCAGGCTTGCTCGGCAGAGTTGCCGGAGCCTTGGCAGCTTCTTCCTCGGTCATGAGAACCGGGCGGATAGCAGCATGCGGGCAAACGAAGGCGCACTGGTTACATTGGATACAGGTGTCCATCTGCCATTCCGGTACGTCGATAGCGATGCCGCGTTTTTCGTAAGCAGCAGTACCGCTCGGGAAGGTGCCGTCTGCATAATCAGCAAAAGCGCTTACCGGCAGCTTATCGCCTTCCAGCTTGTTCATCGGAACGAGCAGCTTGTCAATGAACTCGTTGCCGGTTGCAGCTTCGGCAGCAGTATCGCCGGCCTCAGCCCAGCTTGCGGGAACATCAACGGCAACAATAGCATCGATGCCTTTGTCGATAGCAGCGTTGTTCATGTCGACAATGTTCTGGCCCTTCTTGCCGTAGGAATGCTCAACAGCATCCTTCAGGTATTTCACAGCGTCAGCCAGAGGAATAATATCAGCCAGCTTGAAGAAAGCAGACTGCATAATCATGTTGATGCGGCCGCCCAGACCGATTTCCTGAGCAATCTTAACAGCATCAATGATGTAGAATTTGATATCGTTTTTAGCGATGTAACGTTTGAGCTGACCGGGCAGCTGTGCGTCGAGGTCCTCAGCGCTCCAGTTGCAGTTCAGCAGGAAGGTGCCGCCTTTTTTCAGGCCTGCGGTTACATCGTATTTATGAACATAGGACTGATTGTGTACTGCAACAAAATCGGCAGCATCAATCAGGTACGGTGCCATAATCGGAGTATGACCGAAGCGCAGGTGGGAAACGGTTACGCCGCCGGATTTTTTACTGTCATAGGAGAAGTAGCCTTGAGCGTACATATCGGTGTGGTCACCGATGATTTTGATAGCGCTCTTGTTGGCGCCAACGGTACCATCACTGCCCAAGCCCCAGAATTTGCAGCCCTTGGTGCCTGCAGGAGTTACATCAACGCCTGCTACACACGGCAGAGAGGTGTTGGTTACATCATCAGTGATGCTGATGGTGAAGTTGTTTTTCGGTTCTGCACTTGCCAGATTATCGAATACAGCTACGATATCTCCGGGCAGCAGGTCTTTGGAGCCCAAGCCGTAACGGCCGCCGATAATCATAGGCTTGCGGTCGCTTGCATAGAAGGCAGCACGCACATCAAGATACAGCGGTTCGCCGAAAGCGCCCGGCTCTTTGGTGCGGTCCAGCACAGCGATACGTTTTACGCTTTGCGGAATTGCGCCCATGAAGTGCTCGATGCTGAACGGACGATACAGGTGAACTACGAGTACGCCAACCTTTTTGCCCTCTGCGTTGAGCTTATCAACAACAGTGCGTACGGTTTCGGAAGCAGAGCCCATGATGATGATGATATCTTCTGCATCCTCAGCGCCGTAGTAGTTGAACAGATGATATTCACGGCCGGTCAGCTTGCTGATTTCGCCCATGTAATCCTCTACGATTTCCGGCAGAGCATTGTAATAAGTGTTAACAGCCTCGCGGGTCTGGAAGTAAATATCCGGGTTTTGTGCTGTGCCGCGGATAACAGGATTATCCGGGTTCAGACCGCGTTTACGGAATGCATCTACCGCATCCTTATCCAGCAGCTTTTCGAGATTAGCATAATCCATAACCTCAATCTTCTGGATTTCGTGGGAGGTACGGAAGCCGTCGAAGAAGTTCAGAAACGGTACACGGCCTTTGATAGCACTCAGATGTGCTACGCCTGCCAGATCCATAACCTCTTGTACGCTGCCTTCAGCCAGCAATGCGAAGCCGGTCTGACGGGTAGCCATAACGTCCTGATGGTCACCGAAGATAGACAGAGAGCTTGTTGCCAGTGCACGTGCGGAAACGTGGAAAACTGCGGGCAGCAGCTCGCCGGCGATCTTGTACATATTGGGAATCATCAGCAGCAGACCCTGAGAAGCGGTGTAAGTGGTGGTCAGAGCACCGGCAGCCAGAGAGCCGTGGACAGTACCGGCGGCACCGGCCTCGGACTGCATCTCGACGACCTTGACGGTGTTGCCGAAGATGTTCTTCCGACCGGCGGCAGACCACTGATCCACGTTGTCAGCCATGGGGCTGGACGGGGTGATGGGGTAGATGCCAGCGACCTCGGTAAAGGCATAGCTGACGTGGGCGGCAGCGGTATTGCCGTCCATGGTTTTGAATTTTCTAGCCAAAATGAATACCTCCTAAAGTATTTCTAATTTTGTCGACCCCATTGTACCACTTTTCATGCAATTTGTAAAGCCATCAAACGACACTCATACAAAAAATTCACGCTTTTCCACGGGAAAGATATGGAAAAGCTGTAAAGTCCGCGGCCGGGGAAACCAAAAAGGGATTGCCTTTTCCCGAAGAATGGAGTATGATGAAAAACAAGAGAGAAAAGGGGGACGGAAACATGATCTGCAGCGTCCGAACGCTGGGTATCTCCGGGATACAGGGCAGCGCCGTCACGGCGGAGTGCTACATTTCTCAGGGACTTCCCGGCTTTGATATCGTGGGACTGCCTGACGCGGCGGTGAAGGAAGCGCGGGACCGGGTGCGGGCAGCGGCGAAGAGCAGCGGACTGTCCTTTCCCGTGAGCCGCATTACGGTGAACCTGGCGCCCGCAAGCCAGAAAAAGGCGGGAACGCACTACGATCTTCCTATTTTATTGAGTATTCTCGCGGCCAGCGGAAGCGTCCGGCGGCCGAAATCCACCAGCGCTTTCCTTGGGGAGCTGAGTCTGGACGGCACCATCCGTCCCATTTCCGGCGTGCTGCCCATGGCGCTTGCCGCCAAACGGGAGGGGATTCAGGCGCTGTTTGTCCCGGCGGAGAACGCCCCGGAGGCGACGCTTGCCCGGGGGCCTGCGGTGTATCCCATCCATACGGTGGCGCAGCTGGCGGCAGGACTGAACGGGGAGACGACGCTGGAAGAAGAACCGCTGTGGGTGCCCTCCCGGGAGGACACCGTCATGCCGGATTTCAAGGACGTGCTGGGGCAGGAAAACGTAAAGCGGGCGCTGGAGGTCGCGGCGGCGGGCAGCCACAATGTGCTGCTCATAGGCCCGCCGGGTTCCGGCAAAAGTATGCTCAGCAAGCGTCTGCCCTCCATTCTCCCGGATATGACCTGGGAGGAGTCTTTGGAGGTCAGTCAGATTTATTCTATTATGGGGATGCTGACGCCTAGCAATCCCCTTGTGACCCAGCGGCCGTTCCGTTCGCCCCATCACACGGTGTCCAATGCCGGACTCGCTGGCGGCGGCTCCAACCCAAGGCCGGGTGAAATCTCCCTCGCCCATAAGGGCGTGCTGTTTCTGGATGAGATGCCGGAATTCCGGAAGGATACGCTTGACTTGATGCGCCAGCCGTTGGAGGACGGAAAGGTCACCATCTCCCGGGTTTCCGGGGCGGTGACGTACCCGGCGGAATTTATGCTGGTATGCGCCATGAATCCCTGCAAATGCGGCTGGTACGGCGACCCCTCCGGGCGCTGCCGCTGCTCCCAGCGGGATGTGGACAACTACCGCAGCCGCATTTCCGGGCCGCTTCTGGACAGAATTGACATTGTGGTGGAGGTTCCCTCCGTCCATTTTGAGGACTTGCGGGAACGGGCGGAAGCGGAGCCGTCGGCGTCGGTGAAGCAGCGGGTCAACGCCGCACGAGACGTCCAGAACCGGCGCTTCGGTTCCGGCGGAATGTGCAACGCCCGGATGGGGCCGGAAGAAATGCGCCGCTACTGCCATCTCAGCGAGGAATGCGCCGAGCTGATGAAGGGCGCGTTTGAAACCATGGGATTGACCGCGAGAAGCTACGACCGTATCCTCAAGGTAGCGCGAACCGTGGCCGATCTGGACGGAAGTGAAGACATTCAGCCCCAGCACATCGCCGAAGCGATTCAGTACCGGGCGGTGAATCTGGGAAATCGATAAACAGGAGAACAAAAATGAAGGAAATTTTTCTATTGAAGCTGGGCGAGATCGTCCTGAAGGGCGCGAACAAGCGCCAGTTTGAGAACAAGCTGCGGCAGAACGTCCGCCGCCGCATGAAGAAGTACGGCAATTTTGACGTGTATATCCTCCAGTCCACGGTGTACGTAGAGCCGATGGACGAGGAAGCGGACGTGGACGGGGCATGGGAAGCCTGCCGTTCCATTTTCGGCGTGGTGAGCCTGTGCCGCTGCCGCCCCTGCGAGAAGGACTTGGACGCGATCTTTGCTGCCATCGAAAACTATCTGGGGGACGATCTGGACTGCGCCAAATCCTTCAAGGTCGAGTCCAAGCGCTCGGACAAGCGCTTCCCCCTGACCTCCATCCAGCTGTCTCAGGAGATCGGCGGACGGCTGGCGGAAGCCCACCCGGGAGTAGAGGTGGACGTGCATCACCCGGACTACACCGTGTACGTGGAGGTGCGGGACCTGTCCGCCTACGTCCATGGCCCCGCCGAACCGGGTGCGGGCGGCCTGCCCACCGGCGTTGGCGGACGGGCGATGGTGCTGCTCTCCGGCGGCATTGATTCCCCTGTGGCGGCCTATATGATGGCGAAGCGTGGCGTGGAGGTGGAAGCCGTTCACTTCTTCTCCTATCCCTACACCTCCCAGCTGGCCAAGGACAAGGTCATCGAGCTTGCCCGGCTGGTGACCAAATACTCCGGGCGGATGACCGTGAACGTGGTGTCCTTCACGGAGATTCAGGAAGCCATCCGGGACAACTGCCCGGAGGAATTTTTCACTCTCATTATGCGGCGGTTCATGATGGAGATTGCCCAGCGTATTGCCAAGGGCGACGGCTGCGGCGCGCTGATCACCGGCGAAAACCTTGGTCAGGTGGCGTCCCAGACCATGGAGGCCATGACCGTCACCGGCGCGGTGGTGGACATTCCCATTTTCATGCCGCTGGTCGGCATGGACAAGAAGGACATTATTTCCATTGCCCGGGAAATCGGGACGCTGGACACGTCGATCCTGCCTTATGAGGACTGCTGCACCGTCTTCACGCCGAAGCATCCCAAGACCAAGCCCACGCTGGGACAGGTGGTGAACGCGGAAAAGAAGCTGGACAGAGAAGCGCTGATCGCCCGCGCGCTGGAAAATGTGGAAAAGATCAAGGTGACGTACCATGATGAGCCTTTGCTGTGATGTGCTGAAAGCGCTTCAGGGGAAAACGCTGGTCACCGCCGAAAGCCTCACCGGCGGCGGCATCGGCGCGGCGCTGACGCAGGTTCCCGGCAGCAGCGAGGTCTACAAGGGCGGCGTCATCTGCTATACCAACTGGGTCAAGGAAAACATTCTGGGCGTGCCGGGAGAGATTCTGGCGCAGGACGGCGCGGTGTCTCTGCGCACGGCAGAGCATCTGGCTTCCGGTGTCCGGGCGCTGCTGAAAGCAGACGCGGCCGTGGCGGTCACGGGTCTGGCCGGCCCCGGCGGCGACGAATTCGGACACAGTGTGGGAACGGTTTTCATCGGCTATCAGGACGCGGCGCATTCCGACGCGAGGGAATATCACTTCTCCGGCGACCGGGAAGCGGTGCGGAATCAGACCATCGAAGCCGCACTGAGACTTGTTCTGGGACACCAAAAGTAAAAAAACCTCTGTTTTAGTGGGTGGTCGTAAAACAGATAGTGGAGCGTATCGGTACAGATACGCTCCACTTCTCGTGCCGAAGCTCGGCCACCTCTCCCATAGGGAGAGGCAAGAGAGGTGCGATGCAAAGATAAAAATTATGCCCGCTGCTTTCAAAGCAGCGGGCATTTGCTGTGCTCAGGTCGGGTCGTAGTTGACGATGATGTCGTGTTCTCTCAGGGACGCGACGTCGGAAATGGGATTGCCGAACACGTTCACCTGCACCAGACAATAGCTGTCGGCGAGGGAATCAATGTTGCTGATCTGGTTGTAATCCATATAGATATAGGTCAGGGCTTCCATCTTGCTCAGATTGTCCAGACTGGTCAGCGCGTTGTAAGAGCCGTCAATGGTCTGAAGCTTGCAGCCCTCCGGCCATTCGGGGAGCGCTGTCACCTGATTGGAGGCAAAGCTGAACCGCTCCAGATTGACCAGCGTGGAGAGGGCGGAGATGTCCGTCAGGGTGTTGTTGGAGATATCCAGCTCAACCAGCGTCGTGCAGACGGAAATGGGAGAGACATCCGTCAGCGCATTGTGGTTCACGGACAGACGGGTCAGCACCTGTAAGCTGCTCACGCCGTCCAGACTTGTGATCTGGTTGTTGTCAGCTACCAGCGTCGTCAGCCGGGCGCAGCTGGAAACGGGGGCGAGGGTAGTCAGGGCGTTGTAGGAAACGTCCAGCGTTTGCAGATTGCTCAGACCGTCCAATGCGTCGAGACTGGTCACGGCGTTGTGCTGGAGATTCAGCTCGGTCAGCGTGGTCATGGAGGACAGTACGTCCAGATTCCGGATGGTGTTCTCGCCCAGATTCAGATAGGTAAGGCTCTTTGCGCCGGACAGTTTTTCGATGGTGCTCAGGCCGCATTCTACCATGCTCAGCTCGGTCAGGGCGGGAAGTCCCGCAATGACGGTCAGATCGTCCGGGCTGAACCGGCTGCCGCTGAGGTCAAGGGACGTAAGCTTGGTCAGAGAAGACAGGCTCTCAAGACTGTCGATGTCCTGATTGGCGATGGTCAGCTTTTCCAGATAGGGCATGAACGTCAGGTCGGTGTAGACCTTCGTGTCCTCGGGGACGGTGAATTCCGTGATCTGCCATAGCTGGCTGGTGTAGACGCTGTCGCCGTCTCTTGTGCCGGTCAGCTCCCGCAGAGCCGCTTCCACGGCCGGGTCGGCGAATTTGACTTCCTCAATGACGCCGGTTACAGTGTAGCCCAGAACCGTCAGGGGACTGACAAGGCCGTTATCGCCCACGGCGATGGCGTAAATGGTCGTCTCACCGGCGGGGAGGGTAATGGGGCTTTCGTAAACGGGGTCCTTCACGGAGGGGTATTCACCGTTGGTGGTGTAGTAGAGCTTCCCGGCGGCGTACAGGGTGACGTCGATATACTGGCTGTAGTAGCCCGGCTCGTAGTTGCTGATGGGGGCGTCGGGCCGCTGCGCCTCGATCTCGGCCTTGATATCCGGGTTCGTGATCTTGTCCAGCAGAGAGACGGCGTCCAGCAGTTTGTCCTGCTCCACGTAGGTCTTGCACAGGGCGGTGAACAGCTCGGCGCTGGGTTCGGAGTTGATGGCATTGGTCAGGGTGTACTCGGCTTTCGTGTAGTTGTTGTCGGCCTTATACAGGTTCGCCAGCTCGATGGCCACGTTCTCGTCGTGGTTGGAGAAGTTGTAGGCAAGGTCATAGAACCATGAGGACAGGCGGGAATTGCCGTGGAGGTCATTGTATCGAGCCTGGGTCAGCAGGAAATCCCGGGTGAACCCCCGGTCATAGGTAAACAGGTACCAGCCAATGCTGGCGATGATCAGCACCGCAAGCAGGAGCGGCACCAGAACGCGGATAAACTTCTTCATAAAACTGCTCCATTCCAATGGAATTTCAAGAAATTATACAACAAAACGGCGATAAAGTCAAGCATAGGGGGAAAAGTTGCAGTTTTACGGAACTTCCGGGAATAATGAAGCTGAAAACGGACGGCTTTGGGCGCTTGACAGGGATGACAAAATATGCTATAGTAGCATAAAGTAATACTTTATGGAGGAACTATGGAACAGCATACGATCATCCGTCTGACCGACAGACCGGAATATAAGGAATCCATGGCGCAATGGTTCTACGAAAAATGGGGCATTCCCAAGCAGGCGTACCTCGACAGCATGGACGCCTGCCTGAAAGGGGAGTGCGCCGTCCCCCAGTGGTACGCCGTGGTGGAGGACGGCAGGATCATCGGCGGTCTGGGCGTCATCGAGAACGACTTCCACGACCGTAAGGACTTGTCGCCCAACGTCTGCGCGGTGTACGTGGAGGAAGACCGCCGCTGCCGGGGCATCGCCGGGGAAATGCTGCACTTCGTCTGCGAGGACATGAAGGGCAGGGGCGTGCCGGTACTGTATCTGGTGACCGACCATACGTCCTTCTATGAGCGCTACGGCTGGCGCTTCCTGTGCATGGCGCAGGGCGACGGGGAGCCGGAGCCGACCAGACTCTACATCCACGAAGCATAAGGAACCTCTGACTAAATCGTCTGCGACTGTGAGCGGATCTTTTCCGCCCACTCTTCGGTATCGAAAACGGGAAATACACAAAGTATTCCGCCGTTTCCGATACCTCGATTGGACGAAAAATCTCTCGCTCACAGTTCTTGCCGATTTAATCAGAGCTTCCCTTTATTCAGAAAGACCGCTCCCGGGCGACCATCCGAACCGGCCAATATGCGCTCGCACCAGAATGCGCACTCTCTTCCTTGAGCCGGAAAACGGAACCTCCCGTTCACCGCGTTATCAATTTCATTTCATTGTATTGCAAAGGCAGTATTTTGTCAAGAAAAATGTTGGTGCTCTTCTGCCATCCATTGACATTTCCTGCCGGTCATGCTATGCTTTGGACGAAAAATCCTGCGGAGGCCATTTCTTCATGAAACAGCATTCTGTACCCAAATTCCTTGACAACTTTCTCACACGTACCCTGTCCGGTACGGTGTTTTCGTGGCGGGAAATTCTCCAGCTGACCTTTCCCAACGTTCTGGACTGTCTGTCCATCATGTTCATCAGTATGCTCATCACCGCCCTCATCAGCAGCAACGGCGAAGCCAGCGTCGCGGCGGTGTCTCTGGTGACGCCGCTGACGTGGATGATCACCTGCATTTTCAACGGTATCAGCGCCGGCGGCACGGTGGTGGTCGCCCAGAGCTGCGGCATGAAAGACCCTGTTCGTATCCGCAAGGCTGCGGGCATGACGCTGTGGCTGACGGTGGCAGTCGGCACCGTGGTGTGCCTGCCCCTGCTGATGTTTCCCCGTCAGGTGCTGACCCTGCTTTTCCCGGAGGCAGAAGCCGTCGTTCTGGAAAAAGCCCGGATTTATCTTTCCGGCAGAGCTTGGTCGATTCTGGTGTTTACCATATATACCGCAAACTTCGGCATTCTCCGTGGGCTGGGAGAATCCGGCCGGTGCCTTGCCCTGAGCGTCATCATCAACGCCGCCTATCTGGTGTTCAGCATTCTGTTTCTGAATGTGCTTCGGATGGATATTCTCGGCAGCGTTTTTGCCCTGCTGCTGGCGCGGTTCATTGGCTCCGCCGCGTCCGTGATCCTGCTGTTTTTCTGGAAAGCGCCGGTAAAAATGACCTTCGGGCAGATATTCACCGGCGATAAAGGGATTCTCCGCTCCACCTTGCAGGTCAGCATTCCTCTGGGGCTGGAACAGGTGTGCTCGTCCCTCGGAAATGTGGTGGCCGAAATGTACATGATCTCTCTCGGCACCACAGCACTGGCGACCCACGCCATTGCCAATTCCGTGATCGGTGTGTGGTACTCCCCTGCTATGGCCGCGGCGAACCTGTCCGTGACGGTGGTCGGCCGGTGCTTTGGCGCGGAAAAGTATGACGAAGCCAAACGCTACGGCGTCCGGTGCGACCAGATCGCCCTGATTCTGGTGCTGCTGACCTCCGCCCTGTTCATTCCCCTGCTTCCCGCGCTTCTGGGGCAGTACCACCCCACGCCGGAGGTTCTCGCCATGGCGAAAAAGCTGCTGTACTGGTCGATTCCCAGCCTGCTGCTGTTCTGGCCGCGGTCGAACACCCTGCCCAGCACCCTCCGGGCGGCCAACGATACCCTGTACCCCTCCGTGGTGTCACTGGCTGTGCTGTGGGTCGTGACCATCGGCCTTGGCTATGTGCTGGCGATTCCCTGCAAGCTCGGCCTGCTGGGCGTGTGGATCGCCATGTGGGCGTCGTGGGCAATCCGGTGCGTTGTCTTCTCCGTCCGCTTCGGCAGCGGAAAATGGCTGCACAAGGCGTTGACGAGCCGGTAAAAATCGCATATAATGTATGCAGTTTATTGGAAGCGGGAGTGTTTGCTCATGAAATTATCCCTGGTAGTTCCCTGCTATAACGAAGCGGATAACGTCGCCCTGTTTCAGCAGGCGGTCATCTCCGCCTTTGACGGCTGCGGCTATGATTACGAGATCGTCTTCATTGACGACGGCAGCCGGGACGCCACGCTGCACAATCTGAAAAAGCTCTACGCCGCGCAGGAATGCCCCGTAAAGGTGGTGTCCTTCTCCCGGAATTTCGGCAAGGAGGCCGGAATTTACGCGGGCTTGCAGCGCGCGGCAGGAGACTATATCTGCCTCATTGACGCCGACCTCCAGCAGCGTCCGGAAATCGTCCGGGATATGGTGAAAATTCTGGACGAGGAACCGGAATTCGACGTGGTCGCGGCATTTCAGGATCGACGGGGCGAAGGAAAGGTGCTGTCCTTCTTCAAAAAGTGCTTTTACAGCATCATCAACAAGCTGTCCAAGGTGACCTTGCAGCCCGACGCCAGCGACTTCCGTACCTTCCGCCGCAGCGTCCGGGACAGCATTCTGGAGCTTGCGGAATACCACCGTTTCTCCAAGGGCATTTTCGCATGGGTGGGCTACAGCACCAAGTTCATCCCCTACACCGCCTGCGAGCGGGCGACCGGCACCACCAAGTGGAGCTTCTGGAAGCTGGTGAATTACGCCATCGAGGGTATCATCGGTTTCTCCACCGCCCCCCTGCGGCTGGCGACGTGGCTCGGCGGCGTGACGGGCGTTGCGGCTGTCATTTACCTGATCGCGGTGGTGCTGCAAAAGCTGATTCAGGGCATCGACGTTCCCGGCTATGCCACCATCATCGTGCTGATTTTGCTGCTGGGCAGCGTGCAGCTGTTCTGCATCGGCATCATCGGAGAATACGTGGGCAGAACCTTTGAGCAGAGCAAGGACCGCCCGATTTATATTGCCAAGGAAGTTCTGGATTACGAGCAGAACTGACATAATAACACAAAAAAGGAGCAATTTTATGACAATCACAAAGGACATCCGGTACATCGGCGTCAACGACCATGCGGTCGACCTGTTCGAGGGACAGTACGTTGTCCCGGGCGGCATGTGCTACAATTCCTACGCCATCGTGGACGAAAAAGTCGCCATTATGGACACCGTAGACCGGGGCTTTACCCATCAGTGGCTGGACAACATTCAGAACACCCTGGGCGGCCGCAAGCCGGACTACCTGGTGGTGCAGCACATGGAGCCTGACCACTCCGCCAACATCGCCAATTTCCTGAAGGTCTACCCCGAGGCGACCGTGGTTTCCTCCGCCAAGGCGTTCGTGATGATGAAGAACTTCTTCGGCGACGACTACGCCGACCGCCGCATTGTCGTCGGCGAGGGCGATACCCTGTGCCTGGGCAAGCACACCCTGACCTTTGTGGGTGCGCCCATGGTTCACTGGCCGGAGGTCATCGTGACCTATGATTCCTATGACAAGGTTCTCTTCTCCGCTGACGGCTTTGGCAAGTTCGGCGCTCTGGACGTGGAAGAAGACTGGGCGGACGAAGCCCGCCGGTACTACATCGGCATCGTGGGCAAGTACGGCGCGCAGGTGCAGGCGCTGCTGAAAAAGGCCGCCGGGCTGGACATTTCCATCATCTGCCCCCTCCACGGCCCCATGCTGACGGAGAATCTGGGATATTATCTGAATCTGTACGACATCTGGTCTTCCTACCGGGTGGAGAGCGACGGCATTGTGGTCGCCTACACCTCCGTCTACGGCCACACGAAGGCGGCGGCAGAGCTGCTGGCGCAGAAGCTGGCGGACAAGGGCTGCCCCAAGGTCATCGTGCATGACCTCGCACGGTGCGACATGGCCAAGGCCGTTGAGGACGCTTTCCGCTACGGCAAGCTGGTGCTGGCCACCACCACCTACAATGCCGACGTCTTCCCCTTCATGAAGGAATTCATCCATCATCTGACCGAGCGGAACTTCCAAAACCGCACCATCGGCCTGATGGAGAACGGCTCATGGGCGCCCCTCGCCGCCAAGACCATGCGCAAGATGCTGGAGGGCAGCAAGAACCTGACCTTCACCGACACCACCGTGAAGATTCTCTCTGCCCTGAATGACGACAGTAAGGCTCAGATTGAGTCCATGGCAAACGAGCTGTGCCAGGACTACCTCGCCCGGCAGGACGAGACGGCGAACAAGAACAATCTGGACGCCCTGTTCAACATCGGCTACGGCCTGTACGTGGTCACATCCAGCGACGGCAGCAAGGACAACGGCCTGATCGTCAACACCGTCTCTCAGGTCACCAATACCCCCAACCGCATTGCCGTCACCATCAACAAGCAGAATTACTCCCACCACGTCATCAAGCAGACCGGCGTGATGAACGTGTGCTGTCTGGACACCTCTGCTCCCTTCTCCGTTTTCCAGACCTTCGGCTTCCAGAGTGGCCGCACGGCGGACAAGTTCGCCGGCATTGAGGAGCTGCGCTCCGACAACGGCCTGCGGTTCCTGCCCCGGTATATCAACTCCTTCATGAGCCTGAAGGTGGAAAGCTATGTGGATCTGGACACCCACGGCATGTTCATCTGCTCCGTCACCGAGGCGCGGGTGATCTCCGACCGGGAGACCATGACCTACACCTACTACCAGAACAATGTAAAACCGAAGCCACAGACAGAAGGAAAGAAAGGCTTTGTCTGCAAGGTCTGCGGATATATCTACGAAGGTGATGAACTTCCGGAAGATATCATCTGCCCGCTGTGCAAGCACGGCGCGGAGGACTTTGAAAAGCTGCCGGAATAACCATATCAAGCTTATAAACGGAAAGGAACGATCATC
>OHJK01001263.1_pt1 | contig 13118 bp, 15 predicted proteins | sample 1568541 | NCBI WGS metagenome assembly OHJK01 (sample SAMEA3879535, study PRJEB24766) | human gut metagenome | biome: human-associated habitat; feature: feces | place: USA | collected 1985/1987
GGTGGGTTACTGACGATTATTACGATGGTATTTATGTTCTACATTCCCGAGCCGCCGAAGGCGGAGCCGAAAAAGCTTGCAGCCAAGCCGCAGGTACAGCTTTTACAGCAACCTGTAATTCGTGAAACGCTGATTTACATTGCTGTAGCTCAGATGGTTATCCTGCTAATTCAGCCGATTTTGAGCCTTTATGTGGCAGAGCTGAATCATGGTGAGGGCAACATTATGTTTCTTTCCGGCGTGGCCTTTTCGCTCGTAGGCATTGCCAGTGCTATTACTGCGCCGAGTTGGGGACGCTTCGGACAGGAGCGCGGCTTTTATAAAGCGTTGTGCGTTGCTACGCTGCTTTCCGGCTTGATGAGTGCGGTGACGGCAATGCCACAGACACTGCTTTTGTTCTGTGTCTGCAATTTTTGCTATGGCTTGTGCTGTGCCGGTATTCAGCCTTCGCTGAGTGCGGTGTTGGCCAGCAATACAACTACCGACCAGCGCGGACGCGTTTTTGGCTTTATGTTCAGTGCTCAGCAGTTCGGTTCCATGGTAGGTCCTGTACTTGGCGGAGCTATTGCTACATTTGCGCCGTTGCAAAGCCTTTTTGTAGTAGCCGGTGTGATTCTTTTCGGCATCAGCGCTTGCGTTTGGCTTCGTCATAGTCATGAGCAAAATATTATTGCTTAGACTGCTTTGAACATTATAATTGAAGATAATTTTCAGGAAATTAATCAGTTGAGAAAAACTCTGTAAGTCTTGTAATATGAGGCTTGCAGAGTTTTTCTTTTGCTTGCGGTAAAAAAAGATTTTTACGTCACACAGATTTCACATATGTGACAAATAAAATTAGACAGAAAATTCGCAAATAGTCTATAATCGGCCATGTGGAGGTGATGAAAATTAAGCTTAGAGGAGGCGTGAGCCTGGAGGAGCAGATTAGCTTCTACCGCCAGCTCGCTGTTATCCTGCGCAGTGGCCTGCCGTTGCTGAATGCACTGCAGCTTTTGCAAAAGCATGGCAGCGCTAAGCAGATGTTGCTCTGCTATCGTCTGCAGCAAAGGCTGCGCCGTGGCAGCAGCCTGGCACAGGCCTTGGCAGCGGAAGCGGATTGCTGTACTCAGCTGGCAGTTACTTTGGTGGCTGTGGGGGAAGAAAGCGGTGAGCTGGCCACGTTGCTGGAGCAGCTGGCAGATTATTACAGCCGCCAGCTTAAGCTGCGGCGTTTTGTGCAGAGGGCTGTAACTTATCCGGCATTTTTGCTGCTGGCATCGTTTTGCGTGCTGCTGCTGTTTTTACTGTACATCCTGCCGGTGCTGGCGGATACCTACAGCGCTATGGGCGTGCTGCCGATGGGTACATTGGCTTTGCTGCTGACGCTGAAGGATGCTTTGCTGCAGCAGCCGTTGGCAGCGCTGGCGTTGACGGCAGGCGTAGCAGCTGCACTTTTTTTGCTGGGACGCAGGCTGCTGCGCTGTTTTTTACGCAGCCGGTTAAGCGGAAATTTTCATGGCCTTTTATTAGAAGTACGCTTTTGCAGATTGCTGGCCTTGCTTTTGGAAAGTGGTGTAGGCATAACAAGAGCGGTGGCGATTGTGACGGATACCATGGATGATGAGCAGTATGCCGGGCAGCTGCGCCTGCTGAACAGCCGGCTAAAGCGAGGCATTGCGATTGAACAGGCTGCAGGTGGCGCGAAAGAGCTTTTTTCGCCGCTGATGCTGGAGCTTGTATGCGTGGGCGCATCTACAGGCTATCTGCCGCAAATGCTGCAGGAAGCAGTAACGGCCGGTGAGCAGCGTCTGCAGCAGCAGCTTGGCAGGCTGCAGGAGCTGCTGGTGCCCTTGCTGCTTTTAGTGGCAGCGATTATCATAGCGGGAATCGTCTGCATAGTTATCGGTCCGCTATTTGAGATGCTTTCGGCAATGCCGGAGTAAATTCAGGAGGTGCGATTATGTTCAAAACAATGCGTAAACAGGGAGGCTTTACTTTAATCGAGGTAGTAGCAGCGGCGGCGCTGATTGGCATTATGGCTACCATGCTGCTGCCTTCGCTTTCGGGTGCTAACGACAGAGTGAAGAATGCCCGTCTGCAAAACGATCTGGTGACTATCGACCAGGCAATTCAGCTGTATAAGATGGATGCAGGCACTGTGCCGGCAGAGCTTACTACACTGGACAGCGAATATCTGGGAGGTAAGCTGGAATTCAAGGATGCCAAGGGCGAGGCACTTACCTATACACCCAATACAACCGACGGCACCTATACCCTCAGCGGCAAAAACAGCAAGGGTGCGGCAGTAACATCACCGGGCAGTAAAGCTAACGCCGGTGAATAATAAGACAGCAGGCTATCTGCTGTTGGAGCTGCTGCTGGCTCTTGGGTGCCTGGGACTTGCGGCAGTAATGCTGTATCCCGGAAGCAAGACGCTGCAGCGGCAGTATTACAGGCAGCAGCTGCGCTATACAGCATATCTTTTGGCGGCGGATATCAGACAGATGCAGCAGCAGACGCTGTTTCAGCCGGAAAATTATATGTACACGCTTAAAGTCAGCGATAAGGATAAGCATAGCTACAGAATTGAGCGCGCGCATAAAATCTGGAAGCGTGTAAGGCTCGATGCTGACATCAGCCTGACGTGCGAAAAAGCGATTAAGAATCTCAGCTATAATGAAAACGGCAATCCGACAGCCATTGGCGGGTACAGGCTAGAGCATAGACAGCTGCCTGATATGTACTGCCGGCTGACGGTGCAGCCGGTTACAGGCAGGGTGACTGTTTATGAAAAATAGCAGGGGCTTTTGCCTGGTACAGGAGCTGGTGTGCTTCTGCCTTACGGCAGTGCTGCTGGCGACAGCGATACAAGGCTTTTACCGTAGCAATTATCTGCTGAATGAAAGCCTTGAACTGCAGCAGGCGGTGCGGGCCGCACAGCAGGTGCTGGCGGGCGAAGAATATAGCGGCCGCTTTGACGTGACGCAAAGGATTAGCTCCGGCAGTGCAGACGGCTTGACGGTACAGGAGGTGCAGGCTGCTTATGGCAAGGTCAGGGTTACGCTTATCCGTGCGCTGCCGACGGCAGAGGGGCTATCTGCTTCTGGAGCTGCTGCTGGGAGTTTTTAAGGCAACAGGCACTGCCGGTCGCAGCTTTGGCCGCCTGCAGGATGAGCTGCAGCTGCAGGAGGCCAGGCGTCATATTTTGGCGCAGTTGGAAAAGACAGTCTGTTATGATGCGCAGAGCGTGCGTCTGCAGGCTGACGGCAAAATAAGCTGCAGGATGCTTGAGGGGTGTAAGCAGGTGACTGTTTACAGCGATAAGCAGGGCATATACCAGAGGACGCGTACCAATAAGGGCACGGGTGTGAATCCGGTGTCGCTGGAGGAGGTAGGCGTTTTCGGATGGCAGGTGCGACGCTGCTCGCCGCAAATGCTGTGCGTAAGCTTCGATCTTTACCGTAACGGCAGCAGCCTGCGGGTGACGCAGTATCTTATTTGTTATAGTGCGAGGATAACAGATGATGCATAGCGCAAAGGGAAGTATATCGCTTCCGTGCCTGCTGGCAGCGCTCTTGCTAGCACTCAGCGCCCAGCTTTGCCTGCTTTATGCAGTAAAGGGCTATGAGGCGGAAAAGGATTTTTTACGGGGGCAGCAGCTGCGGCTGTTGTGCGGCTCGGTGCTGCAGGCTATAGGTCAAAAACCGCAGCCTGCGGGTGAGCAGCTTTGCTATGAGGGCGAGCTGCAGCCGGGCAACGAACCGGTAAAAGTGACAAGCGAAAGCAGTTACAGCTCGGATGGGCAGATAGATTACCTGAAGGTGTCTGCCGCAGTCGCTAATCATGTTGGCGCAGTACAACGGCTGCACAGGCTTAGGGTGAGCTTCAGTCCGGAGATGCGGAAACTGGCAGCTAAGAGCGTTCTTGCGGGACGTTCGCTGACAGGAGGAGAATATCTGCAGCAGGCAGCGTTATATACAAGCATAGAAGAAGTAAGGCTGCCGCAGATTAGCTTTCTGCAGAATAAATGCGCTGCTTCGCTGAACAAAAGGACTACGGAGGAAAATGGCCTCAGCGCCCGCTTTTATTATCTGAGGAGTAATACTTCGCTGAGTCTTGGCAGCAAAGGCCTGCAGGGTGCAACGCTGATAGCCAATAAGCTGTCGATAAATACCGCACCGGGTTCATATTACCCGGACCGCATAGTGCTTATCAGTGAAGAGGGAGATATTACGCTGGGCGACGGTACTAAAATGGCACAGGCGCTGCTGCTGGCGAAGGGAACGGTGACGATAGGTGAGGGCTGTCGGCTGAACGGCTTTGTTCTGGCAGACAAAATCGTGCTCAGGGGAACAGCAGACCTTACTCCTGATACAGGTGCTGTAGAACCGATGCTGACACCGGCCTTCAATAAGCCGTAATTTCGTTAAACAAATTGCATAACAAAAAAAGAACTAGCTGGAGCTATGACTGCTCTTGCTAGTTCTTTTGCATTGCTTATTCAGCCGCAGGTTTTTCAGCCTTAGCCTTTTTCTTGTTATGCGCCTGCATAACCTCTTCGATATCGCCGGATTTAATCCATTCCTCCAGCGCTGTGGCCATTTCTGCTACTGCTGCTTCGATAGCGGTTTTATCCTCGCCCTGGAAGGCATGCAGTACGTGGTTGACAACGGCCTTATTGTTGCGTGCCGGATGGCCGATGCCGATTTTAAAGCGCGGGTAAGCATCGGTGCCCAAATGCTCGGTAATGGATTTGATGCCGTTGTGGCCGCCGGCGCTGCCTTTGCGACGGATGCGCAGCTGGCCTACGGGCATATCCATATCATCCTGGATAACAGCGATATCATCCGGATCGATGTGATAGAAGTTGGCGTAGGCACCTACGGCAACGCCGCTGAGGTTCATGTAGGTGGTAGGCTTGATGATGATGATTTTTTCGGGAGCGCGGTATTCTGCCATATAGGCACTGCGGTCCTCCTTACCGAAGCTTACGCCAAGACGGCGTGCCAGCTCGTCAACTACCATAAAGCCGATGTTGTGACGGGTATTTTCGTATTCGCGGCCGATATTGCCAAGGCCGACAATTAGTTTCATATTGTTGCTCCTTTTTATTTATTAAGTTCTTCGATGGTGACAAATTCATATCCCTCTGCACGCAGACGGTCGATGATGAGGCCGACTGCCTCAATCGTCTGGTAGCGCGGTGCGGAGTTTTTGGGACTGTCACCGTCATGCAGCAGGACGATAGCACCGGAGGCTGCGTTCTCGCAGACTCTGTCGGCGATTACCTGCACGCCTGGGTTTGTCCAGTCGCGGGGAATGATGCTCCAGTTTACTATCTGCATACCTGCATCATTGATAGCCTTGACAGTGCTCCAGTCCTTGAAGCCGTGCGGCGGACGCATATACTGCGGTGCAGTACCGGTGATGCTCTGCAGCGTTTCCTTGCCGTAGGCGATGTTGGCGGCAGCCTCACTGTTGCTGAGCTTAAGCAAATCCTTGTGATAGCCTGCATGCAGAGCAATCAGGTGTCCTTGTGCCTGGACGAGCTTTACTGTTTCCGGATGCTTGGCAGCGTTTTCGCCAACCATAAAGAAGGTGGCATGCACATTTTTGGCAGCCAAACGCTTGAGCAGCTTCTGGGTATAGGGCGGATAAGGGCCGTCGTCAAAGGTGAGGGCAATGAGCTTGCGCCCGTGGGTGTTTTCCGCATGTGTTATAACCTTGCCATAAAAGCTGTTGCCGGGAAGTACGGCGAGCAAGAGCAGTGCGCCTGCAAGCGCAAGGCTGAGAGCAGCGCTTATAGCGGCAGTCTTTCTGCTGATTTTTTTGTATATCCCCAGCCACAGCAGCAGTACGCCGGCAAGGGAACAGATAATAAGAAGATAAATAATACGCATAGTTACTCCAAATATTAAAGCCGGTAGTTTTGCCGGCTTTAATCATAACAAAAAGGCTTGCCAGAGGCAAGCCTTTTTATATTACGCTTAGTGTTTGGTATCGAATAATTGGCTTACAGACCAGTCATTGTAAATGCGCAGAATGGTTTCTGCCAGAATCGGCGCAATGGAGAGCACCTTAATTTTCGGGTGCTTTTTGGAAGGAGCCAGAGGAATGGTGTTGGTAACAACCAGCTCGGTGATATCGGATTGAGCAATGCGGGACAGTGCCGGATCGGTCAGAATCGGGTGAGTGCAGCATGCATATACTTCTTTAGCACCGAATTTCTTCAGAGCGCGTGCGCCTTCGGTCAGGGAGCCTGCGGTATCAACCATGTCGTCTACCATGATGCAGGTTTTGCCTTTAACGTCGCCAATCAGGTTCATAACCTCAGCAACGCCGGGTTCCGGACGACGTTTGTCGATGATAGCCAGCGGTGCATTCAGCATTTCAGCGAAATTGCGGGCACGGCTTACGCCACCAAGGTCCGGAGAGATAACAACCATGTCTTCCAGATGCTTGGATTTAATGTATTCTGCCATCAGCGGGCCGCCGGGCATATGGTCAAAGGGGATGTTGAAGAAGCCTTGAATTTGTGCAGCGTGCAGGTCGATGGTTACTACACGGGTAATGCCTGCAGTTTCCAGCAGGTCTGCCATCAGCTTAGCAGTGATAGGCTCACGGCCGCGTGCTTTGCGGTCTTGGCGTGCATAGCCATAGTAAGGAATAACAGCAGTGATGTGGTTAGCGCTGGCGCGTTTGAAGGCATCAGCCATAATCAAAAGCTCCATTACGTTATCGTTAACGATAGGGCCGCAGGTCGGTTGTACAATGAAGATATCCTTGCCACGTACACTTTCGTTAATCATTACCTGAACTTCGCCGTTGTTGAAACGGTTAACTACAGAATCACCAACGGTGGTTCCGAGGTAAGCAGCGATTTCGCGTGCCAGATCAGGGTTTGCATTACCGGTAAATATTCTTAACTTATTCTCGTCAGACAACATGTCCAATCCCTCCAAAATTACCTTGTTTGTAGTTTGCTGGTGCGATGAGCAAAACTTTACTTAAATTTAATTATACACAAAAAACACGTAAATCACAAGTTTTTTGTAAACTTTTTGACACATATGTGACTATAAAAGCTTATTTACCCTCGTTACGGTATTTTTCGGCCCAGCCTTCGATATTTTTCTGGCGGGCACGTGCAATACCCAGAGCATTTTCGGGTACTTCCTTGGTGATAGTGCTGCCGGCACCGATGTAGGTGTTGGCCTGTACGGTTACAGGTGCAACAAGGTTGGTGTTGCAGCCGACAAAGGCATTGTCACCGATAACGGTGCGGTGCTTTTTCTTGCCGTCGTAGTTGACGGTGATGCAGCCGCAGCCCATGTTAACGCCGCTGCCGATATCGCTGTCGCCGATGTAGGTGAGGTGCGGCAGCTTGGTGCCTTCGCCTACGTTAGAGTTTTTAACCTCTACATAGTTGCCGATTTTAACGTGGTCGCTGATAACGGTGTCGGGACGCAGATGAACGTACGGACCTGCGGTAACGTGGTTTTTAACCTCGCAGTCATGGCCGTAGATGAATTGCAGATGGTTGTCGTCACCGATTTTTACATTGGTGAAGCGGGCGTTAGGACCGATTTCGCAGTCCTCGCCGATTTCAGTTGTACCTTCCAGCCAGGTGTAGGGATAAATAACGGTATCGCGGCCGATTTTTACGCTTGCTTCGATGAAGGTGCTGGCAGGATCCATAATGGTTACGCCTGCATCCATCAGCTTATCCAAAATGCGTTGGCGCATAACGCCTTCGGCAACGGAAAGCTGCTTGCGGGAGTTGATGCCCATAACCATATCGCTGTCGGCAGTGGAAATACCGCCAACCTTAGCACCTGCTTCGTTGAGCTTTTGCAGTACGTCAGTCAGGTAATATTCGCCTTGTGCATTGTCGTTGGTCAGGGTAGCCAGCACGTCAAACATTTGCGGGCATTCCATGCAGTAAATACCGGTGTTGATTTCCTTGATAGCCTTCTGCTCTTCGGTAGCATCCTTTTGCTCTACGATGCCCTGTACATTGCCGTTGGCATCGCGTACAATGCGGCCGTAGCCGAACGGGTCATCCATAATTGCCGTAAGTACGGTAGCAACAGCGCCGCTTTCCTGATGTGCTTCGCAGAATTTTTTCAGCTCTTCGCCGTCCAGCAGCGGAGTGTCACCGCACAGGATGAGCGCAGTGCCGTGGAAGTCCTTCAGGGTATCGGCAGTCTGCATTACAGCGTGGCCGGTGCCAAGCTGCTCGGCCTGCAGGGCGATAGTTCCCTGATTGCCTACCATTGCTTCTACCAGCTCTGCTTCATGGCCTACGATAACAACCTTTTTGTCTGCGCCGGCAGCGCTTGCAGCGTCAATTACGTGCTGCAGCATGGGCTTGCCGCCTACCTTGTGCAGTACCTTGGGGTATTTGCTGCGCATTCTTGTGCCTTTGCCTGCGGCGAGGATTATTGCTACTAATTCTGACATGTGAGTTCTTCCTTTCCTGACTGGCTATAAGGCATTATCTAAAAATACCTTCTAGCCAGCCTTATGTATTCTATATTATTTATTTACTTTCAATGTTACTTTCTGCTGTTCTTCGTCTACGTTATGCAGGGTGAAGAAGGCAGTGTAATCTTCTACCAGCTTGCGTTCCGGTGCGGCTGTGGCAATTAAAAAGGCCTTGCCCACAACCTGAGCGCCGACTTCGTGAGCCAAAGCAATCATACCCTTGGCGGTGCCACCGCCCTTCATAACATCATCCACAATCAGCACACGGCTGCCGGGCTGCAAAGCGCGCTTGGGCATGGCCATGTTTTGGATAACCTTGGTGGAGCCGCTGACGTAATTGATGTTAACGGTGCTGCCTTCGGTAATATCACTGGTGTGACGGGCGATAACGAGTGGCACGTTAAACGCACGCGCTGTCTGCATAGCAAGCGGAATACCGCTTGTTTCAACCGTCATGATGCAGTCCGGTGCCAGCTCCTGCAGGCGGAGCATAAAGATTTCACCCAGACGCACTACGGTTTCCGGATGGCAGAGAATATCGGTAGTATAAAGCATACCGCCGGGCAAGATGCGGTCCGGAGAGGTGAGGCGGGCAGCCAGCTCTTCCAAGAAGGCTGCGTCATCCTCCGGCAGATGGCCGGGGATAAAGCGTACACCGCCGGCAGCGCCGGAAACTGTTTCTACCTTGCCCAGGCCGTAAAGCTCCAATCCGGATTTTACGGCTAAAACATCCTCGCTTAGGGTGGATTTGGCGATAGCAAATTTTTTGCAGAAATATGAAAATGAAAACAGCCGATATGGATGATCGGCTAAAAGTTTACTTAACGCTGCTACGCGTTCAATTCTTTTGGCTTTTACCATATGTAAGCGTCCTCCTTGCAAGTTCTAAATCACTTGGTTTATCTATATCCATGCCGATACATGCATGACGGGTGATGATGGCTTTGCAGCGCATTTCCAGAAGTGCGGAGGTGCGTGTTTCCGCATCGGCCACTGTCAGACGATGGCACAGGAGCTTTATCAAAAAGCCCCATCCGAGCCAGTTGCACAGCTTAAGCGGTGATTTGCGGCGGGCAAAGATTTCGCGTGCTTTTTGCTGACCGCCGGGAATAATCTCTTTGGCCATCAGCATCATGTTGCCGCCGGTAAAGACGCCGTCACGCAGTTTGCCGTAGGTGCGCTGGGCATCGGGATAGGCGCTCAGGCAGGCATCCTTGGGGATGATGGGATAATAAAGCTGGCCTTCGGGGAAGGCGTGGCAGGCTGCAAGAAAGTCGCGCACTGCAAGGGAGGTCAGCAGCGGAATGTCGTCGCATACTCCAAGCAGCTTTTCACTGGCATCAGGGCCTAAGGCTTCGGAGGCAGCGAAGGCTGTAGCCGGCAGGTCGCCTGCGGCTTTACACAGCAGAACGTCGGCCGGTAACGTACCCTCTAAAAGCGCCAAGGCTTCGGGGCGGGCAGCTACGACAATACGGCGGATGCGTCCGCTTCCCTGCAGGGCTGCAATGATATAGTCTATGAGGCGCTTATCGCCAAGCGGTGCCAGACAGCTGTGTTCGGTGCCGGCATAGGACTTCAGCCAGGGACTGAGGCCGCCTGCTACAATAAAAGCATCTATATTAGCAGTTGTCATGCTTACGCCTTCTTCTGCGGCAGATGCTCGCTGAGGGAACGCATGAGGGTGTGCTCGGCGTTTTCCAGATGGATACGGGCTGCGTATTGCGCACGTTCTACATCATGGGCAGCAATAGCTTCTACCAGATTGCGATGTTCGTCCATGGTTTCCACCAAACGTCCCGGGTAGCTCATGGAACGGCCGCGGATAGTGGTCATCTGCTCGCGCAGGTTATTGATGATGCTGCGCAGACGCTCGTTGCGGCTGGCAGTGTATAACATATCGTGGAAAGCAGTATCTACTTCGACGATTTTATCCATATCATTGTTGGCGATATGCTGGCCGATTTCGATAAGATAACCGTTAAGCTGCTCAAGCTCCTCATCTGTAATACGCTCGGCAGCCAGGCCAGCAGCAAGAATATCAAGGCTGATACGGATTTCGTAAATTTCGGTGATATCCTTAATGGAAATATCGGCAACATAGGTACCGCGACGGGGAATCATAACTACAAATCCTTCCAGCTCCAGCTTACGGATAGCTTCGCGCACGGGCGTACGGCTTACGCCCATTTCGTCAGCCAGCTGGATTTCCATGAGGCGTTCGCCGGGGCTGAAGGTGCCGTCAATAATAGCTTGACGGATATTTTCACAGACAAGCTCACGCAGAGGCTTGTAGCTGTCTAGTTTTATAGGCTGCAAATGTCCGGACATATTTATTTTCTCCTTCCGATAGTTGTCGTAATTGCTGTTTCTACATCAAAATCTGTCAGTGCCTGCTGTACGCGCTCGGCAGTTTCTTTGTCAGCGGTAAGACCGAAGACGGTCGGGCCGCTGCCGCTCATAAGAGAATAGTAGGCGCCTGCTCCCAGCATAGCAGCCTTAATAGAGGCTATAACGGGGTGTGCCGGGATAGTTACTGTTTCTAAAACATTGCCCATGTAGGGAGCGATGGCTTTGCCGCCTTCGCGCAGATATGCTTCCAGCTGCCAGATGCAGGGTGCATGTACCACGCGGCCGTGGTTGAAGTTTTGGTAAACCCAGGCGGTGGAAACCTCCAATCCGCGGGGCTTGGCCAATACCAGCCATGTTTCGGGCATATCTTCCAGCTTGGTGAGGACTTCGCCGCGACCTGTTGCCAGCATGGTGCCGCCTTCGATGCAGAAGGGGATATCGCTGCCTAATTGTGCAGCGAGCTGTTCCAGTTCATAATTTTCCAGGTTAAGCTCCCAATAACGGTTCAGACCGCGCAAAACTGCTGCTGCATCACTGCTGCCGCCTGCCAGTCCTGCCGCCAGAAAAATTTTTTTGTTCAAGGCGATGTGAACGTTCGGAATAATATCGCAATGCGGCTGCTCTGTAGGCCAGGTTATCAGGACCGCAGCTGAGGTTGCGCAGATTGCAGCTGATCTGAATGCCGTTACCCTTGCTGATAACAACCTCGTCGCTCAGACCGACGCTCTGCATAATCATACTTACCTCATGGTAGCCGTCCTCGCGCTTGCCGAGAATATCAAGTCCCAGATTTATTTTGGCGTATGCCGTTTCTTTTATTTGCTTCATTATAAGTTCACCTGCCTAATGTTGTATACAGTATTATTTTATACTGCTTATGCCTGCATAGCAAGAATTTTTTTCGAACGTTCGGGATTTTGGCGAGAAAAATATTTAGTTGTTGCCTTTCTGCGTTAAAGTGTTACAATATATACATAAAAAACATATTCAGAATATTTTGTTTGCAAAGGAGAACTCTATGAATCCCGCTTTGAAGAAAAAAATTTACCATTATGCTATGGTGACCTTGGCCTGTGCAATCATGGGTATTGCGATGAATACCTTTTATATGCCTAATAAGATGCTCAGCGGCGGCATCGGCGGCGTTGCCGTACTTGCCTATTATGTTGCCGGCCTGCCGATGGGCGCTACCAGCTTAATCTGCAACGTGCCGCTGTTCTTTTTGGCCTACAAGTATATGGACCGTGAATATACTATCAGCGCGCTGTATGGTATTATTGCTTTTTCTGTATCCCTGGATTTCTTTCATTTTTTGTCGACCTATACTGTAGTGCATGACAAGCTGCTGGCCTGCATTGCCGGCGGTGTGCTTTACGGCATCGGTGCTGCGTGCATGTACCGTGTGGGAGGCTCCAGCGGCGGTACGGATATTATCGGCGCTATTATCCAGAAAAATTATTCTATCTCTATCAGTACGACAGGCTTTGCCTTCAACATCTGCCTGCTGCTCGCCAGCGTTTCCTTATTCGGCATCGAGCCGGTGTTGTATACATTGCTTACCTTTTTTGTGATGACCAAAACCTGTAATGCGTTTACGACAGGCTTTGATTATAAAAAGAAGGTTATTATCATCAGCGAGCATCACGAGGAGATTGCGGAAGCGATTATTAAAATCGTCGGCCGCGGTGTTACCTATATCAGCGGCGAGGGCTGCTTTACACATCGTCACCGCGAGCTGGTTTTTGTAGTCATCAAGCTGACGCAGTTGGCGAAGGTGCGCTCCATTGTGCGCGAGATTGACCCCAGTGCTTTTATGATTATCAGTGATGTCAACGATGTTTTCGGCCGTGGCTTTACGCTTAAGCCGTCCGGTCCTAACTTCCCAAGACCTAAATTTCCGGAGAAGCATGAATAAGATTATACTTTCTTCCCCTGCCTGCTTGTGGGCAGGGGATTTTCTTTTACTATAAAGACGAAAATATTTTTATAATATTACAGACATGTACGCTTGAAAGTGCTATAATAGAAACAAAACAGATAGTAAAGGAGAAGAAAAAGTTGCAGCGTACTTATATTTCTATAGATTTAAAATCGTTTTATGCGTCGGTAGAATGTCGCGAGCGCGGACTTGATCCTCTGGATGCTAATCTAGTAGTGGCGGATGAGCGGCGGACGGATAAAACTATTTGTCTGGCGGTGACGCCTTCGCTGAAAAGCTACGGTATTCCGGGGCGCGGGCGCTTGTTTGAGGTGAAGCAGCGTGTGCAGCAGATAAATGCCGCGCGGCGTTTTGCTGCTCC
>OHJK01001266.1_pt1 | contig 13083 bp, 10 predicted proteins | sample 1568541 | NCBI WGS metagenome assembly OHJK01 (sample SAMEA3879535, study PRJEB24766) | human gut metagenome | biome: human-associated habitat; feature: feces | place: USA | collected 1985/1987
CGCTGGTAAAGAAGGTGCTGTTGTTGTACAGAAAGTGCGTGAAGGCAAGGCAGACTTTGGTTACAATGCCCGTACAGATGTTTATGAAAACCTGCATGCAGCTGGTGTGGTAGATCCTGCCAAGGTTACTCGTGTGGCTCTTGAGAATGCCGCTTCTATTGCAGGCATGTTCTTGACTACAGAATGTGTAATCGTAGAGAAGAAAGAAGATAAGCCTGAGATGCCGATGGGGGCTCCCGGAATGGGAGGCATGGGCGGAATGATGTAAGATCGTTTTCCCTGATTGCTTAATCAAATAGGAGAACCGCAGTGTCTTTTTGATAGATACTGCGGTTTTTTTGTTCTATTTACCTTCTTGATTATTAATAAAAAGCGTGTAATATTACAAAAGTGTTACAAAAATGATTAGTTTTTATATCTTTTGTTCGTTTTTATTGTTAGTAAAATAAAAAATCATATCTTTACCCTTCGTAAAGATAACCTAATCAACAAGAACTATTAACCTTTTTAATTGAAGAGAAAATGAACAAAAGCGAAATTGGACTAAATGCTGGGAAAGTTTGGCAGTTGCTTAGCGATTATACCAGATGGAGCTACGGTTCTTTAAAGAGGAAGTCCGGACTGAAGGACAAGGAGTTGGGAGCCGCATTGGGGTGGCTTGCCCGTGAGGACAAGATTGAAATTCATCAGGAAGAAGATGAACTTTATGTTTCACTAGGGGTAAATGTTTATATCGGATAAAGGAAACCGATTGAATGGATTGATTGAGGAGCACAGATTTCGCAGTGCGGAAGCATTTTCTGCCGGGGGGATGAAATCTGTGCTCCTTTGTTTTTTCATGTTGCAGAATATTCTTTCCTTTGCACATTCTTTTCAATGAACAAAAACAGAATGACTATGAGAAGTTTTGCTTCAGACAATAATTCAGGCGTACATCCGCTGGTAATGGAGGCACTGAACCGGGCCAACAGTGACCATGCTGTAGGTTATGGAGATGACCCTTGGACAGAGGAGGCTGTCTGTAAAATAAGAGAAGCGTTTACGCCGGATTGTGAACCGTTGTTCGTATTCAACGGTACGGGCAGTAATGCGGTGGCTTTGCAGCTGTGTACCCGCCCTTATAATTCCATTATTTGTGCAGAGACTGCACATATCTATGTCGATGAGTGCGGTGCGCCTGCCCGTATGACAGGTTGTCAGATTCGTCCTATAGCTACCCCTGACGGCAAGCTGACGCCCGATTTAGTCCGTCCTTATTTGTGCCATTTCGGCGAACAGCATCATTCGCAGCCCGGAGCCATCTATATTTCGCAATGTTCGGAGCTGGGCACTGTCTATAAGCCGGACGAGTTGCGGGCTTTGACGGATTTGGCCCATCGGCATGGCATGTATGTCCATATGGACGGAGCACGTCTGGCAAATGCTTGTGCAGCCTTGAATCTTGGCTTTAGGGAGCTGACAGTGGATTGCGGAATAGATATTCTGAGCTTCGGCGGTACGAAAAATGGACTGATGTTGGGAGAAAGCGTGGTTGTCTTTAACCCAGCCTTGAAGAAGGAAGCTTATTTTGTGCGCAAGCAGTCGGCACAGCTCGCATCCAAGCTCCGCTATCTGTCCTGCCAGTTCACTGCCTACCTGACAGACAGCCTTTGGTTGAAAAATGCCGCGCATGCCAATCGTATGGCAAAGATTCTTTACGACGGATTGAAGGAATTGCCAGGTGCGCATTTTACGCAGAAGGTGGAAAGTAACCAGCTTTTCCTTACGATGCCCCGTCCGGTGATTGACGAGCTGTTGAAGGAGTATTTCTTCTACTTCTGGGATGAGGCCATCCACGAAATCCGTTTTGTAACCTCTTTTGATACTACGGAAGAAGATATCGAGCAATTGCTGCAATCGGTAAAAAGGCTTCTCTGAAATATATAAAAGCTCCTAACCTTCACAGGCTGGGAGCTTACTTCGAAACTTTCCCCTCTTGGGGGTAGGGGAAGGTTTACTGAAAACAAACCGATTGAATATTTACCTTAAATACCTTTGCACGATAACCTTTTTAACTAACCTTTTCAATAAATCCTTGTTAGAGTATGCTTATATACCGACAGCCTCGCGGACCGGTACAAAAGTGTAGCCTTTTCGTTTCAGCGTCTTAATCATTTTGTCCAGATAGCCATTATAGAACTTGTCTGTGCGGCGGTCGTCCGTTCCGAAGTGTATCAGCATCAAGTGTCCGTTCAGACCTTCTTTCTTTTCCACCTCCATAATCTTGTCGTAGATGAATTTGCTGCTCCGGTACTTCTGTCCCATGTCCGGAGTGGTGTAGTCGGCATTGCTCATGGTACCAGGGGTATAGTTGATAACTTGAATACCCATATTCTTTGCCCAGGCGGATATTTCCTTGTTATAGTATTCGTAAGGAGGAATATAGACGGGAGCGTCCTTGTATTCGATACCTGCCTTGCGGAGGGTCTCGTAGCTTTTCATCATATCGTTCTCAAACTCTTCGCGGGTGACCAGCAGAGAATCACGGTCTTCCCAAGGCATGTACAACAGATGTCCGTAACTGTGGCTGCCTACAAAATGCCCTTCGTCGAGTAGGTGTTTCACTACATCGGGATAGAGTTCATAGAACTCTCCGGTAAAGAAGAAGCCACCTTTGATGCCATGCTTCTTCAAGGTACTGATGATGGCATCGGCACCGTCTGCTTTGTCGGCGGCAGTGAATACGAGGGTGATTTGCTTTTTTGAGGGATCGGTGCGGATAATGCCTCCGTCCACATATACATTCTTGTCATTTGGGATACCGGCTTGCTTCATTCCATCCTTCTGCATGGCAGAGAGGTAGTACGTGAGGCAGGCGGTTCCATCCATGGTAGGCTCATTGGTGGAATAGTCGTGGATGGCGTCGTGATATACCATCAGGTCTGGCTGGAAGCGTTCGTAGTCTTGTCCGGGAGTTCCGGGAATTCCCGTCATATTGACACCGCGCAGGCTTTCGAAGATGGTACGATAGACAGGACCGTCCACCAGTCCGCCGGTAGTATTGCCCACGCCTGCATTCAGCAGTGAGGAGTGGGGTTGCGAGGGATAGTCTCCGTAAAGGGGAAGTTCCACAATCATGCTGGTTCCCCAAGGGTTACAGCCGAACAGCCAGTCGCGCAGGGAGGCTTCCATTTCGGCGTATGTGTCATCGCCGGTGGTTTCACGGTACAGCCGGCATTGGGTCAGCATGGCGGTAGTCAGATTGTTGGAACACCAGATGTAGGGTATACCGTGCAGAAAGGGGCTTTCTACCGCTTTCTCGTACGTGCGTTCAATGCCCGTACGCATGTTGCGGATGAATTCCTTGCTGATGCGGCTGTTGTCCACTTTGGCAAGATGGTAGTGCCCCATGTTCATGAACGGATACCATTGGTAGTGGCGTGCACTGTCGGCGCCCATCCAAGGAGTCACCGGTTCGCGACGTCCGTATTCAAGGGCTTGGGCCAGGTATTTGTTGTCGCCGGTGGCTTTGTACAGTTCCATGGCTCCCAGTTCCATATCGTCCACCCAGTTGTCCTCTTCGTAAATGTAGGGAGACAAGACAGAGGCAGTCTGGCATGCTCCCGGTTTCTTTACGCCTTCCTGATAGGCGGCATCGGCCTTGGCTTCGATTTCTGCTGCAAATTCAGGATAGTAGTCTTTCAGTATCTTGGCGCCTAAAGCGAAGCAGGAGGCAAACTTGCCGGCAGTGCTTGCCACTCCGGTCGTTGCATTCTTAAACTCTCCACGTACTTGCGGTTCGCCACTGCAAAAGTAAACGGGGCGTCCTTTACCCGGTCCGTAGCCGTAATCCACCAGGTCTTTGTTAGGTAGGCGCATTCCGGCATGGTCACGGTCGTCGGCTATCTGGTTGTACAGCTCGCCCGGAGCAGGATTCATCCGGTTCAGCCAGTCCAGTCCCCACTTGATTTCGTCCACGATGTCGGGAATGCCGTTGGCTCCCGGATGTCCGGCTGCATCATAGGCGTCACCGAATGATTCCGGATTTTCCTGATAGGCAAACATCATCTGGTAGATGGCATTGGCGGAGGTGGTGGTGTATTGCAGATAGTCCGTAGCATCGTGCCAGCCTCCGCGGACGTCTATATGTTGTCCGGTTTTGGTGGGATGATAGACGATGTAGCCGTCGTGCACGTGGCAGCTGTCTTTCAGGAACGGATTATAGCCGCAGCGTTGCTGCCGCATGTAGTGCAGCAGGTAGTCTGCGGTACCGTTGTAGACTTGTGCATTGATGGGGAAACGGGGGGAGACCGCTTTGCCTGCTTTCAGATAATACGTGCCCGGTTCTGTGAAATCACTGAAGTTCAACCGGTAGGTACTCTTCATGCCTCCCATCTTGCCGGTGGCCTTGGTTGTGTTGAAGGTACGCACCACCTTTCCGGTGAAAGCGTCAATCAATGAATAATTTTCTACGTTTGTTCCTTCCTCGCTCATGAATACAGCGACTTTGACGGATTGCGGCAAATAGCCGAGTTGGTTGATTCTGATCCATTCGCCTGCTTTGCCCGGCAGGGCTACGAGAGCGAATATTACCGTTAGGAGCCAATAATTACTTTTCATAATGGGGGTTTTTAATCTAAGGTTGGGGATTATATATAAAACAAATTTTCCTTATTACAAATAAAGCATTTTCTGTCAATTTTAGGAAGATTTAGGATGAATAATTAGACGATATTAGGTGTCGTTTACACTATTTTGGTATTTTATAGACGTGAAATAAGTGTTTGGTTGAAACTAAATGTTTGTTTATCACGTAATTATTATGCTTGATGATGCTTTTTAATTTTCGTTTACCTATTTTAGTAATGCGTAAAACAAATTGGCGTGTTATTTGTTTTATGGTATTTAGACAATAAAACTAATAGACTATGGCTTATATTGATTACTATCAGGTCCTTGGAGTGGACAAAAAGGCATCTCAGGATGACATCAAGAAAGCGTTCCGCAAGCTGGCGCGCAAGTACCATCCTGACTTGAATCCGAACGATGCTACGGCCAAGGATAAGTTTCAGGCTATCAACGAGGCGAATGAGGTGCTGAGTGATCCTGAAAAAAGAAAGAAATATGATGAATATGGTGAACACTGGAAACATGCCGACGAGTTTGAAGCGCAGAAGCGGGCACAGCAGCAAGCCAGGGGCTTCGGGGGATTTGGCGGTGCCGGTTTTGGAGGTTCCGGTGCGGGATTTGGTACGGACGGAGGCGGTACGTATTGGTATTCTTCCGACGGCCAGGAATTTTCGGGCAGTAATGCCGGTGGTTTCTCAGACTTCTTCGAACAGATGTTCGGTCATCGTACGCGCGGAGGAGGCGGTGCCAATGCCGGTTTCCGCGGGCAGGATTATCATGCGGATTTGAACCTCTCGCTTCGTGAGGCTGCGAAGACCCATAAACAGATATTGACGGTGAATGGCAAGCAAGTGCGTATTACCATTCCGGCCGGTGTGGCCAACGGACAGGTCATCAAACTGAAAGGCTATGGTGGCGAGGGCATCAACGGAGGTCCTGCAGGTGACTTATACATCACGTTTGTGATTCCGGACGACTCGGTATTCAAGCGTTTGGGAGATGATTTGTATGTGGATGTGACCGTCGACCTTTATACAGCCCTGCTGGGTGGCGACCAGTTGGTGGATACTTTGGATGGTCAGGTGAAGCTGAAGGTGAAACCCGAAACTCAGAACGGGACTAAGGTACGTCTGAAGGGTAAGGGCTTCCCCGTATATAAGAAGGAGGGACAGTTTGGCGATCTCATCGTGACTTATTCCGTGAAGTTGCCGACAAACCTGACGGAACAGCAGAAAGAGATGTTCCGTAAAATTCAGAGTATGAACTAATGAAAGGAGAACGGATTATGCAGAACGAATGGATTGTCATCAGCGAATATTGTGACAAGTGTCATATAGAGCCCACTTTTATTGATATGTTGTGCGAAAGTGGACTGATAGATGTGGAGCAGGAAGGTGGAGAGCGTTATCTGCCTTTCTCCGAGTTGCCGGATGTGGAACGGTACAGCCGTATGTACTACGACCTTTCCATCAATATGGAAGGGATTGATGCCATCCACCATCTGCTGGCAAGGATGGAAGAGATGCAGCGGGAGATACACTCGCTGCGCGGCAGGCTGAGGCTGCACGGAGAGTATTAATTTTCCTTTCGTCTCTTTGAGAACTTTTGTCCTTTTAAGAAGGGGCAAGCAGGAGGAAGTATTTCAGAAAAAACAAGCGGGCACCGGAGTAGCTAAACTCCGGTGCCCGCTATATTTGCCTTGTCAAGCAATGCATTTATTTGCGGTAGCTTTCCAGCTCTTCTGCCTTGAACTTACGGATGAAGTTAAAGTGTTTTTCCACTTCAGCTTCTGCGTAGTTCACATACACCAGAGCCGACTTGCCGAACAGTTCGGGAGCCTTTGTCGCGTCCTGAATGATGAGGTGCGACATGATACATACCGCAGCCATCTCATAGAGGCGACGTGCCACGAAGTCCAGCAATTCTTGATTCTGTGCCTCTTTCACCGCATTGGTGCAGGCTTCGAACTTGTTGGTCATCTCTTTGATGCGGTCCATCAACGGTTGCATTTCTTCGCTGCACGGCACTTGCTCGTAGTCGCGCAAGGTGGCAGAGTATGAGCCGTTTGTTACATAGCGGATAGCAGCTACGGTCTGCAACTGAGTAGTACCTTCGTAGATAGAAGTGATACGTGCATCACGATAGATACGTTGGCAAGCATACTCCAGCATGAAGCCCGAACCGCCGTGAATCTGGATGCTGTCGTAAGCATTCTGATTGGCATATTCAGAGTTCATACCTTTTGCCAGCGGAGTGAAGGCGTCGGCAAGTTTGGCATACTTCTTTTGTTCCTGGTGTTCTTCCGGAGTCAGTTTGCGTTCGCGAGCAATGTCGTCCAGCGCTTTGTAGATGTCAACGTAGCGGGAAGTCTGGTACAGCAAGGAGCGTCCTGCATCCAACTTGGCTTTCATAATAGCCAGCATGTCATATACAGCCGGGAATTCGATGATAGCCTTGCCGAACTGCTTGCGGTCTTTGGCATAAGCCAGACCTTCGTTGTAGGCAGCTTGTGAAAGGCCTACCGACTGTGCGGCAATACCCAGACGGGCACCGTTCATCAAAGCCATAACGTATTTAATCAAACCAAGCTTGCGGTCGCCGCAAAGTTCTGCCTTTGCATTCTTGTAAACCAGCTCGCAGGTGGGAGAACCGTGGATACCCAGCTTGTTCTCAATGCGGCGCACGTCTACACCGCCTTCATTCTTATCGTAGATGAACATGGACAAGCCACGTCCGTCTTTGGTACCCTCTTCTGAACGTGCCAGTACGAGGTGGAGATTGGCGTCACCGTTAGTAATAAAACGCTTCACGCCGTTCAGGCGCCAGCAGTTGTTGGCCTCGTCATAGGTCGCTTTCAGCATTACGCTCTGCAAGTCGGAACCGGCATCCGGTTCTGTCAGGTCCATAGACATGGTCTCTCCGGCGCAGACACGCGGTATAAAACGGCTGTGCTGGTCTTCGTTACCGAATTCGTAGAGCGTTTCGATACAGTCTTGCAGTGACCAGATGTTACCGAAACCGGCATCGGCGGCGGCAACGATTTCCGCACACATGGTGTACGGAGTAATCGGGAAGTTCAAGCCACCGAAACGGCGCGGCATGGTCATACCGTTCAATCCGGCTTTTACCATGGCGTCGAGGTTCTGCTTGGTGCCGCTGGCATATTCCACACGGCCGTTGGCACAGTGGGGACCTTCTTCGTCCACGCCCTCGGCATTGGGAGCGATAATCTCTCCGGTAATCTCTCCGGTGATTTCAAGTACCTTGTCAAAAGAGTCCATAGCATCCGCATAGTCCTGCGGGGCATAGTCATACTTGTCTTTGTCTTGGTAACCGCGTTCTTTCAGTTCGCAGATACGTTCCATCATCGAGTTGTTCAGATGATACTTCAATTCGGGAACTTCGGTATAAAAATTTGCCATAATTTCTTGGTTATTTAGGTATTCTGAAGTATAGGGGTATGGTGAATTTCACTCGCTTGGCCTCTCCGTCCTGATAGCCGGGCGACCAGCGGTAGACGTCGGCAATGGCCTCGAAAGCGCGTATGGCTTCTTTGTCGATGTCATAGCGCACGGACTGGAGAATTTGGGGATGGGTCATCTTGCCTTCTTCGTCTACAACGAATCGCAGGATTACCCTTCCTTCTGCCTTTTGCTTCCAGGCGTCTTCCGGATATTTGGTAACATTGGCCACCAGTTTCATGAGGTTCTCTATTCCACCGGGGAAGGATGGAAACACGAAATACGGCTGATGTTCCATTTCAGTTCCGTGCTCGTCGAACATCTTTCCACCGGTACACTGATTCTCTGAATAGTGTTCCTCTCTACGGAGTTTCCCGTCGGGATAGTACTGCAGGAGTGTTCCGTCAAGTTTACCATCGCTGTAGCTCCGGGCCAGATGTATGGCACCGTCGGGATAATACACCATGGTCTGCCCCTCCAGGCGGTTGTCTCTATATACTTCTGTCAGGCTGTCCTTGCCATTTGCATAGAATGATGTATGCAGGCCTTCCCTTATCCTTTTGCGGGGATTGCTTTTGTATTCGGAGAAATGCCAGACATCCTTCTTTTGTCCTTCCAAAGCATACTCTTCCACCTTGATGCACTTCTTGTTTATCTTGGAAACAAGAGCATACTTGACTGCCTGGATGGAGTCGTCCGTCCATTGGTAATTCTTGTCCAACCAGAGCTTTTCTTGAGCGATAGCGGAAGATATACCTGAAAGAAGAACAAATATAAGAATCAGCCCTTTCATGATTACCTTTATTGTTATTTACTGTGTGATTTATAATATTTTATCATCTTCGGGATAACCTCTTCCACCGTACCGTTGATGACATAGTCGGCAATCGTATTGATGGGAGCGTTCTCGTCATTGTTGATGGAGATGATAATACCACTTTCCTGCATACCGGCAATGTGCTGGATTTGTCCGCTGATGCCGCAAGCAATATACAGTTTGGGGCGGACAGTGACACCGGTCTGGCCAATCTGGCGGTCATGGTCGGCATAACCGGCATCGACGGCAGCACGGCTGGCGCCTACCTCTGCATGGAGTTCTTTGGCAAGCTCGAACAACATGTCAAAACCTTCCTTGCTTCCCATGCCGTAGCCGCCGGCAATCACGATGGGAGCGCCTTTCAGGTTGTGTTTTGCCTTTTCTACGTGGCGGTCGATGACTTTTACCACATAATCCGTCTCGGGCACGTACTTGGCAACGTCGTGGTTGATGACTTCGCCCTTATAGTCAGCGTCCAGTATCTCTTTCTTCATCACGCCTTCGCGAACGGTTGCCATCTGCGGACGGTGCTCGGGATTCACAATCGTGGCAACGATGTTACCGCCGAATGCGGGACGGATTTGATACAGCAGGTTCTCGTAAACCTTGCCTTCCTTCTTGTCTTCGTGGTTGCCGATTTCCAGTGAGGTACAGTCGGCAGTCAGTCCGCTGGTCAAAGCGGAAGAAACACGCGGGCCGAGGTCGCGACCGATAACGGTGGCGCCCATCAGGCAGATTTGCGGCTTTTCTTCTTTGAACAAATTGATGAGGACAGAGGAGTGGGGAAGGGAAGTATAGGGGAACAAGCCCGGAGCGTCGAATACGTGGAGTTTGTCTACTCCGAAGGGCAATACTTGTTTTTCAATGCCTGCCAGATTGTTGCCGGCAGCAACTGCCTCCAGTTGACAGCCCAACTGATTGGCTAATTTACGACCTTTGGTCAAGAGTTCGAGACTGACGTCAGCAACTGTTGTGCCTTCTATCTCTAAATATACAAATACATTATTCATAATCTTATCCTATCGTATGGTTAGCTAACAGTTCAACAATCAAATCTTCCACATCCTTGTCGCTGCCCGTCAGCGTTTTGCTTTCTTTGGCCTGGAATGAGATGTTCTGAATGGTCTTCACCTTGGTAGGCGAACCGCTCAGACCGCATTGTGCAAGGTCGCCGTTCACGTCGGCAACACTCCATTCCGTGATGTTCAGATAGGGATATTTCTCGTAGAGGCCGGCGTAGGCAAGCTCAGCGCCTTCCTTGGTGATGGCAGCTTTTTCCTGGGCACCGAGGGCGCGTTTGTACTTCTGCACCAGTTTGGCATTGCGCGGGCGGCAGGGAGCGGCACTTCCGTTTACGGTGATGACTATGGGCAGGGGAGCCTCAACGGTTTCCACACCACCGTCAATATGACGTTTCACGGTAATCTTCTTGGCGGCTTTATCCACGTTCAGAATCTCTTCTGCGTAGGTCACTTGCGTCAGCCCCAGCTTTTCGGCAACCTGCGGGCCTACTTGGGCGGTATCACCGTCGATGGCCTGGCGTCCGCCAATGATGACGTCATAGTCGCCTATCTTCTTGATGGCTGTGGCAAGGGCATACGAAGTGGCAAGCGTATCGGCACCTGCAAAGGCGCGGTCGGTCAGCAGATAGCCGTTGTCGGCACCACGGTAAAGTCCTTCACGAATAACTTCGGCTGCACGTCCCGGTCCCATGGTCAGGATGGTAACGGTGGAGCCCGGATGTTCATCTTTCAGTCGGAGAGCCTGTTCAAGAGCGTTCAGGTCCTCGGGGTTGAAGATGGCAGGGAGTGCCGCGCGGTTGATAGTTCCGTCGGCTTTCATGGCATCTTTCCCAACGTTGCGTGTGTCGGGAACTTGTTTTGCCAATACAACAATTTTCAAACTCATGCTATTAATTATTAGTATTAGTATTTCTTTGTATGTCAGTACCGGGAATAGGAGTAGTAGAATCCTGCTACTGAAATTGGCCGGTTAACTCATTATCAGCCTGCAAATTTACGGAAAGAGTTGGGTTTGACAAGAAAATGGGGTGAAAAATGCACAAGTTGAGGGATTTTGCGCAAATATCAGTTGGCTCTATATCTGTAAAAAAGGTAATAAAACCGGTAATTTATCTACCTTTCCGTTCCCGTTTCCTCTGTACTTTTGCAGCGTCTGGATGAGGTCTGCATAACGGGCAGCATCGGATAAACAAGCATTGCTACTTAAATGTTATTATAGAATATGTATATTGAAAAAGTAAATTCCCCTGCTGACGTGAAAAAGTTATCAGTCAGCGAAATGAACGGATTGGGTGGAGAAATCCGCCAGGTGTTGTTAAACAAGTTAAGCTCCCACGGAGGACACGTAGGTCCCAACCTGGGAATGGTAGAAGCCACCATAGCCCTGCATTACGTGTTCGATTCACCAACGGACAAGATAGTCTATGACGTGTCTCACCAAAGTTATACCCATAAGATATTGACAGGCCGCCGGGCAGCGTTTATGAATGCGGACGAGTATGACGAAGTCTCCGGATATTCCGAACCGTCGGAAAGCGAGCACGACTTCTTCGTCATTGGGCATACCTCTACCTCCGTCAGTCTGGCAAGCGGACTTGCCAAGGCGCGTGACCTGAAGGGGGAGGCGGGTAATGTGATTGCCGTCATCGGCGATGGCTCGTTGAGTGGAGGTGAAGCCTTCGAAGGATTGAATGTAGGTGCCGAACTGGGCACGAACTTCATCGTCATTGTCAACGATAACCAGATGTCCATTGCCGAGAATCATGGCGGGCTATACCGCAATCTGCAACAGTTACGCGAAACGGAGGGGCAGGCTCCCTGCAACTATTTTAAGGCAATGGGATATGATTATCTCTATGTGAAGGATGGCAATGACGTGGAGCAATTGATAGAGGCTTTCCGTGAAGTGAAGGACAAGAAGCATCCGGTTGTGGTACATATCAATACCTTGAAAGGTAAGGGATACAAATTGGCGGAAGAGCAAAAAGAACGTTTCCATTACAGTGTTCCGTTCGACCTTGAAACCGGCAATCTGACCGGTGAGTCTGGAGAGGGTGAAGACTATGCCGACCTTACCGCCGGTTATTTGTTGCAGGAGATGAAGAAAGACCCGACTGTGGTGGGCATCACCGCAGGTACACCTACGGTATTTGGCTTTACACCGGAGCGCCGCAAGGAGGCAGGGCGGCAGTTCATCGATATGGGCATTGCCGAAGAGCAGGCTGTTGCCATGGCTTCTGCCATTGCTGCCGGAGGTGGAAAACCGGTATTCGGGGTCTACAGCACCTTTATCCAGCGCGCCTACGACCAGTTGTCCCAGGATCTTTGCATCAACAATAATCCTGCACTGATTCTTGTCTTCTGGGGAAGCTTATCGAGTATGAATGATGTTACCCATCTTTGTCTTTTTGATATTCCGGTCATCGGTAATATTCCGAATATGGTTTATCTGGCACCTACTTGTCGTGAGGAGTATATGGCAATGCTGGAGTGGGGCATCCGTCAAACGGAACATCCGGTTGCCATTCGCGTGCCGGCCAATGGGGTTGTCCGCAGGAATGTAGAACCGGAGAAGGATTACGGCAAGACGCTGAACCGTTATGAGGTGTCCCATCGTGGAGAGAAGGTCGCCATATTGGGACTGGGCTCTTTCTATCAGTTGGGCGAAGCCGTGGCTGCCCGGTTGAAGGAAGAGAAAGGAGTGGATGCCACGCTTGTCAATCCCCGCTACATCACGGGTGTGGACGAGGCTTTGCTCGATGACCTGAAGCGCGACCATACACTGGTCATTACTCTTGAGGACGGAGTGCTGGACGGTGGCTTTGGCGAGAAGATTGCCCGTTACTACGGTTCGTCGGATATGAAGGTACTGAACTATGGTGTGAAGAAAGAGTTTATCGACCGTTACGATGTGGAGGAGCAGTTGAAGAAGAACCGGTTGACGGTTCCGCAGATTGTGGAAGATATCTGTAGGATTTGGTAAGAATTGAAAAAGGAGATGCATCAAACTGCATCTCCTTCTTTTATTTATTTAATACCCAGTTTCTTGGCAATATCCTTAGGCAGTGCATCCTTGTGCACAATGATGTTCATTGTTTTATAGCGCACGAAAGCTTTGGAAGCATACCACAGTCCTTTGTACTTTCCGGCTTCACCCCAAGAGTTCTTTACCATA
>OHJK01001270.1_pt1 | contig 13056 bp, 7 predicted proteins | sample 1568541 | NCBI WGS metagenome assembly OHJK01 (sample SAMEA3879535, study PRJEB24766) | human gut metagenome | biome: human-associated habitat; feature: feces | place: USA | collected 1985/1987
GGGCCGATGGCATCATCCTCAACCCGGGCGGCTACGCCTATTACAGCGTGGCCATTCTGGAAGCGCTGCAGGTGTGCGGCGTGCCCGCCGTGGAAGTGATGCTGGCCGACCCCAGCGGCAAGGAGCCCTTCCGCAGCGTGGATGTGGTCTCCTTTGGCTGTCAGGGCCGTTTTGCAGGCGAGGGGGTCAGCGGATATCTCCATGCCTGCGCCTACCTTGTGCAGCTGCTCCGGCTGGATGGCGGCGCACAGACGCACCTGGTGCAGTAACAACCCTCTCAGTCTCGCATTCGCTCGCCAGCTCCCCCGAAGGGGGAGCCCTTGGCAAGTAGGGCAGGCTGTGCAGCAAAACTGAAAGCATAGAGACAAAACAGAAGGGAAAAGAAACAAGATGATCATTTCGACCAAAAAAGGCACCCCCAAGGAAGAGCTGGAAAAGATCGTAGACAAATTCGAGAAGCAGGGCCTGGATGTGACCCTGATCACCGGCAAGGATTACAATGTGTTCGGTCTGGTGGGCGATACCACCAAGATCGATGAGCGCGACGTGCTGGCCAACCCCTGGATCGACAACGTCACCCGCGTGTCCGCCCCCTATAAGCGGGCCAACCGCCTGTTCCACCCCGCCGATTCCATCATCGACTGCGGCGGCGTGAAGATCGGCAGGGGCGAGAAGATCGCCGTGATGGCAGGCCCCTGCAGCATTGAGGGCGAGGAGCAGGCACTGCGCATTGCCAACGGCGTAAAGGCGGGCGGTGCAAGCCTGTTCCGCGGCGGCGCTTATAAGCCCCGCACCTCTCCCTACTCCTTCCAGGGTCTGGAGACCGAGGGCATCCTCGATATGGTCAAGGCACGGGAGGCCACCGGAATGCCCATCGTGTCCGAGCTGATGAGCGAGGACCGGATCCCGGAGTTTGAGGAATATGTGGACGTGGTACAGATCGGTGCCCGCAACATGCAGAATTTCCAGCTGCTCAAGGCCGTGGGTAAGATGCACAAGCCTGTTCTGCTCAAGCGCGGCCTGTGCAACACCATCGAGGAGTGGATCATGTCCGCAGAGTATATCATGGCCGGCGGCAACGAGCAGGTCATTCTCTGCGAGCGGGGCATCCGCACCTTTGAGAAGTACACCCGCAACACCCTCGACCTCTCCGCTGTGCCTATCATCCACGAAAAGACCCATCTGCCCATCATCGTGGACCCCAGCCACGCCACCGGCAAGGCCAATCTGGTTGAGCCGATGATGATCGCCGCTGTGGCCGCCGGTGCCGACGGTCTGGAGGTGGAAGTCCACTATGATCCCCGCCACGCATGGAGCGATGGCGCACAGTGCCTGACCCCGGATGCCTTTGCACAGGCCATGGCAAAGTGCCGTCAGGTCGCATGGGCCATTGGCCGGGATATGTAAGATGGATGTGGTGGTAAAACGCGCCCGCGCAGTGGCGGGCAGGATCGCCGCGCCGCCCAGCAAAAGCATGGCTCACCGGGCGGTGCTCTGCGCGGCGCTGGCAAAGGGAACCTCCCATCTCCATCATCTTGCTTTCAGCAAGGATATCTCCGCCACGCTGGGCGCGGCGGCCCGGCTGTGCGCCCGTGTTACCACCGGTGAAAACGACGCGGTGGTGGAGGGGCTGGGCCGCTTTCTGCCGGTTGATGCCCCCGTGGACTGCTGTGAGAGCGGCAGTACCCTGCGCTTCCTCATCCCACTGGCCGGCCTGACCGGGCAGGAAGTGACTTTTACAGGCCGTGGGCGGCTGATGGAGCGGCCCCAGTCGGTCTACAAAACGCTGTATGAGCAGCAGGGCCTGCGTTTTGAGCAGGGCGCGGACCGCCTGACTGTGGAAGGTGCCCTGACCCCGGGCGAATACGAGCTGGCGGGCAACGTGTCCAGCCAGTTCATCAGCGGGCTGCTGTTTGCCCTGCCCCTGCTGGGCGGCACCAGCGCCCTGCACCTCATCCCGCCCGTGGAGAGCCGGAGCTACATCGATATGACCCGCGCGGTGCAGCACGCCTTTGGCGTGGAGAGCCGCTGGCTGGATGAAAACACGCTGGAAATTCCCGGCGGGCAGCACTATCTTCCCGGTGATTACACCGTGGAGGGCGATTACAGCCAGGCGGCTTTTCCTGCCGTGCTGGGCGCTGTGACCGGCGGTGTGGCCATCACCGGCCTGTCTGAGGAGACCCTGCAGGGCGATGCGGCCATTCTGGAGATCCTCCGGCGGTGCGGCGCAAGATTCACCCGCACCGGGCAGGGCGTGGTGTTTGAAAAGACCCCGCTCCACGGAACGGACATCGACCTTGCCGACTGCCCCGACCTGGGCCCTGTGCTGATGGTGCTGGGCCTGCTGTGTGAGGGAACCACGGTCATCCGCAACGCCGAGCGTCTCCGCATCAAGGAGAGTGACCGCATCGAGGCCATGGAGACCGAGCTGCGGGCCTGCGGTGGGCAGCTGGAGAGCGAGGGCGGCACCATTACCATCCATGGCTGTGCCGGCGCGCTCCATGCCCCGGAGCAGCCGCTTTCCGGCCACAACGACCACCGCGTGGTGATGAGCCTTGCGGTGCTGGCGCTGGCCGCCGGGCTGGCCCTGCCCATCAGCGGGGCCGAGGCCGTTGCCAAGAGCTGGCCGGATTTTCTGGAAGCCATCAAGCCTTTGGGCGCGGAGGTGGAACATGTTGGATAAATCAAAGCGTTATCTCATTGTGGGCCTGGGCCTGCTGGGCGGCAAGTACGCCTTGGAGCTGAGCAGGGCCGGGTTCCATGTGGACGGCATCAACCGCAGCGAGGGCCATCTGCAGTATGCCCTCGACCACGGCTATATCGCCAGCGGCAAGACCCACGATTTTGAGGATCTGGTGCGTCAGGCCGATCATATCATCTTTGGCTTGTACCCCACGGCCCTGATCGAGTGGTTCCGGACCTATGGCCACCTGCTGAAGGAGGGCTGCATCTTTACCGATGTGTCGGGCGTAAAGACCGGTCTGGTGGAGCCGATCCAGGCCATGTGCAGGCCGGGCGTGGAGTTCATTGCCAGCCACCCCATGGCGGGCCGTGAGACCTCCAGCGTGGAGCACGCCGCCGAGGTGAATTTTGCCCCGGCCAACTTCATTGTGACCCCCACGGAAAAGAACACCCCGGAGGCCATTCAGTGGGCCAGGGAGCTGGCCGAAGTGCTGGGCTTCAAGCATATCTGCACCCTGACCGTGCAGGAGCATGACAGGATGATCGGCTATGTCAGCCAGCTCTGCCATGCCATCGCCGTCAGCCTGATGTGCGCCAACGACAATACCTCGCTGTGCGAGTACACCGGCGATTCCTTCCGGGACCTGACCCGCATTGCACGCATCAACGATAAGATGTGGGCGGAGCTGTTCCTCTGGAACAAGGAAAACCTCATCTCCGAGATCGACCAGTTCAGCGGGGCGCTGAACGAGATGCGCAACGCCCTTGTGGCCGATGACCGGGAAAAGCTGGAGGAGATGTTCCGCCTGTCCACCCAGCGCCGCGCGGCGTTTGATAAGAAAGCGCCGTAACCTTTTCAGCACACAGCACTGCTGTTTTTTCTGGCTCCCCTGCTGGGGAGCTGGAATCGAGACTGAGAGGTTTGGCACAACACGAAAAAATGAGGTGTACCGAATGCCCAAACAGGAAGGCCAGAAATCCAAGCTGCTGGCGCTATTGCGCATTTTTGAGCAGCAGACCGATGAAAACCACCTGCTGAACGTGCCGCAGCTGGTGGAGCTGCTGGAGGCGCAGGGCATCCGCTGCGAGCGCAAGAGCGTGTACAGCGATATTGAGGCACTGGGTGCGCTGGGCTATGACATCAAGCTGCGCCGGGGCCGGGGCGGCGGGTATTTCCTTGCCAGCCGCACCTTTGATCTGGCGGAGCTCAAGCTGCTGGTGGATGCCGTGCAGGCAAGCCGGGTGGTATCCGGCACCACGAGCAGGCGGCTGATCCACAAGCTGGAAAAGCTCTGCTCCAACTACGAGGGCAGCCAGCTGCAGCGTCAGGTCTATGTGGAGGGCCGTCCCAAGACCGACAGCAAGAGCCTGCTGTACAGCATCGATGCCCTGCACGAGGCCATCAACAACGGTAAAATGGTGGAGTTCCTCTACAGAAAAGCCGACAGCCGCGAGAAAGAGAAAAAGATCGTCAGCCCGTGGCAGCTGGCCTGGGAGAACGGGTGCTACTACCTCATTGCCTTTGCCGATGAAAAGGGCATCCGCCATTACCGGGTGGACAAGATGAGCGGGGTCCGGGTGCTGGATGCGCCCCGGCGGGGTCAGGAGCAGTTTGCGGATCTTGACCTGCCTGCCTATCTGCGCAAGCACTTTGGAATGTACGGCGGGCCGGAGCATCGCGTTACCCTGCGGTGCACCGCGGATCTGGAAGGTGCCATGCGGGAGCGCTTTGGCACAACGCCCATGTTCCTGCCCGAGGAGAATGGCTGCTTCCATTTTGATGTCCCCATCTGCGTCAGTGACCAGTTCTATGGCTGGGTCTGCGGCTTTGGCGGCAAGATAGAAGTGGTCGCCCCGCCCGAAGTGCGGCAGGGAATGCGGGAGATGACCGCCCGGCTGGCAGAACAGCATCAATAACAAAAAAGGACTGCGAAAGCAGTCCTTTTTGCGTGTTTACGGTTCCTTCAATTCCAGATCACTGGGCAGGATCAGATCCAGCGCGGCGGCGGGCTCGGCGACAAGGCGGCGGCTCTGGTGGAAGATGGCCTTTTCCAGTGTGTTGCGGGCAAGGCGGCCATTGCCGGCGGTGCGGGCATCAGCTTCCTGCCAGCGGGCATAATAGCCCAGCAGGGGTTCGGTGCAGGCTTCGGCCAGGGTGTAGCCCTTGTTTTTGGCAAGGACCTGGGTGATCTGCAGCAGCTCCACGGCGGTGTAGTCCGGGAACTCGATCCGGTTGGGAAAACGGCTGGCAAGGCCGCTGTTGGCGGTGAGGAAGGTCTCCATCTCCCGGGTATACCCGGCCAGAATGACCACAAGCTCGTCCCGGTGATCCTCCATCCCCTTCACCAGCGTGTCGATGGCTTCCAGCCCGAAGCTGTCCTGCTCGCCGCGGTAGAGGCTGTATGCCTCGTCAATGAAGAGCACACCACCCAGCGCGCTCTCGATGACGCTGTTGGTCAGGGGAGCGGTGTGGCCGGTGTAGCGGCCTACCAGGTCGGCACGGGTCACCTCCACCAGCTGGCCGCCCTTGAGGGCACCGATGGCTTTCAGATACCGTGCCACCAGCCGGGCAATGGTGGTCTTGCCGGTGCCGGGGTTTCCGGTGAAGATCATGTGCATCGAAAGGCTGGCAGTCTTGAGCCCGGCGGCGGCGCGGCGCTGCTGCACCTGCAGGTTGTCGGCCAGACCGAACACATATTCCTTGACCGGGGCAAGGCCCACCAGCTCGTTGATCTCGGCGCGGATGGCATCCAGTGCGCCGGTATAGGCCGCAGGCAGCAGGTCAAAGAGCGGTTCCTCCGGGCCATCGTTCAGCCGGAACAGCAGTCCTTCCGGACGGACGGTCAGGGTCACGGTGCCGGTAAGGGTTTCATCGGTTCGCAGGCAGTATTCGCTCAGGGCACGGAAGATGCGGTCACAGCATTCGGCCAGCCCGGCAGCACCCTTCTGTGCGGTGCACTGGGCCGCGACATAGTCCCGCACGTCGGCCCCGGCGGAAAGGGTCAGCCCCAGCCGGGTGCGGATCTTCTGGGCCAGCCCGTTGAGCTGCTGTGCGGCAAGGGCGGCCAGATCCTCCCGGGTGTAGGAGGCCGTCTCGCAGACATCCCCCAGCGCCGACACCAGCGCCGCGCCGAATTTGTCGGCCAGTGCCTCCCGGCCCTTGTGGGAGTAAAAGATGAGGTATTTGCCGCAGGGGTCGATGCGGCTGACGGCTCCCGGGGCCAGCGCCGTGCCTGCATCCACAAGGATGCCCTCTTTGTTCACGAGATACCGGCTGGACAGGGGGGCACTGCCCTTGACGGCCAGATCAGACAGGGTCTTCAGAAAGCCAGGATAACAGCTCTCGTAGTGCTCAAAGGCAAGGATCTCCCCGGGCGCGTGCAGGGCGGCGTAGAGGTCCTGCAGGAAGAGCTTTTCGGCTCCGGAATTGGGGTAAAGGGCCAGATCCAGCGTGGCGATCCTGTCGCTCTGCAAAAGGCCCCGGGCCGCCATGCAGCGGGCAGTTTCTTCCAGCGCAAAATGCCTGCCTGTGCCTGCCCCGCCTGTGAGCAGGATGACGTTGCGGGCGGCGGGGGCTTCAGTGCCAAGCACAAAGGGGCGGCGCATGGCCCGCACCACGCTGTCCACAAAAGCATCCTGCCCCAGCACCGTCTGCTTGACCTCAGCGACAAGGCCTTCAAAGCTGCCCAGGTGCTCCGGCTTCACGTCGGTGGTGCCCCTGGCCAGCAGGCCTTCGTCCTCCATGTCCCGCAGCATCTGGCGGCTGCTTTCCAGCGCGGCGGCGGTGGCATCGCTCTGGGTTTTGAGCTGGGCGTTTTGCTGCTTCAACAGCTCATCCAGCCGTTTCTGCTGTTCCAGAAGCGCTGCGTTCAGGTCAGGCAGGGCGGCGCTGCCGCCTGTTTTTGGTGCAGAAGTGCCGGGGGCAGCCTTGAATCTGCCCCCCGGGCCGAACACGCCGTTCATCAGACTTTCCCAATCATCGGTGTATGCCATAAAACTTCCCTCCGTGCAGTGTTTTTCTTTCAGTATAGTGGAGTCTGGTACGTTTTGCAAGGAAAGGGTTGAAATAAAGGACAAAGTTCGTTACACTATTGTCAAATGAAAGGATGAATTGCCATGGAGCCAAGAACACCTGCTGAATGGAAGACGCTGTTTGAGAGCGAAGCCTTTGCCCGCCAGACGGAATACTACGGCCCGCTGGGGGTGGAGTATACCCCCGCCGGGACACACCTGCGCCTGTGGGCTCCCACGGCAAAACAGGCAGCAGTGAACCTGTACCGCCGGGGCACCGGCGGGGCCTGTGTGGGCACCCTGCCCCTGCAGCAGCAGGACAAGGGCGTGTGGAGCATCTATCTGCCCGGCGACCAGCACGGAAAATACTACGATTTCACCCTTACCACCCCGTTTGGCACCTGCAATGCAGCGGACCCCTATGCCCGCGCGGCAGGGGTGAACGGGGTGCGCAGCATGATCTTTGACCCGGCCCGGGTAGACCCGCAGGGCTGGGAGCGGGATGTGCGGCCGGTGATCCCACCGGCCCGGCGCAGCGTGTGGGAGGTCAGCGTCCGGGATTTCTCGCAAGACCCGGCCAGCGGCGTGCACACGGCCTGGCGGGGCAAATTTCTGGCCTTTACCCAGCAGGGCACGACCCTGAGCAGCGACGGCATCCACCCCACCTGCCTGAATTACCTCAAGCGGTTGGGGGTGAGCTATGTCCAGCTCATGCCAATCTTCGATTTTGGCAGCGTGGATGAGAGCCGCCCCCTGACCCGGCAGTATAACTGGGGCTACGACCCCACCAACTTCAATGTGCCCGAGGGCAGCTACTCCACCGACCCCACCCGGGGTGAGGTGCGGGTGCGGGAGTGCAAGCAGATGATCGCGGCCCTCCATGCGGCGGGCATCGGCGTTGTAATGGACGTGGTGTATAACCACATGTATCGTTCCGATAATGTGCTGAACCGGGTGGTGCCCCTCTACTACTTCCGCCAGAACGATGACGGTTCCCTCTCCAACGGCAGCGGCTGCGGCAACGAGTTTGCCTCCGAGCGGCCCATGGCCCGGCGCTATCTCATTGATTCGGTGCTCTACTGGGCACGGGAATATCACATCGACGGCTTCCGGTTTGACCTGATGGGCCTGTATGACGTGGAGACCATGAACCTCCTCCGGGCTGAACTGGACAAGCTGCCCGGCGGGCGGGATATCCTGATGTACGGTGAGCCGTGGCAGGGCGGCTGCAGCGCCCTGCACCGGTACGAGGCCAACAAGAACAACCTGAATATGCTGAACGAGCGCATCGGCATCTTTTGCGACAACACCCGGGATGCCATCAAGGGCGGCTGCTTCGATGCCCGGGAGCCGGGCTATGTGGAGGGCAGGCCGGGGAGTTTCTGGGATATCGGTGCTTCGGTGGCGGCGTGGTGCCGCAGTGAAAAGCTGCCGCCTCACGCCCCGGGGCAGATCATCAGCTACGTTTCAGCCCACGACAACTTCACCCTGTGGGATAAGCTCCTGATGGTGCGCTACGCCCGCCCGGAGTTTGCCGCTGTGGACAAGACCGCGCTGGCCCAGAACCGGCTGGCGGCGGGCATCTACCTGACCAGCATGGGTCTGCCTTTCTGGCAGGCGGGCGAGGAGTTTGCCCGCACCAAGAAGGGGCAGGGCAACAGCTACCGCTCCAGCCCGGCCCTCAACCGGCTGGACTGGCACCGGGCCGAACAGTTCCACAGCCTTGTGGATTACTACCGCGGGCTCATTGGTCTGCGGGCGGCGTTCCCCCGGCTGGGCGCGCTGGACAAGGCCAGCCCTGCCGCCATCGAGTTCTTCCCGCTGGAACAGCCTCTTGTGGGCTGGCGGCTCCCTGCCCAGTGGGGCGACGGCGCAGCGTGGAGCGCCCTGTGCGTCTACTATAACCCCACCGAGACGGCGCAGGTCGTCACCCTGCCCGGCGGCAGCTGGAAGCTGCTGAGCGACGGCATCTCCTCCAGCCTGTGGCGGGGCAGCAGCCGCATTTGCACCGGCCAGACCGTCCTCCTGCCCCTGAGCGCCACCGTGTTCGGGCAGGTATAAAAATACGGTCTGCCGTTGCTTGACAACCTGCAATTGAAAATCCCCTGACCAGTTCACGCCGGTCAGGGGATCTTTGATTTATGGATCAGGAAAAAGATTGGGGAAAATCAGGAGTTTTTCTGTGCCTGCTGGGTCTGGGCATTCTTCTCGCCCAGAGTCAGGCTGACAGTCTGCATCTGGCCTTCCCGGGCCACGGTGATGGAAAGGGTATCACCGGCGGCATGCTGCTGGATCAGGGTGCCAAGGTCGTCCTTCTGGGCGATCTCAGTGCCGTCGATGCTTACGATGCGGTCACCGGTCTTCAGACCGGCCTTGTCGGCGGGGCCGCCCTGCACAACATCCACAACGTAAACGCCGTAGGCAGTGACGTTGAGCTGTGCGGCGGTCTGGGCATCGGTCACAGCCAGATAGGTGATGCCCATGTAGGGGCGGCCGGAGACATAGCCATTCTCCAGCAGATCTTGTGCCACCTTGATGGCATCGTTGATGGGGATGGCGAAGCCCAGACCCTCCGCATCGCTGGAGGAAGACTTTGCGTTGACCAGACCGATGAGCTCACCGTTCATGTTGAACAGGCCGCCGCCGGAGTTGCCGGGACTGACAGAGGCATCCATCTGGATCAGGGACATGGTGTTGGTGGAGCTGGTGCCCTGGATGGTCACGCTGCGGTTCAGGGCGCTGACGATGCCGCTGGTCACGGTGCCGCCCAGCTCACCCAGCGGGTTGCCCACGGCCAGCACGCTCTCGCCCACGGCAAGGCTGTCGCTGTTGCCAACGGTGGCGGGGGTCAGGTCAGTGGCATCGATCTTGAGGACAGCCACGTCGCTGGTGTCATCCTCGCCCACCACGGTGGCGGGGTAATCGGTATCGCCGATGGTCACGGTGATGTTGGATGCGCCGGACACAACGTGCGCACAGGTCAGGATATAGCCGTCGGAGCTGATCACGACACCGCTGCCTGCGCCGCTCTCCACCTGGTTCTGGCCGTACCAGGACCACTGGGAGTAGACCACCTGCTCGGTGGTGATGACCACAACGCTGGGGCTGACCATCTCAGAGACCTGAGAGGTGGTCATGCCGGAAGCGGTGTTCACCGCAGAGGCAGAGCCGGAATCACTGCTGGACGTGGAGGAAGGTGCCACCTGCTGGATGACTACCTTGCCGCCTGTGTTGCCCACCTGGGCTCCCACAAAGCCGCCGACAAAGCCCATGGCTGCGGCCAGCACCAGTGCAACTGCACTGCGGGCGATATTGCCATTTTTCCGGCGGCGCTTTTTGGGAGGCTGCTTGGGGCTTCCCTGCGCGGCCTGATACCGGGGGTCTTCCGGAGGCGGCACCGCGCCGCCATCGCTGCCGCTGTTCGGCTCGGCCTGGGGGGCGGCCTGTGCGGCCTCGCCGTAGGTGCCTGCCGTGTTGGCGGTGTTCATGCCGGAGGAGCCAACGTTGGGGTAGCCGGTCTCGCCGGTCTGGCTATGTTCAGAGGAATAATCGTATTCCCACTTGTTCTCGTTATCCATACTGGTTACTTCCTTTCTCAAAGGGAATGGTTCGGAGGGGGCGCTTCTGCCGCACCTCCTTGGAACTGTTTCTATTGTATCCGGTAATTGTGAAAAGGAATCGCTGACCGGGTGAAGAATATGTGAAATAAGGTCGCAGCGGGAAGCCTTGACAGCGGCGCGGGGGCTTGGTATTTTAAGAACGACCCTCTCAGTCATCGCTGCGCGATGCCAGCTCCCCCGAAGGGGGGAGCCAACACATCTGACAGGCGAGCAATCGCTGATTTGCAGGGGCCTTATTCGGAGCCACAATAGGCTCTCCCTTTGGGAGAGCTGTCTGCGAAAGCAGACTGAGAGGGCAAGCTCGCGAAAGGAGCAAATTATGAAACTGGAAAAGATTCCGGGCGGTTATGCCCTGTATAAAGAGAAAACCATCATTGGCACCTGCCAGGCCCGGCCCACGGAGCAGGGCGCGGACATCACTGCCCTGACCATTGTGCCGGAATGGCGGCGCAAGGGCTACGGCTCCTACCTGTTAAAAGAGGTATTGCGTAGCCTGGGCGGCTATGACAAAGAGATGGCCACGGTGTTCACGGCTCCTCTGCCTGCCGATGCGGGGGAGCTGGCTTTCTGGGCAAAGTTTGGTTTTGCGGCAGAGGGCAGCGGCCTGTGCCGCCGCCGCACCCCCGACCTGACGGCCGTGAAGCTTGTGCAGGACTTCCTCGCCGCGCGGCTGACTGACCCGGGGCTCTGCATCGATGCCACCTGCGGCAACGGGGGCGACACGGCCTTTCTCTGCCGCCTTGTGGGTGAAGGCGGCCGGGTGCTGGGCTTTGACATCCAGCCGGAAGCCATTGCCTCCACCCGGCAGAACCTTGCACGGAAGGGCCTTGCGGCAGAGCTTCACTGCGACAGCCACGCCAACCTCTTACAATATGTGCAGCCCGGCACCGTTGATGCCGTGATGTTCAACTTCGGCTGGCTGCCCGGTGCCGACCACGGGGTGTTCTCCCGCGCACAAAGCAGCATCCCGGCGCTGGAAGCCGCCCTCGAGGCTCTGCGGCCCGGCGGGGTGCTCAGCGCCATCCTGTACAGCGGCAAGGTCATCGGTTCCGACGAAAAGACCGAGATCCTTCAGTGGATGCGCTCCCGGCCCCTGAAACAGTGCACCGCCCTTGTCTGCGGTTTCGCCAATTGGGCCGATACCGCCCCCTTGCCCTGCTTCCTCCTGAAAAAATAACAAAAACTCTTGCATCTAGGTGGAATTGCTGGTAAAATATAAGTTGTGTGTAATTTTGGCATCCTTGCCCTCTCAGCCAAAGCCTGTCGGCTTTGCCAGCTCCCCCGAAGGGGGAGCCAACGCATCTGGAAGGAGAAGTGCTGCAGATCTGCAGGGCCTGTACCTGGAGCAGCAACCGGCTCTCCCTTTGGGAGAGCTGGCTGCGAAGCAGACTGAGAGGGCAAGCCAGTTTACGGAGAATCACCAATGTAACGTGAGATTGACCGAATAAAGAGCCATTCTGATTCAGGAGAAATCAATATATGACAAATCGTGAAGAGATCGAGCGCCGCCGGACGTTTGCGATCATCAGCCACCCCGATGCCGGCAAAACGACCCTGACCGAAAAGCTGCTGCTGTACGGTGGAGCCATCAATCAGGCCGGTTCCGTCAAGGGCAAGCAGAGCGCCAAGCACGCTGTGTCTGACTGGATGGATATCGAAAAGCAGCGCGGTATTTCTGTCACTTCCTCTGTTCTGCAGTTCAACTATGCAGGCAAGTGCGTGAACATTCTGGATACCCCGGGCCATCAGGACTTCTCGGAGGATACCTACCGCACCCTGATGGCAGCGGACTCCGCTGTCATGGTCATCGATGCGGCAAAGGGCGTTGAGGCCCAGACCATCAAGCTGTTCAAGGTCTGCACCCTGCGCCATATCCCCATCTTCACCTTCATCAACAAGATGGACCGCGAAGCCCGCGATCCCTTTGAGCTGATGGAGAACATCGAGGAGATCCTGGGCATCAAAACCTACCCCATGAACTGGCCCATCGGCTGCGGCAAGGAGTTCAAGGGCGTGTTTGACCGCAACACCCGCAAGGTGCTGGCTTTCTCCAGCGACGGCCGGGCCAACGGCGTGAAGAAGGTCAACGAGACCGAGGCCGAACTGGGCGATGCCGCACTGGACGAGATGCTGACCCCCTACCTGCACCAGCAGCTGGTGGACGAGATCGAGCTGCTGGACGGCGCTGCCGAGGAGTTTGATCTGGACAAGGTGCTGCGCGGTGAGCTGAGCCCCGTGTTCTTCGGCTCTGCATTGACCAACTTCGGCGTGGAGCCCTTCCTTGAAAACTTCCTGCGGCTCACCCCCACCCCGCTGGCCCGTGTGGACAGCCTGACCGGCGAGCCGGTGGACCCCTGCCGTGACGAGTTCTCGGCCTTCATCTTCAAGATCCAGGCCAACATGAACAAGGCCCACCGTGACCGCATCGCCTTTATGCGCATCTGCTCCGGCAAGTTCGAGCGCGGCATGGAGGCCTACCATGTGCAGGAGGGCAAGAACATCAAGCTGGCCACCGGCACCCAGCTGATGGCGCAGGACCGCGCCATCGTGGACGAGGCCTACGCCGGCGACATCATCGGCCTGTTTGACCCGGGCATCTTCTCCATCGGCGACACCCTGTGCACCGGCAAAAAGAAGGTCGAGTTTGCGGGCATCCCCACTTTCTCACCGGAGCATTTTGCCCGCATCGAGCAGAAGGACACCATGAAGCGCAAGCAGTTCGTGAAGGGTATGGAGCAGATCG
>OHJK01001284.1_pt1 | contig 12959 bp, 7 predicted proteins | sample 1568541 | NCBI WGS metagenome assembly OHJK01 (sample SAMEA3879535, study PRJEB24766) | human gut metagenome | biome: human-associated habitat; feature: feces | place: USA | collected 1985/1987
ATGTTATGGCGCGTTCCATCAAGGATGCCATCTGCAGGTACAAGACCCAGAGCGGCTTCAAGGTAAACCGCCGTGCAGGCTGGGATACCCACGGACTGCCTGTGGAGATCGGTGTGGAGAAGAAACTCGGAATCCACAAGGATGACATCGGAAAGAAGATATCGGTAGAAGAATACAATGATACTTGCCGTCACGAGGTGATGAAATACACTCGTGAGTGGGTGAACATGACCGAGCGCATCGGTTACTGGGTAGATATGAACGACCCGTACATCACCTATGACAACCGCTACATCGAGACATTGTGGTATCTTCTCCGCAAGATATATGACAAGGGACTCCTGTACAAGGGATTCTCCATACAGCCGTATTCTCCGTCCGACGGAACAGGACTCAGCTCACACGAACTGAACCAGCCGGGATGTTATAAAGATGTGACTGATACCACAGCCACAGTACAGTTCGAAGTCATCAAGGACGCCAAGTCACAGCCGCTCTTCGGACTGGAGACACTTCCTGTATATTTCCTGGCATGGACCACCACACCGTGGACATTGCCTTCAAACACAGCACTTTGCGTCGGCCCTGACATTGACTATGTCAGAGTGAAGTCATTCAACCCGTACACCGGTGCGGAGGCTATCTACATCGTAGCCAAGGCATTGGTCTCAGACTGGTTCAATCCTAAGGCGGCGGAACTCTCCCTCGACGACTACAAGCAGGGCGACAAGCTGATCCCGTTCAAGGTCCTCGAAGGAACATTCAAGGGCTCAGAGCTCGCAGGCGTAAGATATCACCAGCTGATTCCTTGGTTCAAGCCGCTTGAAGGCGACGCGTTCAGGGTAATCACCGGCGACTACGTCTCCACGGACGAAGGCACGACAGGTATTGTCCACATTGCCCCGACATTCGGTGCAGACGACAAGAAAGTCGCAGCCGCAGCAGGCATTGCCCCGATGATGGTGCTGGACAGAAACTGCAACCCTCAGCCTCAGGTCGATCACGACGGAAGATTCTATCCGCTGGAAGACCTTGACCCTGAATATGTGAAGACACACGTTTCACCGGAATATAAAGAATACGCCGGCCGTTACGTGAAAAACGCATTTGACGACTCCCTTCCGAAAGATGCGCCTACACTGGACATCGACCTGTGCATGATGATGAAGATGGACGGAAGAGCGTTCAAGATACAGAAACACGTCCACAGCTACCCTCACAGTTGGAGAACCGACAAGCCGGTGCTCTACTATCCGCTGGATGCGTGGTTCATCAAGACCACGGCCGTGAAGGAGCAGATGGTGGCATTGAACAAGACCATCGTCTGGAAACCGGAATCTACCGGCACAGGACGTTTCGGACAGTGGCTGGAGAATATCCAGGACTGGAATCTCTCCAGAAGCCGTTTCTGGGGAACTCCGCTTCCTATCTGGCGTACTGAGGATGGTAAGGAAGAGAAGTGCATCGGAAGCCTGAAAGAGTTCTACGCAGAAATCGAGAAGGCTGTCGCTGCCGGTGTAATGTCGTCCAACCCGTTGAAGGACAGAGGCTTCGATCCGGAAGACATGAGCAAGGAGAACTACGACAAGATCGACCTCCACAGACCTTATGTGGACAATGTCTTCCTCGTATCTGACTCAGGCAAGAAGATGGTACGCGAAAGCGACCTTATCGACGTATGGTTCGATTCAGGTTCAATGCCATATGCACAGGAAGGCCTCCGCGCCCTGGGCGACAAGAAGTTCGGCTGCACCGCAGACTTCATTGCGGAAGGCGTTGACCAGACACGTGGCTGGTTCTACACCCTGCATGCAATTCATACCATGGTAAGCGGCACACCTGCATTCAAGCGCGTCATCTCCAACGGTCTCGTCCTCGACAAGAACGGTGACAAGATGAGCAAGCGCCTCGGCAATGCCGTGAATCCGTTCGAGCAGCTCGACAAATTCGGCCCGGACGCACTCAGATGGTATATGCTTACCAATGCCCAGCCATGGGACAACCTCCGTTACGATGAAGACGGCGTGGATGAAGTCAGGAGAAAATTCTTCGGCACGCTCTACAATACATATTCATTCTTCGCGCTTTATGCCAATGTGGACAACTTCGATCCTAAGGCTCCGGCAGTTCCGTACAGCCGCAGACCGGAAATCGACAGGTGGATAATCTCCCTCCTCAACACATTGATAAAAGACGTGAAGGCTGCATACGAGGACTACGACGTGACTTCCGCAGGAAGAATGATACAGGATTTCGTGTGCGACCATCTGAGCAACTGGTACGTGCGTCTGAACAGAAAACGCTTCTGGGGAAGTGCTGACAATGAGGACAAACTCGCTGCATATCAGACACTTTACGAAGTGCTCAAGACCGTAGCCGTGCTCGGAGCTCCGATAGCGCCGTTCTACATGGACCAGCTCTACCTCGACCTGGTTCCGGACGGAGAAGAGTCGGTGCACTACGTGCTGATGCCTGACTGCGACGAAACCGTCATTGACAAGGACCTCGAAGAGAGGATGGAACTCGCTCAGAGAGCATCGTCAATGGTGCTTGCGCTCCGCAGGAAGGTCAATATCAAGGTACGTCAGCCGCTCAGCAAACTCGTGATCCCTGTCATTTCAGACAAGGTCCGCGAGCAGCTCGAGAAGGTCAAGGCCCTGCTTTTGGGTGAGGTCAATGTCAAGGATGCGGAATTCATTTCCGACACGACAGGCATCATCACCAAGAAGATCAAACCTAACTTCAAGACGCTCGGAAAAGTTTATGGCAAGAGAATGAAAGAGATTGCCGCTGCTTTCGCCGACATACCGCAGCAGGAGATCAATGCCATACAGAACGCTGAGGCTCAGTCTGTTGCATATACATTGAAACTCGAAGGCGGTGACGTGGAGCTGAATCCTGGAGACTATATGATCTCGTCAGAGGACATGCCGGGATGGCTCGTGGCATCAGATGGCCCGCTCACATTGGCACTCGACATCGAAGTGAACCCTGAACTGAAGAACGAAGGCGTGGCGCGCGAACTCGTGAACAGAATCCAGAACATCCGCAAGGACAGCGGTTTCGACGTTACCGACAAGGTAGATGTAGTCATTTACGCGGACGGCGACGATGCTGCAGAGATAGAATCCTCTTTAAAAACATATAAAGAATACGTTTCCGCACAGACATTGTCATTGTCAGTCACATTGGCCGGAAAGGGTGAGGCGACTGGTAAGGCAACAGAAGTGGAGTGGAACGAGAATACAATAATGATTGCGGTAACACGCAGATAACACTCACGCTTATGGAAGAAAATAAAACAAACCTCGAGCCTGTAGAAAAGACCCGTTACAGTGATGAAGAACTTGAGGAATTCAAGAAGATCATATTGGAGATGCTCGACAAGGCCAAGAAAGAGTACAATACTCTCAGGTATGTCGTGATGCACAACGGTACAAATGACATCGAGGACACCACCCCTTCATTCAAGACTGTAGAAGACGACGGCGCAATGCAGCTTTCACGTGAAGAGGCAAGCCAGTTGGCTCAGAGGCAGTACAAGTTCATACAGAACCTTGAGGCTGCGCTCGTGCGTATCGAGAACAAGTCTTACGGTATCTGCCGCGTGACCGGAAAGCTCATCCCTAAGGAGCGTCTCCGTCTGGTACCTCACGCAACCCTTACAGTAGAAGCGAAGGAAAAACTCAATAATGGCGGAAAATAGATTCAGGATTTCCAAAGGCAGGTGGCTGCTGATTCTAGGAATTCTTCTCGTGGTAGTGGACCAGGTGATAAAACTGCTGGTCAAGTCCAATATGACTTTGGGCGAGCATTTCAGCGTTTTCGGCAACTGGTTCCAGATTCTCTTCATAGAAAATGAGGGAATGGCATTCGGTATGAAGTTCGGCGGGATGGTAGGCAAATTCGTGCTGACCGCGTTCCGCGTGGCTCTCTTCGGATTCCTGTGCTGGTGGATAACCCGCCTCGTGCGGCGTGGACGGCCGGCTGAAATCGATGCCGCAGGGAAGGTTCTCAAGTATGCCCCTGTGCCTACCGGAGTCCTTGTCGGCCTGACATTGATTACTGCGGGAGCCCTGGGCAACATAGTGGACTGTCTGCTTTACGGCCAGATTTTCTCTGCTTCGACACCATATGAGGTGGCGCAGTTCGGAGGAAGTTATGCGCCGGTGATGTTCGGCAAAGTGGTGGACATGTTCTATTTCCCGCTCATCGACACGACCTGGCCGACCTGGATACCTTTCATAGGAGGACATCCGTTCCGCTTCTTCGAGCCGGTATTCAACTTCGCGGACAGTTGCGTCACCGTAGGTGCTTTCTATTTGGTACTGTTCCAGTATAAGTTTTTTACTGCTGAACCGGAGAAAAAATAGGGTTTTCCGGAGGAAAAGGAACAGGATAATGTAAGAAATCCGACATTCTCTGTCGTAAAAGGAAGAAATTAACGTTTTAGATGAAAAATCGGCTGCTCAGGCAGTCGATTTTTATTTTTTATTCACTTATGAAAACAAACATTAAAACGTTACGTTTCTTCAAATCTTAACCTAAAATAGTTTGTTTTGTTTATGAAATTTTAGTTAAAACGGTATAAATCACTATCAATTATGCGAATCTAATCTGCTTATATATTGTTTTTTTTGAATTTAATCTTGATATTTGCGTAAACGCCCTTTCCGAAAAGGGCAGTTCAAGAGTGCTTGGAAAAACTTGAACTAAAGAATATCAATATATGTTAAACTAATGTAAATGCTTATGAAAAAGATTTGTCTTCTTTTCACGGCAGTCCTGTTTCTGGGGATTTCTTCTGCATTGAATGCGCAGAATCTGACCGTTTCAGGATTCGTCACAGATGCGAGCTCCGGCGAAGGAGTCCCTTATGCATCTGTCCAGCTTAAGGGCAGTACGAAAGTCTATACGATGACTGACGCCAACGGAGCATATTCCATTTCAGTGCCGGGGAGCGCATCCCTCACGGTATCATGTTTAGGTTATACGACAGCAGAGATACTCGTGGACGGCAGAACAGCATTGGACATTAGACTCGATCCGGACAAGAACGTCCTCGACGATGTAGTCGTTGTGGCTTACGGAACAGTCCGCAGAGAGGCTAATACCGGTTCTGTTTCATCAGTCAAGAATTCGGAGCTCGCAGAAGTGCCTGCCACATCCGTTGATAAAATGCTTTCAGGAAAAATGGCCGGTGTGACCATCACTTCCGGTTCAGGACAGCCTGGTTCCACCTCTTCAATCCGTGTGCGCGGTACCTCTTCCATCAATGCAGGTAACGAGCCTCTGTGGGTTGTCGATGGTATTCCGGTGATGTCAACAGACTTCCGTCAGCTCTCAAATGCCGGTGTGGGCGGCGGTTCATCATCCACCTTCCTTAACCCTAACGACATCGAGTCCATCACAGTCCTCAAGGACGCTGCTGCGGCCTCAGTTTACGGTTCCCGTGCAGCAAACGGAGTCATTCTCGTTACCACCAAGAGCGGAAAGGCAGGAAAGGCAAGATTTACCGCAAGGGCCAAATTCGGTGCTCAGCAGCTGATCAATGACAATAATGTAAGACCGCTCACCGGTTCTGAACTTATTGCCTATCGTCGTGATTGCGCCATCAATGCGGGTTTCAATCCGGATGATCCTACTTCTCAGTACTATTATCCTCAGTCACTCCTTGCTGACGGTACTACCAACTGGTACAAGGAACTGACCAGAGTCGGAACTCTCCAGGAGTATGAGATCAATGCCACCGGCGGAACAGACAAGGCTTCCTATTATTCTTCAGTTTCATACCACAAGAACGAGGGTGTGTTCTATGGTGTGGACTATGAGAGACTTACAGCCAGAGTCAATGCCGACATGAGGCTTACCAGATCACTCAAGACCGGAGCGAAAGTCAACTTGAGCTATGCAAACTCCAATTCCGGCCAGATGGGTGACCTCTTTTACTCGAACCCTACAGTGGCGATGTGGACCATCTTGCCGTGGACTCCATTCCGCAACGAAGACGGAAGTTTCAATGTGAAGATTCCTGAGAACTCAGATACCAACCCACGTGCGGTAGCAGCGAATGATACATACAATGACAAGGACTACCGTCTTCAGGGCAGCATGTATCTCGAGTGGAAACCGATCAGACAGCTCACCTTCAAGACAAACAACGGACTGGAGTTCGTATATGTGGATTCCCGCCAGTATTGGAGCCCGGAGACGCATAAGGGTTCTGCTACCCTATTTTCTTTCTGGAGCAAGGACATCCGATATACTACATCCAACACCATCACATTTGATGACAAGTACGGTGACCATTCTGTAAGATTGCTTGCCGGACAGGAAGCTATGCGTGACAAAATGGACCTGTTGGGCTTGATGTCGCCTAAGGTGAATCCTTTGATTCCATATCCTACCACATCGCCTGCTGCAGACGACCAGGGAGATTTCAATCTCGTGGATGAAACACTTCTCTCTTTCTTCGGAGTGTTTGATTACAACTATCTGAACAGATATTACCTGCAGGCTTCAGTCCGTGCAGACGGCAGTTCACTGTTCGGCTCCAACAACAAATGGGGTGTGTTCTGGTCAGTCGGCGGTTCTTGGAACGTAAACAAGGAGAACTGGATGAAGTGGAGCAGACAGTGGCTCAGCGCATTGAAGATCCGCGCATCCTATGGAGTGAACGGTAACAACAATATCTCGCCATACAGAGCCTATGGAGTTTATGGTACTACTCAGTACAACGGTATTACCGGTATGGTTCCATCCAGCCCTGCGAACCCTAATCTTTCTTGGGAAAAGAACGCTACATACAATATCGGTGTGGATTTCGGTTTCTTCGATGACAGACTCACCGGTAGCTTGGATTACTATTTCAGAAAGACCAAGGATATGCTTCTCTCCAAGCAGGTTCCTTACACCACCGGTTTCGGCAGTAACTTCATGAATGTCGGCGCTATCAGAAACAAGGGTATCGAGTTCCAGTTGGAGGGTGTGATTCTCCGCAACAATGACTGGTACTGGACAGCCGGCTTCAATATCGCTCTCAACCGCTCTCTCGTGCTCGACCTTGCAGGTTCAGAGTATTTGAGCGTAGTTGATGCACGAGCACACGACAATGACAGTACACCTATCCGTATAGTTCCTGGACGCAGGCTCTTTACATATTATGTAAGAGACTGGTACGGTGTGAATCCTTCAAATGGTGACCCTATCTGGTATGACAAGGAGGGCAATCTCACGTCTGATTATTCAAAGGCCCGTTACATCTATGCAGGTACGCCTGAGCCTAAGGCCACAGGTGGTTTCAACACGAGCGTTTCATGGAAAGGCATCACCCTTTCAGGATATTTCGAGTTCGTGGCCGGCAGCAAAGTCGTAACCTCTATGAACAATGACACGGACGGTGCCGATATGAACACCAATGTATCCACACTTTCACTCAACTACTGGAAAAAGCCGGGAGATACAGGCGTGCAGCCAAAACCGGTAGCAGGAGCTCCGAAAAAGCCTTATGCAAGATCCACAAGAGATATCCAGGATGGCAGTTATTTGAGAATCAAGGATGTTTCCCTCTCGTATAGCCTGCCTGAGCGTATTCTGAAGCCTATCAAGATGTCTGGCGTGAGACTCTATGTCAGCGCGCTGAATCCTTACACGTTCCATCACGTAAGAGCTCTTGACCCGGAAGTCGGTCCTCTCGGATATACTTTGGGAGCATCCCACTCTATGGTCAAGTCTTTCGTAGGCGGTATAGAAGTTTCATTCTGATAAACGAACGAAGATTATGAAAAGAACAATTTTATATATTTGCGGTATAGCGTCGCTTCTCGGTGCTGTTAGTTGCCAGGATTTTCTCACAAGAGATCCTAAGCTTTCGCAGAGTACGGAGATATCATTGTCCACATACGATGGACTCAATGATGCGACGTTCGGAGCTTATTCCGCTCTCGCTTCGACAAGCTGGTACGGACAGCAGTGGATTGTGGATGCTGAAATGCGTTCCGGAAACGGCAAAAAGTCTGATTTCAAGAACTCCGGAAGGTGTGTCACCCCTTATATCTGGAATTATACTGAGACCGGTACTTCTCCGATGTGGGCCGTATGCTACCAGGTCGTATCTAGGGCTAACAATGTGATTGACAACCTCGAAGGCAAAGAGTCAAGCACTGTTACAACTCAGGACTTGAACAATCTGAAAGCCGAGTGTCTCTTCATAAGGGCGCTCTCGTATTTCTGCAATGTCCTTACTTATGGCCAGCCATATACATACTGTGTGAAAAGCGATAAGGAAAGCCTCGGTGTCCCTTACGTGGAACATACTGATCCTGCAGGACTTCCGGCACGAGAGACTGTGATCTCAAACTATGAGAAGATCGTCCGCGACCTGCTTGAGGCAGAGAGCCTAATCGACCCTGAATATACGCGTGAGGGTGTTGCAGATCCTGCAGCAGTAGTCAGTGTATATGCAATCCAGGCATTGCTCTCCAGAGTTTACCTCTACATGGGTGAATGGCAGAAAGCTGCAGACTATGCTTCCAAGGTTATCGGAAGCGAAAAGTTCTCCCTTTGGACAGCAGAGCAGTACAAGACGGTATGGGGCGCGGAGAAAGGCACAGGTGAGGTCATCTTCGAAGTTTACGGAAAACGTACGAACGCCGCATATGGTAGCTGGGAAGACCTTTCTTACCTTACATACCCTGAAGGATCCGGTGATGCGCAGGCAGCCGACCCTCTTATCAAAACCTATGAGAAAGGTGATGTCCGTCTGGCACTTTACCGCACTGATGAAAAGAATGAGTCCGGAATCAAATGGACAGGCAAGTATCCTGGAAAGGGCGACAACACACCTGACTGCAACAACGTAATCGTGCTCCGTCTTTCTGAGATGTATCTGAACAGAGCTGAGGCCATTATGCGTGGAGCTACAGTTCCCGGAACTACCGCCATCAAGGATATCAATGCTGTGGCAACCCTCAGAGGTGCATCTGCTTATGGTTCAGTAGGTCAGACCGATATTGCCAAAGAGCGCCGTAGAGAGCTCGCTTGGGAAGGCCATTACATCTACGACCTCGCACGTTGGGGCCAGGGCGTATCCCGCTCAGCAGATGATTATCCTCTTTGCTCTTCCAATCTTGATGTCCCGTTCCCTGACAAGAGATGGGCACTCCCTCTTCCTAAGAGAGAACTTGATTTGAATAAGAACCTTAAACAAAATCCTCTTTAGCGTATTGTTATGAAAAGTTTATATACATATATTGGAGCAGTTCTCGCGGCAGCGTCCATTCTTGCTTCCTGCGATAAGAACGAGCCATCCAAATTCAATGACAAAGATGCCTTCGTGGCATTTGACAAGACTTCCTTGACACTTTCAGAGGGTTCTGAAGATGTGCTTAAGATTCCTGTGACGTTGGCTTCTGTTGCCGGACTGGAGGAAACCATCAAATTTGAGGTCAAGGAACCTGAAAAGAAAGCTGCAAAGCAGGGCGTGAACTTCGAACTTCTCACCAAGTCAGGCACTCTTTCTTTCAATGCGGAAAACCGCACCCGCTATATCGAAGTGAAGGCTATTCCTGATGGGGAATATACAGGTGACTTGCAGTTCTCTGTGGTTATCTACGGAACAGAGACTATTAAACTCGGTTCTGAAAACACTTGTACTGTGACATTGAACGATGTTGACCACCCTCTCGGCTTCATGCTCGGTGCATATACTGCTACTGGCGTCAACGCCTCGACTGAAACGCCTACGCCTTGTACCTGGACGATGACATTCTATAAGGACGCTGATGACGACCATAAGGTCTGGATAGACAACTTGTTCCAGGTTGACGGTTGGGCCGGAGAGGATACTCGCTATTACGGAATTGTCAATAAAGATCTTACCTCATTGAATATTCCTTTCGGGCAGGAATCTGAATACAAATATCAAAACGGTAACCCTATTACTCTTCGTGGCTTCGATGGAGAAAATGGATATGAAACCGGTTCGGTAGATGTTGCGATTGTTCAGGACGGAGACAAGGTTACTCTTGATTTCGGTACGGAATGGGGTTTCTGGGTGTTTATTAAAGGTGCGGGAACCTTGAACGCTATCTATCCTGGCATTAAGGCCGTTAAAAATTAAAACCGACTAAGATATGAAAAAGATATTATATTCATTGTTGGCGCTTGCAGCAACAGTTGCTGCCTGCACGGACTTTGCGGAGGACGAAAAGATAGATTTCGCCGCAACCGACGCGCCTGTAGTGGCTGCGACAGTAGTGGATGACAATACTATAAGCGTGTCAGTCACCCCGAAAGAGGGTAATGTCTATTACTCTTATGTTCTCATTGCAGGACCGGCAAAAGCACTCAAGGCTGAGACCGTCCTTAAAGGAAATGGGAAAGGAGGCTATGGCGGCGATGCTGTTGTAGATGAAAAGAAGGAGCCTGTAGCGGCTATCCTCAAGGCTTCCGAGACCAAGTCTGTAAGTTTTCAGGTGGGAGGATTGAAGTCAAATACTGCATATACCCTATATGCAGTGGCTTCCAACTCTCAGGGAGTGGTAAGTAAATTGGCTACATCGACAGCTCTCACCACTGATGGTACAGCACCTGTTCTGAAGAAGTATGATTTTCAGTCCACAGCTACCAATCTCGATTATGTGCTGGAGTTCGATGACCCTATCGCGTTTACCGGAAAAGGCACAGTTACGGCACATTATTATGCCAGATATTCCAAAGCTGGAGCAGACGGCAATCTCGTGGAATACAAGAAAGCAGTGGTTCCTGCCGACAGCCTCGTCATTTCCGGCAAAAACCTTTACGTCAGCCTTGACGCTGCTGAAGCTATTCCTGGAGCAATTGTAGCCATCTCTTACACTGAGGGCCTCGTGGCCAATCTCGTAGGTGGCAGGGTAGAAGCGTTTACTGATGTGACAGTCAGCTCCAAACTTGAATCTAAAGGCCTTGTGGCATCTTATAAGACTCAGCCTTTTGCGCTTGGTCTGACTGAAGATGAGCCTAAGGAGGGAAGCGGAATAGAAGGTGGAGAGGAAGAAGAGCCAGAGGTTACGTTCTTCAGCGACTGGGAAGAACTTGATATGGTTACATATTCATACAACAAGTATCCTCTCGCAGGTATCAAGGCTGCCAAACTCTCTATTGAGACAGAAGACGCGAACGGCAGGGTAGTAGCCTATGCCGGTCAGCAGCTCAAGATCGCAGCCGCCAATAAGTTGAGCGTGAAGATTGACGAGGATCCTGGATACGGCTCTTATGTGTCATACAAGATTGCAGCCGGCTCTATAGTCGATATCTTCGGAAACACCAACTCTGAATTCACTGCAGAGAAACTTTATTTCTGCTCTTACGGTTATAAACTTGCCGACGTGCTCGGAACATATACCGTTACCGGCGTGGCTGTCAAATATGGAGTGCCTGTTTCTTACAAACTCGTGATTGCAGAGACGGACGACGCCAAGAAAGGCGATCTGCTGATAACCAATTACCTCGGCTTTGAAGGAAAACTCTATGCGGGTTTCGATCCTGACAACGGCACGGTGAAAATCCGCGAGGGTGTCACGTTTAATGATAAAAACCTTGTTTCCTTCAATGGTGAGGGCGATCAGCTCTTCAGCATACCTTCACCGGGAGTGCTGACATCTGATGCGTATGTCATTGTCCTGACTTATGAGGGAGAGAATGTTACAGGATTCGCTACGGATGAAAATGGTTTAGATGTCGTAGTTGCGAATTTCAGGGCAACCAGGAATTAACAATAACTGAACACTTGATTTATGGGGAGACGTTTCTTAGGAGATGTCTCCCTATTTCTATGTGCGCCAACGGATTCCCCATCGAAAAATCCAATGAATATCATGCCGGATTCTTGCAAAACTCGAGCAAAAATGCGTATATTTAGAAGTTTTAAATAATACTAAAAGCGATTGAGTATGAAAAAGTTGATATTGACATTGTCTTGCCTGCTCTGGGTGGTGGCTGCGCTGTCCGCACAGGAGCCTACGACTACATATCCGTACCTGTATCCGCAGTTTACTGACGGCACTGTCGTGCTGGACGGCGGCAAGGAAGAAGCACGCAAGCTGAACATCCATCTGAGGGCGGACAAACTCTATTATGTCGATGGCGGCATCATCAAGGAAGCCTTCCTGAAGGATGTCAATGCCGTGAAAATCGGGAATGACGTGTTTGTCCCAGTCTATGGAAGCATGATGAAAGTCGTGGCCAAGAATGACAACGGCATGGTCGTGGTCGAAATACTTGGAGATTTCGAGGCCTCACGTGAGGCGACCGGCGCTTACGGCACGTCATCCACCTCGTCTGCCACGATGAAACTTACATCAGTGCAGACCGATGCCCAGGTGAACCAGAACTATATGAACATCCTCAATGAGAAAGACCACGGAGTCCCGCTCCGGACGGTCAGCACATATTATATCTTCACGCAGAAGCTGAAAGTGAAGGCGGCCGAGAAGGATGTCAGGGAAGCACTTCCTGCTGACAAGGCTGACGGCTGGAAAACCTTCCTCAAAACACATAAAATCAAGTGGAAAAATCCTCAGAGCGTCCTGTCAGTTGTGGACTATCTTTCTGAGTAACCAAGTATGATTCAGTACCTTATGAAAAAAATAATAGGATTGGCCGCAACGGCTGTATGCATCGGGGCGATAAGTTCCTGTGCCGTTTCCGGAAATGACCCTTTTGAGAAAAACGGGACATTGACCGAGAAGGAAAATGTCTTCGGAAAGGATATCCCGGAAGAAGAACTGCTTCCGAAAATGAACATCAATGTGGATGAAACTCTGGCGCTCAGTCTGGAAAAGGCGACCGGGGAGAACGGGTATGTGGACCTGTCTTCATTTCCGTCGTTGAGGGAACAGGGCGTGGTGAAAATGAGAAGGCTCTTCCCGTATGCCGGTGAGTATGAGGAGCGTACGCGAGAGGCGGGACTGCACCGCTGG
>OHJK01001300.1_pt1 | contig 12834 bp, 12 predicted proteins | sample 1568541 | NCBI WGS metagenome assembly OHJK01 (sample SAMEA3879535, study PRJEB24766) | human gut metagenome | biome: human-associated habitat; feature: feces | place: USA | collected 1985/1987
TATCCCCGAGATGAAGCCCTTCATTTCGAGCACCGGATCGCCGATGTATTACGCCGCGCGGATCGCCAAGGAGAAACACCCCGACGCGCAAGTGGTCTTCATCGGCCCGTGCGTAGCCAAACGCAAGGAGGCACGCCGCGACGAATGCGTCGATTTCGTGATGACCTTCGAGGAGATCAACTCCATTTTCGACGGCCTGGGTATCGAAGTCGCAACCACCGATCCGTTCCCCATTCCGTTCGTTTCGACCCGGGCCGCCCACGGCTTCGCACAGGCCGGAGGCGTGATGGGCGCCGTACAGCTCTTCCTGGCGGACAACAACCGGCCGCAGGTCGAAGGCATCCAGGTCTCCAACCTGAACAAGAAAAACGTATCCCTGCTCCGCGCCTATGCCAAATCGGGCAAAGCCCCGGCCAAGTTCATCGAGGTCATGGCCTGCGAAGGCGGATGTATCACGGGTCCCAGCACCCACAACCTGCACGATGCCGGTAAACGGCAATTCGCGAAGGAACTGGCTAAACGCTAAATCCGACGGGGCTATGAAAGAGCTCGTCGATCAGTTGAAACGCAACCGCACCCTTTCCCCGGAAGAGTTGCGCCTTCTGCTGACCGATGCGTCCCCCGAAGAGAGAGAATACCTGCACAGGGCGGCCCGCGAGGTCGCCCGTGTGCATTTCGGAAACGGAGTTTTCGTTCGGGGGCTGATCGAAATCAGCAATTACTGCCGCAACGACTGCCGCTACTGCGGCATTCGACGCAGCAATCGTCTGGCAGAACGCTACCGTCTGACCCCGGAAACCGTACTGGCCTGCTGCGAAGAGGGCTACCGGCTGGGATTCCGGACATTCGTACTTCAGAGCGGAGAAGACCCGGCTCTGAACGACGAACTGCTGACCGGATTGATCCGGGAGATGCGTCGCCGCTGGCCCGACTGCGCCATCACCCTCTCCATCGGTGAAAAATCAAAAGAAAGTTACCAGGCCTACTTCGATGCAGGCGCCAACCGTTATCTGCTACGCCACGAAACTGCAGACGTAGAGCATTACGCCAAGCTGCATCCAGACTGCATGATCCTGGAAAACCGCAAGCGCTGCCTGTTTGACCTCAAGGAAATCGGTTATCAGGTTGGTTCCGGCTTCATGGTAGGCTCCCCCTACCAGACACCGCAAAACCTTGTCAGCGACCTGCGCTTTCTGCAAAAGCTGCAGCCTGATATGATTGGCATAGGTCCTTACATTACGCATGAGCACACGCCGTTTAAGGATATGGCAAGCGGTACTTTAGAGCAGACGTTGCGACTGCTGTCTATCCTGCGACTGCTCTTCCCTTACGCACTGCTGCCATCGACAACAGCGCTCGGCACTATCCATCCCAACGGACGCGAGCTGGGGTTGCAGGCCGGCGGTAACGTTGTGATGCCTAACCTTTCGCCTGTAGGAGTGCGCAAAAAATATGAGCTGTACGCCAACAAAATCTGTACCGGCGAGGAGGCAGCCCAATGCCGTGGCTGTCTGGAGGCACGCGTAAAAATAGCAGGCTATAACATAGTAACCGACAGAGGCGATGTACGCCGCACTTTAGATAAATCAGAAGGAGAAAAATTATGAACAAGAAAGCACTAATCGCCATGAGCGGCGGCGTTGATTCCAGCGTTTCCGCATTGATGATGCTGGAGCAGGGCTACGAATGCACCGGCGTAACCATGAAGCTTTTTGCCAACGAGGATATCGGTGTTTCCAAAGCCAACAGCTGCTGCTCCATTGACGATGTAGCAGATGCCCGCAGCGTAGCAACCGGCCTTGGCATGCCTTACTACGTTTTCAACTTTGCCGACCGCTTTGAACGCGACGTTATCGACCGTTTCGTTGATGCTTACGTTAACGGCAGAACACCTAACCCTTGCATTGACTGCAACCGTTATCTGAAATTCGACCAGCTCTTCGTACGCGCACTAGAGCTTGGCTGTGATTACGTTGTCACCGGCCACTATGCGCAAATCAGCTACGATGAAGCCAAAGGCCGCTATCTGCTGCGTAAGGCAGTTGATCCTTTGAAGGACCAAAGCTACGTGCTTTATTCGCTCACACAGGAGCAGTTGGCACACGCTATGTTCCCTCTCGGAGGCCTGCATAAGACACAGGTGCGCGAAATTGCCGAAAAGCATGGCTTCGTCAACGCTCAAAAGCATGACAGTCAGGATATCTGCTTTATCCAGACCGGCACCTACGCTGATTTTATCGAAGCACGCCTGGGCAGAAAATTTAAGCCCGGCAACTTTGTAGACGAGGCAGGCAACGTGCTTGGCAGACACAAGGGTATTATCCATTACACCGTAGGCCAGCGCAAAGGCCTGGGCTTGGCGCTGCCGCAGCCTATGTACGTTAAAGAGATTGACACCAAGAACAACGCTGTTATCCTCACAACAAACGAGGGACTGTTTACCAAAAACGTTACAGCCAAGAACATCAACCTTATCGACTGCGACGCTATCACCGAACCGCGCCGCGTGAAAGCACGCATCCGCTACCACCAGCAGGAGCAATGGGCAACCGTTACCCAGCCTGACGCAGATACCCTGCAGCTCGTTTTTGACGAGCCTCAGCGCGCTATTACCAAAGGCCAGTCCGTGGTAATGTATGACGGTGACGTAGTTGTCGGCGGCGGCACAATCGTATAATACCCTGCAAATTAAAAGCATCAGTTGCTACAATAATTGTAGCAACTGATGCTCTTTTATTATACTCGTTCTGAATGAGTAATAATTTTACCAGTTGTCAGCAAAACCTTTTTAAGCATGATTAATATTTTCTTTATATATACATTGTTAACACTGACTCTATATGATAGAATATAAACAGGCAGATATAAAGCGAAACAATATTTTTATACCGCTCTAAAATAAGTTTGCCAGAAGTAAGGAGGAATAATATGAAATCATTAAAAGGCACCAAAACCGAAAAGAACCTGTTGGAGGCATTTGCTGGCGAATCCATGGCACGCAACAAATACACCTGGTTTGGTATTGTAGCCCGCAAAGCAGGCTATGATCAAATCGCTGAATTATTTGAGAAAACCGCTAATAATGAAAAAGCTCACGCTTATATGTGGTTCAAGGAATTAGACCAGTTAGGCGATACTGCAGCTAACCTTTTAGCAGCAGCTGAAGGCGAAAACCATGAATGGACCGATATGTATGTAAAAATGGCACAAGAAGCTGAGGAAGAAGGTTTCCCTGAAATCGCAGCAAAAATGCGCGGTGTTGCAGCTATCGAAAAACGTCATGAAGAACGCTATCGTAAACTCTTACAAAACATCGAAGAAATGAAGGTTTTCAGCAAAGACAGCGGCCTGACCATTTGGGAATGCCGCAACTGTGGTCATATTGTAGTCGGCCCCAGCGCTCCGGAAGTTTGCCCTGTCTGCGCTCATCCGCAAGGTTTCTTTGAAGTACATATGGATAACTTCTAAGCTTATACATCTCCCCAAATGCATAAGAGAAAGTAGAAAAGTGTAGCGTAAAATTTACGTTGCACTTTTTCTTTATTTCCGTTTCAAAACCAATACGCAAATGAAACGCAAATTTTTACGTTTCATTTCTAATGCAACGTGAAAGAGCCGTGCCTGCGCACGACTCTTTTTTATTGCTTATTCAGCTTATCTTACCAATGATACTTTTCGCCTCGGCTGATTTTAAAAGCACGGTAAATCTGTTCAATCAGCAATAAACGTATCATCTGATGCGTAAAGGTCATTTTAGAAAAGCTCAGCGCCAAATCAGCACGCTTACGCAACGCATCAGTATAGCCAAAGGCACCGCCAATCACGAAGGTGATATGGCTGTTGCCGGCAAGCGCCAGCTCGTCGAGCTTTGCCGCCAGCTCCGGACTGCTCAGCTGCTTGCCGATGACATCCAGCAAAATCACATAGGAGTTTGCCGGAATAATTGCCAGCAGGCGTTGCGTTTCACGCTCCAGCACCTGCTGCTTTTCCGCAGGGGAGGGATTATCGGGCATACGCTCTTCGTTAATTGCCAGCGTTTCCAGCTTGCAGAAGGGTGTCAGTCTTTTGCTGAATTCCTCTATCCCCGCAGTAAGATATTTTTCTTTAATTTTGCCTACACAGGCTATCGTTATCTTCAATTGCCGTAATCCTTCGGAACTTCTTCCAATACCACAGTTCTGCTTTCTCTCTGACCGTTACGCATAATAGTTACTTCAGCTCTGTCGCCTACCTTGCATTTAGAGAGAGCAGTACGCAGGTCAACAGCAGTCTTAACTTTGCTGCCATTAAAGCTCAGGAGAATATCGCCGGGGCGGATATCAGCCTTCGCTGCCGGACTGCCGGGAACAACCTTAACGAGGAAGATACCGCCGTGCAGGTTGATTTCAAAGCCATAGCGGTTAGCAATTTCCTGATCCATCAGCGAAGCGCCCAGATAAGGTCTTGCAATGCGTCCACGCTCTGCCAGCTCCTGCAGAATCGGTTTAGCTGTATTGATAGGAATAGCAAAGCCAATGCCTTCAACACCGCTTACAGCAACCTTAGCACTGTTAATGCCTACTACCTCGCCGTCAGCATTTACCAAAGCACCGCCGCTATTACCGGGGTTAATTGCCGCATCAGTCTGAATCAGATTGAACTTACGCTCGCCTACTTCAATGCTGCGGTTCAATGCACTGATAACGCCTGCGGTTACACTGCCGCGGAATTCCAGTCCCAGCGGGTTGCCGATAGCAATTGCCGGTTCTCCGACCTGCAGTGTATCGCTGTCACCAAAGGTGGCAACGGTAAGGTTATCCGCATCAATTTTTACTACAGCCAAATCGGTTACAGCATCGGCACCCAGTACCTTGCCTTTAACGGTACGTCCGTCAGGCAGGCTGACGATGATTTCCGATGCACCCTCAACTACGTGGTTGTTGGTTGCAATATAGCCGTCCTTGTCATAAATAACGCCGCTGCCTGTACCACGCTCCATCAGCTGCGTGCGGTTGAAGAAGTCGCGCACATAAGCCTTGTTGGTGATACCTACGACAGCAGGACCAACCTTCTTGGCGGCTGCTACAATCGGTGTATTGCGTGCCGCACTCAGCTGTTGCTCAGTCTTGGCAGCAGGCTTTTCATGTACTGCGGCGGAGGTTTTATTGTCGCCGCAGCCAGCAACCAGAATTGCCGCACCCAAAAGGCCACAGACAAAAATATTAGCTGATTTTTTCCAGATACTCTTGTTCATCTGTATCCACTCCTTATTTTAAATCTAAGACTGCCGGCAGCGGACTGTCTGCTACTACCCTGTTCTGGGCAGCCACAAAAAGCTCTGTTTCCTGCAGGCGGTTATTATCATGTAAAATATTCTGCACCGTATCCTGCGCCAGCTGCGGCAGGTTATTGTGCTCGCTCAGGTGCGCCAGCACGATATGCTCCGGCAGACGTTCGAGCTCCGTCAGAAAATGTCCGGCGGTATCATTGGATAAATGTCCCAGCGTACTTAAAATACGCTGCTTCAGATGACGCGGATAGGGACCGTTTTTCAGCATTTCCACATCATGATTGGCTTCGAGCACCAAAGCACTGCTGCCGGCAACCGCCTCACGGATGGTATCGGTCACAAAACCCGCATCCGTAAGATATGTGCACTTAGAGCCGTTGCTGCGGCTCGTAAAGGTATATCCGTGCGGGTCAACGGCATCATGCGGAATACTGAAGCTCTGCACCTCCAGATCACCGCAAAGCAGACGGTTATTGTCAATAAGACGGCAATTCTGGCGCACCAGACTGCTGTCCTTGGCTAATATTGCACGCCAGGTAAGCGCACTGCTATATACAGGCACCTGATATTTTTTTAAAAAGGTTGCCAGCCCGCGGACATGGTCGACATGCTCATGCGTAATGAACACGCCGTCCAGCTCGTTTACGCTGACGCCTATTTCCTTCATTCTCGTTGTCAACGCTCTGCAGCTGATACCTATATCAACCAAAAAGCGTTGCTTTGCTGTGCTTATCAAAGCGGCATTCCCCTTGCTGCCGCTGGCCAGCATCACAATCTGAAAGTCGTTTAGCACAACACCTTCACTCCTATCAATATAACATCTTTATTATAGCAAATTCATAAACTGCTATTGTGGCATTTTCGTAAAAATAAGTCTACAAAATTCTGACATAATTACCCAATATATAAAGAAAAGTGTACCAATCAGCTAGAGAATCGGTACACTTCTTTATAGTTTAATGCATCGTGGAGCACTTCGGACACAGACCAAAGAAATAGAACTGACGGCGGCTGATAGTATAACCGCTCTGCTTCTCTACATCCTGTGTCAGCTGCAGCTTAACGCCGTCATCCATCAGCGCATCGTCTACTGCCCCGCATTTCAAGCAGCGCAAATGATAATGCTCACTGACATCGGCATCATAACGGAAGCTGTCCTCTCCTGTATTCAGAATCTGGATAACGTTGATATCATGCAGAATCTCTACAGTTTTATACACTGTAGCAAAGCTCATAGCAGGAAACTTCGGCTGCAGCTTATTAAACAGCATCTCTGCATTCGGATGCCATGTTTCATCAGCCAAGGCTTCATAAACAGCAAGTCTTTGAGGGGTGACCTTATAGCCACGCTCGCGCAACAGGTTGGTTAATTCCTGACTTGTAAGCATATTCATCACTCCATTGCCAACAGAATCGGATACAGCGGTTGTCCGCCGTAAAAGGTTTCAACCTCCCACTCATCATTCAGCTCTTCCACTTCAGCTGCCAGCTTTTCAGCCTGCTCTTCGGTTACATCGGCACCATAATATAAGCTGATCAGTTCATAATCCCCATCTGTCAGCATCTTCTGCAGCACTTCCTCCATGCTGCTGCCGTTGCAAACAATTTTATCATTTAAGATACCAAGATAATCGCCCTCATGGATAGCAATACCGTTTACTACGCTGTCGCGTACAGCTACGGTAATGCTGCCACTGGCTGTTTCCTTGGCTTCCTTGGTCATAATAACAGTGTTTTCATCCATGCTGCGTGTTGCATCAAAATGCAGCAGTGCGGACAAACCCTGTGCCATATTGGTAGTAGGAACATAGGCTACCTTGGAATTACCAAGCAGCTTACGCACCTGCTCAGCCGCCAAAACAATATTTTTATTATTCGGCAGAATAATGTACTGCTCGCAGGTACCGTTTTCGATAGCATTTACAAACTCTTCTACCGGAGGATTCATGCTCTGACCGCCGCTGATAATCTCTGCAGCGCCCATTTCATGCATAATCTTGGCAATGCCGTCACCGGCTGCGACAGTAAGCACACCCACGCCATGCTTCACCGGCTGAATATCATCAGCGCTAAAGAGACGGTTTTCGTGCTGGTCGCGCATATTTTCTACTTTGATATCATGCAGAGTTCCCCAAGTCTGCGCCATGTTGAGCGCATCACCGGGATGCTTGGTATGGATATGTACTTTTACAATATCTTCTACCACTGCCACAATCATGGAATTGCCCATGCCCTCCAAGGCCTTGCTGACAGTCTGCTTATCAACATTTGCATCCTTTACGATAAATTCGGTGCAATAAGGATATTCCAGATCAAGCGGCTCACCCTTCTGAATCTGTACCTTGGCACGCGGTGTAACAGGCAGCACTTCGCAGTCCTGACCGCGCAGGCCGGCAAGACAGCCCTCGAAAAAGACAATCAGGCCCTGACCGCCGGCATCAACAACACCGGCTGCCTTCAATGCAGGCAACAGCTCCGGAGTTCTTGCAAGCTCTTCCTTGCCGCTGCGGATAGCCTCCAGCAGCACTTCCTCCAGGCTAACGTTGCCGCGGACAGCATTATAAGCACCCTTGGCCATACCGCGGGCTACCGTCAGAATAGTGCCTTCTACCGGTTTGGATACACTGCGGTAAGCATATAAAATACCAAACTGGAAGGCCTTGCCTATTTCTGTATTGTTCAGCGTCTTTTTACCGGCAACACCCTTGCCGATACCACGCAGCAACTGCGACAAAATTACGCCGGAATTGCCGCGTGCGCCCATAATAGCACTGCGGGCAGCTGCGGCACCGATTTCGCCGGCCTCGGCCTCATCGCTCATTGCGCTGATAGCCTTTGCCACGGACGCCATAGTATGCATCATATTAGTACCGGTATCGCCATCCGGTACCGGAAATACATTTAAATCATTAATAGCCTCAAAATTCTTTTCAAAGCTATGGTAAGCACCCAGCAGCATATCCTTCAGCTGCTTGCCGGTAATTACCTTGCTGTTATTCATCTAAACCCCACACCTTTCCTTTCAGGCTTTGCGACGGACAAATACACCGAGGTCCGAGATGAGCAGCCAAAACGGTGCCGATACCTGTAAGCATAGTCGGTACATTCGGGAACAATCCCTGCAACTGCTGTTTCAAATCCTCTGCATCTGCCAAAGCCTCTGCATGAGCGACGAAAATTGCTTCAATGGGTGCCTTTTCAGCAGCCATCTCAACCATGCGCTTCATAACCTTTTTACGGGTACGGCACTTATCCGCAACTTCCAGTCTGCCCTCTTTATCTAAGTGCACAATAGGGCGAATACCAAAAATACTTCCTATCAAAGCGCCAACTGCGCCAATGCGTCCACCCTTTTGCAAATAGTCTAATGTATTTACACTGAAAAATGTTTCTGTACGCGCAACCATCTCACGCGCCATTTTTTCGGCCTCGTCAATATCCATGCCTGCAGCTGTATGCTTCAGTACTTCCAGCGCAATACCGCTGATAGGGCAGGCAGCAGTCTTGCTGTCGATTACACGGATATCCGCGCCCTTTATATCATCCATTACCTGACGTGCAGCAACGCAGGCGGTCTGATAGGTACCGCTGAGCACGCTGTCTACTGTCAGCATAATAACTTTTTTGCCTTCCTGAGCAAGCTTGGTGAAAAGCTCCACTACCACACCGATAGGCGGCTGAGAAGTAATCGGCAGTTTGCCGGTTGTGTCTACCATACCGAACAATTCTGCCAGGGAACGGTCACCGTCCTGCCATTCCAAATCTCCATGACGGATAATCAAACGCAGAATGTGACAACGGGGATCATCTTTCAAAGCTGTTTCGTCTGCTGCCGAAAGACTATCTACGACAACATGTATTTCATCGTGCATATAAGCCTCCTGTTAATTATGAATATTCTCTATATAAGTTATATCCGTTCTTCTCCCATATTATATTATATTGTACCATATTCTGAAAACTATTGCTACATTGACTATGGCTAACTGACAATATTTCCAAAATTAAATACTAAATTTCTAAAAATGGCAAAAAAAAAAGCCCTTACGAAGAAGGGCCAAATGAGGGGCTGTTTTGATGCTCTTAGTATACCATCTTTGTATACAAAATGCAAGAGTTTTTTGTAAATTTTTTTACGTTAGCTGACTAAATTGTCCACGAACCTCAGGCAAGTCTTCTGATTCGTGGACAATTACATTATTGATTATCATAGCCCGCAGTATCAAACCTGCGGCCGCTTACAGCTTATTTGAAGTCTGAGCCCAGCATAATTACGCCATCGCAGTCTGCAGCACCGTCACGGCTGATACGCATCTGATGCGCAAAGGGAACATTGGAAAGACGATTGACAACAGCACCGTTATTAGTTGTAGAAACAACAACAGTATTGGCAATTATTTCGCCGCTGCCGCCGCTGATAACCTCAAAGCCGGCATTGCGCAAGCGTGCGGCAGCCTCCGCGCCTGCTGTCTTGCTGCCGCTGCAGTTAACAAGACGTACAACTCCGCGACTGTCGGAGGAAGCTTCTTGGGAAGCAGTATTTTTACCTGCATCCTTGTCTTTATCAGCCTGCTTCTTCTTTTCTTCCTTCGCTTTTTCTTCTTTCTTAGCTTTCAGTTCCTTTTCTTCCTTGACAGCTTCCTTGTTTTCCTCGCTGTCATCACCCTTTTCTACCTTTTCCACAGCGTTATTGTATTCCTTCTCCATCAGCTCAGCTGCAGATTTATAGTGTTCCGTCATGGTTGCACCCTGCATCTTGACCATCAGCTCACGCAGGTCGGTAATATCCGGTAGCCAATAGCTGATACCGTCGATATACTTCGGAGTACCAGGAACCATCGCCATAGACAGGCCCTTTTCCTTAACCATGGAATGCAGCGCTCTGCCCAAATCTATCATATCACCAAGAGGCATATCAGTCTTCACCATAGAGGTCAGTTGCTTAGCCAGGCCGGGGATATGCAGCAGCATATCAGCAGAGGTAATCTTGTCGTAAACTGCCATCAGGAAATGCTGTTGGCGTCGGATACGGCCGATATCGCCCTCTTCATCACGGAAGCGTACATATTGGATGGCTGTTTTGCCGTCCAGATGCTGACGGCCCTTTTTCAGGTCAACGGTAAAGCCGTCCCAGGTATCATGATAATACATATCCTTTTCAACATCGATATCAATACCGCCGATAGCATCAACAAGACCGGTAAAGCCTTTAAAATCAACCATTACGTAATTGTTGATTTTGATACCCAGCAGCTCTTCTACAGTTTTCTGTGTCAGCTCACGTCCGCCGTAAGCGTAGGCATGGTTAATCTTATCCCAGCCGTGACCGTCAATGCGTACACGTGTATCACGCGGTACCGAAAGCAGGGAAGCGCTTTTGTTGCTGCTGTCGAACATTACGACAAAAAGCGTATCACTGCGGCCCACATCATCGGAGCGTTCGTCAACGCCCAGAACAACGATATTCTTTTTCAGATTCAGCCTGTCTGTCGGCGCAAGATTATCCAATCCCGTTTCCGGAAAGAAATAACCGAAGGCAATATAGCCTACTACACAGATAGCCGTTACAATTATTAAAATTTTTGTCTGGAGAATGCTTTTCATCCTTATATAACCTCTCAATCAATTTCTTCTGCCAGATATTCCGTCAGCTCCTTGCGGCTGCGGTACAGGAAAGCATACAGCATGCGTGCGGTCAGGCCCCAGATAACCTTATCCTCATACAGGTAAAAATACACATAATAGGACTTGTTCATGCGCCAGCCACGCTTGCGCTGCGGCGCCAGGTCAAACGGAAAATCATCACCGGGATGGTCTGCCAGCTGCACGGAGCCACGCCTTGGCTTTTGCTCCAAAAGCACCTTTAGTGGTACAGTAAAGATGCGCTCTACCTCGCTTTTGCTGTACGCAATCTTGCTGATATCATCAATCAGACCAACAAAGGGGTGGATAATCGGTCCGTTATGCGTTACCAGACAATCCAGCTCACCGCAGATGGTGATATTCTCAGGCTTCAGGCCAAGCTCCTCGCAGGTTTCGCGCACTGCAGTATTGCGGAAGCTGTTATCCGCACATTCGTACTTGCCGCCGGGGAAACACACCTCACCCGGCTGACTGCGCAGCGTATGTGCCCTTTCCTCAAACAGCACACTGATGCCTTCGGGAGTACGCACTAAGGGCAGCAGCACGGCAGCATCCCACAAGCGGTCCAGCTTATCAATGCCGGGAGCACGGCGATGCAGACGTTCAAACAATACATACTGTAATTTTTCCATCTCATTCATAATAACACCTTATTTTAACACCTTTGCCTGCAAAATTAAATAGTATTTATAAATTTCTGCGTGAGACAAAGCCTATTCTTTTCCATGATTTTACTAGAATATTAATGAAATATAAACATCCATTTTTTTGATTTTTGAAACTGTATTTCTTGGCTTAGAAATATACTTAACTCCTTTAACTGTAACTCTATTATTGGTACTTGTTTTAGTAATATCATTGCAGAATACTCATAATGCCATTTTGCAAAACTAGGTAAAAAGCTGTTATCTTGGTCTGCTAAGATAATTTTATTAAACTCTATAGATTGTTTCCCTAAATCACGAATGTTTTCAAACAATCCTTTTAAATCAACATAATTCTTTATTATTAATTGCTGTAAACTTTGATTATCGATATCACCTAAATACTGAGCACAACTCTCATAAACAGTGAAATAATTATAAGTGGTCGGCAAGTAATAAAAACGATATTCATGTATATTGTGAAAGTCTTGTAATTCGAAATCTTCTTTTCTAACCCGTATTAAGCCTTGTATTGCTAAAATTTCACCAAGAAACCCATTTAATAAATTTATCCTTTTTTCTTTTTTCCTTTTCCAATTATTATACATATTTAGGCAATGAGTAACAACTACTGCTATAATGCTAGGAACGATTGCGTTATCAATGAAACTCATTAGATAAATCACCTCTATAAAATTTAGTTAGTGTTTTTGTGAAGTATAAATATATTTCATTAGATGTTCAGCAACATAACAAGCTAAATTCACAGGTACAGCATTACCTATCATTTGTTCTAAATCTGTTTTTGTACCTTTAAAAACAAAACCCAAAGGAAAAGTTTGTATACGTGCACGTTCTAAACTCGTCAACACCCTTACCTTCGTCAAATCTTTGGTAGCATCTCCTTTATGCGGCTGATATGTGCTTGGTATCGGTCTATTAACACCTCTTATAGTCGGGCTCGGTTCATCTATACTAAAAACAGCTCTTCTCGCATATGAACGCGGATGTCTATAATAATACTCCGTTTTAAATTCAAACCCCAAATAATCCCTTATAGTCATACTTTTACTTGCCTGATTTATTAATAATTCATTGTTCAAGAAATGATCTTTTCCTCCTAATTCTCCTATCAAGAAAAATCTTTTTCTTTTTTGAGGAACTCCACATTTTGATGCATCCAAAACAACCTGCGTTAATCCATATCCCGCTTCTTTAAATTGATTAATAATTGTTGGTAATGTCTTAGATTTTAATATTCTATCGACGTTTTCCATA
>OHJK01001311.1_pt1 | contig 12725 bp, 9 predicted proteins | sample 1568541 | NCBI WGS metagenome assembly OHJK01 (sample SAMEA3879535, study PRJEB24766) | human gut metagenome | biome: human-associated habitat; feature: feces | place: USA | collected 1985/1987
ATTTTTACCGTATCGATATCCAAGCCCACGTTTTCAAGCGACACATGCGCCCCGGCATAGCCGCGGGAAGCATCGGTTTTATAATATTTGGGCACAACAATATATGTATCGCCATCGGCCTCGTAGGCAACGGCGCCCTTTATGTGGCTGCCCTTTTCATCGCGGTACATATCGTCCCTAAGCCCGCAAAGATAGTATTTTTCCATCATTGCGTCGAACGTGGGGCTATTGGTGATAAGGTTGGTTACATAGTCGCGGTAGAAGCCGTCCTCCTCTTTGCAAAGCTGAGCATCCGGCGCAAACGCGGCCTGTTGATTCATTATATCAAACGTGTCTCCCTTTTGCACGGATGAAAGCTTAACTCCGCGGTAGCAGCCGTTTGCGGTTTTTTCGGCGTTTGTGCAGTCCACTATGAACACGTTTGCGCTGCCGAGCACGCTGAATTTGCCCGCATGGTACACAAGCGCGGTATCCTCGCTTACGGCGTAGCCTATGCGCGCGCCTTCGCGGTTTTTAAGGCAGGTTTCAATAAGCCTTATCAGGCGCGGGCGTTTATTAAAGTGCTGATCCACCACGCCGTGGGGGAAGAAGCCAAGGCCCTGCGTTATGGTAAGCGGGTCGCAGGGATCGTCCTTTTCACACTGCTCGTCGTATTTATCATAGCCGTACATTATGTCCCGGCTGAGCACGCCGCGATCGTTGCCGGAGCCTATCATAACGCGGCTCATTATTGCCGCGCCCGCGCTGGAGCCGCCTATAACGCCGCCGGATGCATATATCTCCCTAAGCCTTGTAAGCAGCTTGGTATCGGTGCCATCCTCTCGTATGAAGCACTTGGCGGTAAAATACTGATCCCCGCCCGTGAACCAAACGCCCGTAACGCCCTCCATCAGCTCCAATAGCCCTTCCGCATCGCCGGTGAAGGCGTTGTAGCCGCGCTCATCGCGCACATGGGAAGCATACAGCGGCACAAGCACGCAGTTTTCCTCCCTTGCGCCAAGGCGCACGAAATCGTCCCTATATGAGCGGAAAGTATCGTCCGGATCCATGCCGGAAGCGGACACGATAAACGCAAACCTTCCGTTTGCGCCGCCGGCGCGCCGTATAAGCTCGGCAAATACCTCGTCCGCGCTCTGTATCAGGCCGCCGCCAACTATAAAAAGCGTTCCTTCCATATGCATAGCCTCCGTTTATTTAAGTATTTTGCGGTATTCGTCCGCCTCGCGCTCGTTTGCCCAAACGAAGTGACCCTTCTTTATTTCAGTCCACGCGGGCTTATCGGTCGCGTAATCATGCATTGCGGGGTTATATACAACCAGCTTTTTGCCGCGCTCAATGTCCGGATCCGGCACGGGAGCAGCCTGAAGCAGGGCGTTGGTATACGGGTGCAGGGGGTTAAGGAACAGCTCCTCGCTTTCCGCAAGCTCTACTATTCTGCCCTTGTACATAACGGCAATTCTGTCCGATATGAAGCGGACAACGCTTAGATCATGCGCAATGAACATATATGTGAAGCCCTTTTCGGCCTTGAGCCTATTCAAAAGGTTTATTACCTGCGCGCGTATGGAAACATCCAGCGCGCTTATGGGTTCATCCGCTATTATGAAGCGCGGCTCCACGGCAAGCGCCCTTGCTATGCCTATGCGCTGGCGCTGGCCGCCGCTGAACTCATGCGGATAACGGTTGGCATGTTCGCGCATCAGCCCCACACGGTCAAGCAATTCATACACCCGCTTGCTCTTTTCTTCCTTCGTTTTAAGGTCGGAATGAAGATCCAGAGCTTCACGTATTATGTCCATAACCGTCATGCGCGCATTGAGCGATGCATAAGGGTCCTGGAATATCATTTGCATCTTTTTGCGGTATGGCAGCAGTTCCTTTTTGGTAAGGTGGCTTATGTCCTTCCCGTCAAAAATTATTCTGCCGTCGGTCGGCTCGTAAAGCCGCGTTATCGTGCGGCCAACGGTTGTTTTGCCGCAGCCCGATTCGCCTACCAGCCCCAGCGTTTCGTTGCGCATAATGTCAAAGGTTACGTGGTCAACGCTTTTGACTATCTGCTTCTTTTGGCCGAAAAGTCCCTGCGGCTTATAGAAATACTTTGTCAGGTTTTCAACTTGCAGCAGCTTATCACCTGCCATAGTTAACACCAGCCTTCCTCATCTCATAGTCGCTGTCCTTGGGCGCATCGGCATCAAGCAGCCAGCACATTGTCCTGTGCTTATCTTCCGCAAAGTATGGCGGCTGCTCCTGGGTGCATACGTTCATACAATATTTGCAGCGCGTGCTGAACGGGCAGCCTTTGGGCGGATTTATAAGGTCAGGCGGCGTGCCGTCTATTGGTATAAGCCTGCGCTTTTCCCCGCCGTCTACATGCGGTATGGAGCCAAGCAGCCCCATCGTGTACGGATGGCGCGGATGGTAGAATATTTCATCCACCGTACCGTATTCCATTATCAGCCCGCCGTACATAACGGCAACCTTATCGCAAACCGTGGCCACCACGCCAAGGTCGTGCGTAATGAGCATTGTAGTCATGCCGAATTGCTTATTCAGGCTTTTTATAAGGCTGAGTATCTGCGCCTGAATGGTAACGTCAAGCGCGGTGGTGGGTTCGTCGGCAATAAGCAGCTTCGGGTTGCAGGAAAGCGCAAGCGCAATCATAACGCGCTGCCTCATGCCGCCGGAGAATTCGTGCGGGTAGCTGTCTATGCGCTTTTCCGCCGCAGGGATGCCAACAAGCTTCAGCATCTCTATCGCGCGTGCGCGGGCCTCCCGCTTGGTCATCTTTTCGTGTTCCAGTATCATTTCCATGACCTGGTTGCCTATTGTATAAACAGGGTTAAGGCTTGTCATGGGGTCCTGGAATATCATTGCAATTTCCTTGCCGCGCACCTTGCGCATCTGGTCCTTGCTGTATGTCAGTATATCTTCGCCGTTCAGCAGTATTTCGCCGTCAACCACGCGGCCGGGATACTGAAGCAGGCCCATTATGGAAAGGCTTGTCACGCTTTTGCCGGAGCCTGATTCGCCGACTATGCCCAGCACTTCGCCCTCGTTCACGTCAAAGCTTATACCGCGCACAGCCTTTACCTCACCAACGTGGGTAAAGAACGACGTTTTAAGATCCCTTACAGATAACAGTTTTCTTGCCATATCCGTATTCCTCACTTCCTAAGCCTTGGGTCAAGTGAATCCCTAAGCCCGTCGCTGAACAGATTGAGCGCCAATATTGTTATGCTCATGACCAGCGCCGGATAGAAAAGCTGATAAGGATTGGTATACAATCCCGGCAGCGCCGCGTTTGCAAGCGCGCCCCATGAAGCCTTGGGCTTTGATACGCCAAGCCCTATAAAGCTCAAAAACGCTTCGGTAAACATGGCGCTTGGTATTTGCATGGTTATGGAAACCATTATGGGGCCCATGGCGTTCGGTATAAGGTGGCGGGTAAGTATCTTGTGCGAAGGCACGCCCAGCAGCGTTGCCGCAAGCACGAATTCCTGCTCCCTCATGCTGAGCACCTGGGAGCGCACTATGCGCGCCATGCCTACCCAGTATGTCAATCCCATTGCGATTATTATGGACTGAAGCCCCGGCCCCAGCACCACCATAAGCAGTATTACATAAAGCATCATCGGGATGGAGCTTATGGTATCCACAATGCGCATCATTATGTTATCCACTCTGCCCCCGCAGAATCCTGCTATGCCGCCGTACAGCACGCCTATAACAAAATTGACTATCGCGGCCACAACGCCCACCAGCAGGGACATTCTTGCGCCGTACATAACGCGGATGAACACATCCCTGCCCAGCGAATCGCTGCCCCATATATAAGTTTTGTTTGAAGCTGTCTTGAACGGCTTCATTGTTGCGCCGTCGTAGGTAACGGTAAAGCGCTCTATTTTTTTATCAAGTATCGTGCGTGCTTCGTCAATGGTAACATAGCCGCTTTCTGGCGGATTATCGCCAAAGTATTCAATAAGATAGTCCACGTTTGCCACGGCTATCTGCCCGCTTGATGCGTTTGCAGCCTCCTGCTGTATAAATTCGGATTTAGCCTTGAAATATACGCCATAGTCCACAATAAGCGGCTTGCCGTTTATTTCATAAATATACATGCGGTTGGTCTTATCGTCCCGCACCATGTTGGATGAAGCGATAAGGTTTCCCTTCTCATCGGTATCAATGCACTTGAACTCGTTGGTCAAATACACATACGCTCCGTCCCCAAGGTCGTAAAGTTCAAGCTGCGGGGGAATATTGGCAAATTCAAGATTCTGCTGATCGTAAGAAAACCGCCAAAACATGGGCACGAATATTGCCGCAAGCACTATCACCACAATTATTATCAACGACAATATGGCGCTTTTGTTCTTTTTTAGCCTCTGCCAGCAGTCCTGCCAATATGTCAGGCTGGGGCGGGACAGCTTTTCGGATTCAAGCGTGCCGCGGTCAACTTTTTGCCAGCGCGTGTTGCTTTCCATTTATTCTCCCCTCCTGTTAATCCAGCTTTATTCTGGGATCCACCAGAACGTATATAAAGTCCACTATCAGTACCGCTATTACCAGCAATATTGCAAAGAACACCGTTATGCCCATTATCAGCGGATAGTCGCGGTTTATTATACTGTTTGTGAACAGGCTACCTACGCCCGGTATTCCGAACACCTTTTCAATAACGAAGGAACCCGTAACTATGCTTGCAACCATGGGGCCGACATAGGTTATTACCGGCAGCAGCGCGTTCCTCAGCGCATGCTTATACGTTACCTTAAATTCGGATATGCCCTTGCTGCGCGCGGTGCGGATATAATCCTGCTGCTGCACCTCAAGCAGACTTGTGCGGGTAAGGCGCGTTATAAAGGAAAGCGAGAACGCGCCTATAACAACTATCGGCCCTATGTAGCCCGCCGCCGTATCAACGCCGAAGGCCGGCACCCAGCCGAGCGTTTTGCTGAATATGAACAAAAAGCCCGTTGCAAGCACAAAGCTTGGTATGGTGGCGCCAAGTGTGGAGAGCACCATGAAGAAGCGGTCAATAAACTTATTTTGGTTAAGCGCACACAACACACCGAAGCCTATGCCTGCAAAAACCACGATAAGCGAAGAATACAGGCCTATCGCCAGCGAATATGGGAAGCCGTCCGCAATCACCTTGTTAACGGTTATGCCCGCGCGGGTATAGGACACGCCGAAATCCCCGCGGATAAAATTCCCAAGGTACACAAAATATTGCTCGATAAGCGGCTTATCAAGGCCATACTTTTCCAGCATCGCCGCCCTTATTTCGGGATTGGGCATTTTTTCATCCGTAAACGGATTGCCCGGTATCGCTTTCATAAGGAAGAAGGTGATTGTAATAATCATAAAGATCGTTATCACGGAAGATACGATTCTTTTGAGGAAGTATTTTAACATAGCTCCATCTTTCCAATCTGGCGTTTTAGGTTTATTTTGTTGAATTATAGACCAAAACTATCGTGACAATATCAATATTTGATGTGATTCTTCACATAATTACGTAAATTATATATCCTGCTCTTCCATATCCTGTTCTTTTTCGGCCATCAGATCCGGATGCGGAATACTATGCCAAACGTAGCGGTCGCGATAATCTTCCATCAGCGCAAAATACCATCCGCTGTCGCTCAGGGCATATATTATATGCCCCGCCATGCCTGCGCAGGCAATAACGTTGAGCGCAGCGCTCAGCGCGCTTTTGTTCAGCACTGTTATCAGCGCAGCAACACACGCCGCAATGCACACCACGCGGTTGATGCGCATATCCTTCCAAAGCCGTTTTATTGCGCAAATAAGCTGCCGCGTACCGAAAAAGCACACAAACGCGGCCATTATTGCCTTAGCAGCCCCGTTAGCGTCCGCTTCCAGCTCAAAGCAGAGCATGAGCATACCCACTACGAATGCCGTTATTACAGCCGCGCTCCACCTGAGCTGATAATACACGGCTGCATATATCGGGTGCGGGAACATATCCGCATTTTCGCCCGCAGAATACGCATTCAGCAAAAACAGCCCAGCGCTGAGGCACGCGCCCGCGCCCATGCATGCGCCCAGGCCCATGCCGCTGTGGGCAAACACTATGCGCCCAAGCTGCACGGCATCGGTAAACATAATCGTTATTATAAGCATAAAGTTTGCGGCATTGTGCAAAAGGGCCGCCGCAAGGAACACGGCAAACGCTCCCCCAACGCAGACTCCCGCCGCCCTGCCGCGCCCGCATACAAGCAGCGCCGCTGCCGCCGCGGCAATACCGGCATATATAAGCGCGCCTCCGTCTGGGTCATTTGGGGCGGCAAACACGGCCGCCGCCACCCCAAGCGCGGCAAACGCCGCCTGTATGCCCAGCATTGCCGCGGCGCCGTTTTTGCCCGTGCCGATGCCTTTCCGCTTTGCGGAGCATATAACAAGCGCTGCCGTGCTGCCGGGCTTGCCATAATAATTGCCAAGCGCCCCCATTGCCCCCTGCACGCATTTGAGCAGCAGCGAGAACACCGCGAACCATACTATTGACCCCGCTCCGCCCGCAAATGCTTTCGCCCGCCTGCATCAATATGCCCGCGGCATAGGCGCGGCGCAGCGGCTTGCCGCAGCGGTTGAACAGAAAGGATACGTCTGTATCGTTATGCAGATTTTGGGAAAACACGCGGTTTGTGCGCACGGTAAAATAAGCCCCCGCAAGCACCATCAGCAGCACGATGGGCCTATGCCAAAGCTCCTGCATATCGCCTTACCGCCCTTCCCCCGAATTTGCCCAATATAATAGCATAAATAGAAAAGCGGCTCAAGGCCGCTTTTTCATGTTTCCGTATTTTTACTTTATCTTCCTGAACAGCATCTTCAGCTCCGAATCGCTCGTCCTGAGCCTTAAATCGCTTCCGTCGGGCCAAAGCTCGATATGGTCTGGAACAAGGCCGTCTAGCCTGCCGGTGTAGCCGCATATCATGCCGTCCGCCTTGGCGAAGGAAAGCGGGGTTTCAAAGCTGCCGTAGCTGAACCAAAGCCTGCCGCCGCGGTTTTCCACGTCAAACGTTTCGTATGCGGGGTGTTCGTATGTGCCGATGAGCTGCGGCGCGTTTTCTATGGTCACGTCCTCGCCCTCAACGCCGTTTTTAATCGTGGCAATCATGTCATCCCGCTTTTTCAGCCATGCGTCTATCATGTCGTCATAGCTTTGCTTCGGCGCGCCGGTGGTGAGCATATCAAGCGCCATTGTGCGCGCTATTACGGAGGCGGGAGTGGTGCCGGTATTGAATATCATGGCGTAGCCGCTGTTTTCGCCCTTTATGAAGCCAACCTGGGTATTGAAGCCCTCAAGCCCGCCGCTGTGGAACACTATGTCGCGCCCGTTGTATACGCCCGTATGCCAGCCGAGGCCGTAGCAGCAGCCGCGGAGGGAATCCATGTCCTCCTCGGCGGACGGTATAACGGGCGAGGTCATCGCCGCGTACTGCGCCGCGCTGCAAAGCCGCTCCCCGCTTTCGCATACGCCGCCGCGCGCCATTGCCATTACCCATTTGGAAAGATCCTTCACGTTCACCTTTATGCCGCCGCAGGGGCCGGAAAGCGGAGAATCGGAATATTCGCAGCGGTGCGCCGCGTATCCGTCGGAAACATAGGGCAGTGCGCGTTCAAGGTTATCCATGTTGCCGGGAAGGCCGCGGAAGCGTATTGTCTCCACGCCAAGCTTATCGGCAATATTGCGCTTTATCTGGCTTTCCCAGCTTTCGCTCCCGCGCAGCACCTCCATAAGATAGCCAAGCACAATATACATATGGTTGTTGTATTGATACGTTTCCCTGAAGCCCGCGCTCGCGTCAAGATGGGCGCATTTAAGCATAAGGTTGCGGCGGCTTTCGCCCACCTTGTTGCGCATGAAGTCATGGCACGGCAGGCCGCTTCTGTGGCTTGCCATATCGCGTATGCTCAGGTGCGCGCCCGCGTAATGATCCAGCATGTCAAAATCCTTCATGGCGTGCTGAACGGGTTCGTCCCAGCCGATAAGCCCTTCGTCCACGGCCTGCGCCGCCAGCATCACAGTCCATGCCTTGGAGCAGGAGGCGATGTCAAATGAGGCGTTGAGCGTCATGGGGATATTGTTCTCCCTGTCCTCGTATCCATAGGGCGCGGCGAATATTATTTCGCCATTTTTGAATACTATGGCCACGCCGCCCACAAGGCCGGTCTCTTTGGTTATACGTTCAAGCGTTTTTGTGAAAACATTCTGCATCATGCGGTACTCTCCTTGCGTGTAACTTACATATACTATACTATTTTATGGCTCATTTAGCAACGTAGTCTTTGACATATGCACAGCCATGTAATATAATGAAGCATATTAGATACGTTAAGTCCAAGGAGGATTTACCCATGGCATATATTCTTAGCTGCTGCTCCACGGCGGATCTTTCGCGCGAGCATTTTGAGTCAAGAGATATTCATTATATCTGCTTCCACTTTTTCCTTGACGGCAAGGCTTATCCGGACGACCTTGGCCAGTCTATCCCGTTCGATGAGTTCTATGCCGCAATGGCAAACGGCGCGGACACCCGCACCAGCCAGATAAATACGGATGAATTTATTGCCTACTTCACCCCCTTCCTTGAAGAGGGGAAGGACATTCTGCACGTTTCCCTTTCAAGCGGCATTTCCGGCGTGAGCAACAGCGCAACGCTTGCCGCAAAGGAGCTGAGCGAAAAATATCCCGAGCGCAAGATACTCATCGTGGACTCCCTTGGCGCGTCCTCCGGCTACGGCCTTATTATGGATAAGCTTGCCGACCTTCGCGACGAGGGCAAGAGCATAGACGAGGTTTACGACTGGGCAATGGCAAACAGGCTGCGCCTGCACCATTGGTTCCTTTCCACCGACCTTACGTTTTACGTTAAGGGCGGGCGCATATCCAAGGCCGCGGGCTGGTTCGGCACGGTGATGAACATATGCCCCCTGCTTAACATGGATAACCTGGGCCGCCTTATCCCGCGCTATAAAATACGCGGCAAGAAAAAGGTGCTCAACGCAATAGTTGAAAAAATGAAGGAGCATGCCGAAAACGGCCTTGATTATTCCGGCAAGTGCTATATTTCCGAATCCGCCTGCATGGACGATGCGCGCTACGTTGCGGACCAGGTTGAGGCCGCCTTCCCGCACCTTAACGGCAAGGTTCTGATAAACAGCATCGGCACCACCATCGGCAGCCACACCGGCCCCGGCACGGTTGCGCTGTTCTTCTGGGGCGACGAAAGGGTGGACTGAGGCGCATATCAATGCTTTATAAAAGCGGCAGGAGCATCTCTCCCGCCGCTTTTGGTTTACCGTGATTTACTGTTCAATATTCGCAATTATCCTTTCGGCGGCCTTTTCAACCATTTCGCGCGAGGTGGCAAGGTTTATGCGCACATGCGTGCCGAACCTTTCCCCGCCGAACCAATCGCCGTAGTCGAACGCCAGCTCGCACTTATTCTGAATAAAGTCATGCATATTTTCCGCGCTCACATACGCCCCAAGGTCTATCCACATAAGATATGTTGCTTCAAGCGGAGTAACAACAGCCTTGGGCAGGCGCGCGGTGAAGGTATCCTTTATATAAAGATAGTTGCCGTATATAATCTTCTTCACGTTTTCGAACCATTCGCGCCCGTAGCGATACGCGGCCTCCGCCGCGACATAGCCGAAGGGGTTGCCCTGGCGCAGGCGTATGCCTTCCTTGAATTCGTCGTACTTGGCGCGAAGTTCGGCATTTGGTATGACGATAAAGGAATTTTGCAGCGCGGCAAGGTTGAATGTTTTGCTGGCGGCGGTAAGTGTTACGAGCATGTCGTCATAATCGCCTACGGTCGCGGCGGGTATCTGCGTGCCGGAGAACACTATGTCCTGATGAATCTCGTCCGCTATTACGAAAACGTTATGCTTTCTGCATATATCAAGCATCGTTTTCAGCTCTTCCTTAGTCCATACGCGGCCGGAAGGATTATGCGGGGAGGACATTATGAAAACCTTCACGTCGTTTTCGGCTATCTGCTTTTCAAACGCATCGAAATCGATTTTATAAACGCCGTTTGTGTTCACAAGGTCGCACATTATAAGCTTACGCTTATTGTGCTTCACGCCGTCCATGAACGGATAATATATGGGCGTCTGGACTATTACGGCGTCGCCTTCATTGGTCATAAAGTGCAAAAACCAGTTTATTGCCGGCACAACACCCGGGGAGAAACGCACCCATTCCTTTTTGACTTCGTAGCCGTGGTATTTGCGCTCCCAATCGATAAACGCTTCAGTATACGATTCGCGCGGCTTATAGTAGCCGAACACACCCGTTTTGATGTAATCGTTGATAGCGTTCAGCACGCACTCCGGCGCTTTGAAGTCCATGTCTGCTATCCACATGGCCTGCAAGCCGTCCCTGCCGTAAGTATCCTTCAATCCGTCCCATTTGCCGCAGTCCGTATTTCGCCTGTCAACAAAAACAACGTCTCCGTTTGCCATATATAATGACTCCTTTTATCTCGTCTGTATCTTCTGCGCAACCAATATGAAGCGGTGCTGAAGGCTTTCTATGCAGCCCATCTCCTGCACCTCTTCATGGAGGGCAAGCAGCTCGCGCCGGCACCTGTCCACCGAAAAGCCGGGAAATTCCCAGCCCACTATGTGCGCAAAGTACGCAAGCGCGCCAACGTCATTGAACCTGAGCTTTGGAAAATACTCCTGCCCATAGAGAATATTGAACCCGTACCCGCGGAAGGCTTCCGCCGCGTTTTTAAGGCAATGCCCTGGGAACGGCGGTTCATATTCGGGCAAAAGCCTGCGCGACAGGGCGCGGTTGTCCCGCTGGCCAATCTGTTCGGTTATGAACAGCCCGCCGGGCTTGAGCACGCGGAACAGTTCTTCTATCATATATCCGCCATGGCGGCTTAGCACCATGTCGAACATATCGTCTTCAAACGGCAGTTCTTCTTCATCCACGTTGCAGAACATTGTCCGTATGCCAAGCGGGGCAAGCTGCTCCACGCAGCTTTCATAATCCCGCTCGTCCGATTCGGTGGCGCAGGTAAGCTCATACGGATGCCTAAGGCTAAGGAGGAAGCCGCCGTCGCCCGTGTCCATATCAAGGAGCATGTCCGTATCCTTTAGCCGCATCAGCACCTCTTCGCGGTAATCCCACGGGAGCGGTTCGCTTTCCCACCGCCCGTCAAGGTGCATCAGCTCCCATCCGCCAAACGGGAACTGTTCTTCAAAGCGCCACATGTCTATAAGCTGCTTTTCGTCTGCGTAATACATAAGTAATGCCTATCCTCAAAACCCGCAATACAGCTGTTTGTATATCCCTCGCCTTACAGCGCGGCGTTCAGGCGCGCGCGGCTGAGCCTGAGCCTTCTAAGGCTTTCTTCCCTGCCCAGGAGCACTGCTATCTCTATCGCGCCGCCGGGGGTAACAGCCTTGCCCGCCATGCCTATGCGCACGGGCCAAAGCAGCGTGCCGTTCTTCATGCCGTTGGCTTCCGCCATGCCTATAAGCAGGCTGTGCAGGCTTTCTTCTTCCCAAGCCGGCAGCGCCTCAAGCGCGGGAATTACCATATCAAGCACGTGAGCCGAAACCTCCGCATTGGTCTTGGACTTTTTGTTGGTGAAAAGCGCAATGTCGAATTCCTCGTCCATTTTGGTAAGGAAGTCGGTTATATCCGCCATCTGGGAGAATATTTCAAGCCTGGGCTGCAAAATGCGGCGCAGCACGCCCTTATCCATGTGGGCTATGCCGGCCTTTTCGTACCACGGCTCGGCCGCCGCGTCGAACTCCTCCGCGCTCATGCGGCGGATATATTCGGCGTTCATCCAGGTGAGCTTTGCAACATCGAATATAGCCGGGGATTTGCTCATGCCGGAAACGTCAAACGCCTTCACAAGCTCGTCAAGCGTGAAGAACTCCCTGTCGTCGCCCGGGTTCCAGCCAAGGAGGGCAACGTAATTGACTATTGCGTCCTTCAGATAGCCCTTGGCAAGATAATCTTCAAAATATGCGTCGCCGTCGCGCTTGGAAAGCTTATGCTGCGCATCGCGCATAATGCTGGTCATGTGAATATACACGGGCTTTTCCCAGCCGAAAGCATCATAAAGCAGATTATACTTGGGCGTGGAGGAAAGATATTCCATGCCGCGCATAACGTGGGTTATGCCCATAGTATGGTCGTCTATAACGTTTGCAAAGTTATAGGTGGGCATGCCGTCCGCCTTGATGAGTATCATGTCGTCCAGTTCCGAACAATCCACCTTTATGTGGCCGTATATGGCGTCGTCAAAGCTGGCCTCGCCATGCTCAGGCACATTCTGGCGGATAACATAAGGCTCTCCCGCGGCAAGGCGTCGCTCAACCTCCGCCTTATCCATATGCAGGCAATGCTTGTCGTACTTAAACGTTTCGCCCCTTTCGGCGGCGGCGGCGCGGCGCGCGTCCAGCTCTTCGTTGGTGCAGAAGCAATAATAAGCCTTGCCCATTTCAACAAGCCGCTTTGCGTAGGGCAGATACATATCCTTCCTTTCGCTCTGCACATACGGGCCGAATTCGCCGCCCACGTCCGGGCCTTCGTCCCAGTTCATGCCTATGCTTTTAAGCGTGCGGTAAATAACCTCCGTCGCGCCTTCAACATAGCGGTTGCGGTCGGTATCCTCAATGCGCAGTATGAATTTGCCGCCGTGGTGGCGCGCATACAG
>OHJK01001321.1_pt1 | contig 12675 bp, 6 predicted proteins | sample 1568541 | NCBI WGS metagenome assembly OHJK01 (sample SAMEA3879535, study PRJEB24766) | human gut metagenome | biome: human-associated habitat; feature: feces | place: USA | collected 1985/1987
GTGCAATCGAAAGCGGGATGCAGCCGAAGGTGCTGCAAAAGCTGCTGGGTCACGCAAGTATAAAAACAACAATGGATCGGTATGTTCATGTGACGAATGATTCCATGTCAAAAGCCGTATTACAATTTGAAAAAGTGCAGCAAAACCAAAATGGTACAGTAATGGTACAGTAGAGGCCATTATGAACCGCTGAAACCCTTGAAAATAAAGGAGATAGAGAAAACTATGAAATTAGGTATCGGAAGAATTTGACCTGATTTCATAAATCTATAAAGAAGCATAAATGCCCGTAAATCCTTACGGGAACAAGCTTTTTCAAATTTCAAGGGGCATAAAACTCCACGCTGTTTCATAAAGCTGCACGCCAAAATGGTACAGTCGTGGTACAGTAGATTGAAGTGACGAGAAAAGCCCCTATGCAGAAATAATTATACTATGACAATGAAATGCTAAAGCGGATGTCCGAGGGAAAGGCCTCAGACATCCGCTTTTGTTCTTATAGATATGCTTTTTCCCTCTTCGCGGCAAGGCAAATGGAATCCGTGAAATATTTACCGATTTGGAAGCCAAGTTGCACGAAATCGTGTGCCGCGAAACTGTGAACACGGAACGCCGTTCAGGAAAGAATCTTATGGAATCGGACTTAATCCCATGACTTCGTGAACTGGAAAATATGCTGATTCGATCAATGTATCATATTCGGTTCTCAGAATTTCCCAGAACGGAAATTTCGCTTTTCAAATCTGTCTACATGGATGCTAGACAGAACGAATGAAAATATGCCGTGATAAGGGTTGAAAATCAAGGATTTTCTTCGCTGTAAGCAATGCAGGAAAACTTCCCCCTGTGATGATATTCCTTGCATGGATTTGGCGTTAGAGCGCAAATAAGTGTTGATTTTGGCGCTGTTTTGAGGCCATCGGAGCACAACGGATAAGCGCTTTTGCGATGCCTATTCAGGAGCTGACAGGGGTTTCTTTGCGGGCATCGCTAACCCCCTATTGATTGATCCCGGTTTCAAACATCTTCGCCAGCTCCGTGCCGCTCTCCTGCATCTCTCTTGGAAACAACGCATAAGGTGTAGTTATAGTCTGATAAAGCCGTAACAGAAAAAGTGGAGTTGTGCGGCTATAATAATTCAGAAAAACGTGTAATATATAGTTTGATAACTCCAGAAAAATGTGATATGCTATTGACGTACTAAAGGAAGGCTGGTGAGTCGCATGAAACGCAATGCAATTCAGGAACTTGTAGCATGGAAGTCCAGTGAAGACCGCAAGCCGATGGTGCTGAAAGGTGCCCGGCAGGTGGGAAAAACCTGGCTGATGAAAGAGTTCGGGCAGAACTACTACGACAGCTATGTCTACTTCAACTTTGATGAGGAAGATGAGCTGAAATCCATCTTTGAGGCCAATAAAAATCCCCAGCGGATCATCGAACTGCTGTCCCTGATCACCGGGGAAAAAATTCTTCCGGAAAAAACACTGATTATTTTCGACGAGATTCAGGAGTGCCCGGAAGCACTAAATACTTTGAAATATTTCAAGGAAAAGGCCAACGAATACCATGTAATCGCCGCGGGCAGTTTGCTGGGAACCCTCCTGGCGCAGCCCAAGTCCTATCCCGTGGGCATGGTCAATCTGCTGGACATCTATCCGCTGACTTTTGACGAGTTTCTGGAGGCCACGGATGAGAGCCTGTACGCCTACTATTCCAGTATCCAAAAAGAGCAGCCGATCGAGGAAATTTTCCACAATCGGCTGCTGGAGGCATTCAACTATTACCTGATCATCGGTGGAATGCCGGAGTGTGTCTCCTCGTGGATCACCCATAAGGACCCGGCAAAGATCTCGCAGATTCAGAAGGAGCTGATTGAGGTCTACGAAAACGATTTTTCTAAACACAACGGTAAAGTCAACAGCGGACGCATTCTGATGGTGTTCCGCAGCATTGTGGCCCAGCTGGCAAAGCCAAACGAGAAATTTATGTACGGAGCTGTCCGCGAGGGTGGCCGGGCCCGAGATTTTGAGGAAGCCATCGAGTGGCTGGTCTCCGCCGGGATGTTGAATCGCGTCTACAATGTCTCTAAGATGGAGCATCCTCTGGCAGCCTTTGACAAACTGGACCAGTTCAAACTCTTCGTGTTCGACACCGGTCTGCTCAAACACATGGCAGGCATTGATAACAGTGCCATTCTGCTGAAGACAGATTATCAGTTCAAGGGTCCGCTGACGGAAAACTATGTCCTGCAGCAGTTTCGCGGCCAGTTCGATGTGGAACCCCGCTATTACTCCGATAAAAACAGTGAAATTGATTTCCTTATCCAGTACGGCACCAAAATCATCCCCGTGGAAGCCAAGGGCGGCGAGGATAAATCCGCTCCTTCCTTTAAAAAGTATATCGCCGACCGCCAGCCGGAGTACGCCCTGCGCTACTCCAAGCGGGGTTACCGGAAGGATGGAGCCATTACCAACCTTCCATTATACCTGGCACGAAAGACAAAAGAACTTCTTTGACAAAGCAGCTCCTCACACTCACTGTGAGGAGTTACCTATCTCTGGTGGCAAGGTCTTTTCACAGCTTCAAAGGGCTTGTTTTTGCCCAAATAATATGTTAGTATGTTTACATGCATACTTTTTGAAGGGAGGATAACTGCAGATGGGTAAACGCAAGAAGGACCTGTCTGAATTCGGCGAATTTCTTGTAGCAGAGATTTGCAAAACAGGCATGAGTAAGGTCGATTTTTGTACAGCGGTTGGGATCAACAAGCCATACTTCTATGAGAGTTTAGCTGGCACGCCCCCATCGCAGGAAATTCTCGAGAAAATGCTCGAAGTGCTGGATGCAAATCTTCTTACGGAAGATAAGATTAAATCCAATGACTTGTTTGACAAGGCTGCTAAATGCAGGCAGGAAATACCGACTGATATCAAAGATCTAATCAGGACCAATCCGGATGAATGGAACAATATTCGGACAGTATTGAAGGAAATGCTTTCCGGCGCAAAATAGAGAATTGGGAGTATCATTATGAATGAACGGTTAAATCGCTTTACAAGCCTGCTGAAACAGATTTTTGAACTCGACAAATCAGATCTTGATTTTGGTATCTATCGCGTTATGAACCTTCGCAAGGCACAAATTGAAGAATTCCTGACAGAGCGTCTGCCGCAGATGGTACAGGAAACACTTGCTCCCTTCGCGCAGGGCAGCAAGGAAGAAATCCGCGCCAAAATGAAGCAAATTGAGGATAGCGTGTCAGAAATGGGCATGACTGTGGATGCTCTCCCCGATACTGCTCAGAAGAAGCAGCAGTATTTGCAGCTCCAGAAGCAGCTTGCGGAAGGTGCTGATCTGGCCGCACTGGAGACGGACGTGTATTCTGCACTATATTCCTTCTTCAACCGGTACTATGAGGATGGAGATTTTATTTCCAAGCGTCGGTACAAGGAAGGCGTGTACGCTATCCCCTACGAGGGCGAGGAAGTAAAGCTCTACTGGGCAAATCAGGATCAGTACTACATCAAAACCAGCGAGAATTTCAAAGATTACACCTTCGTTTTCGACGGGATCACTGTCCATTTCCGCCTGGTGGACGCTACTACGGAGCAGAACAATAACAAAGAGAACAAGGACAGCAAGCGCACCTTCATGCTCTTTACGGAGGATGAAGAAAACTACCCGGGCATCAAGCGATTTGAATATGATCCGGATGCTGCGGAAATCGTGATCCGATTCGTGTATGATATTCCCGCAGACAAGAAAAAGAAGTATGCAGAGGAGAACTATGCCGCAATTACCCAATGGCTGCTTTCTCTGCGGCGGGCAGAGCTGAATCCCCTGATCGCGCCTATCCCCACAGGCAAGGGCAAGGAGACCACTACCCTGATAGAGAAGCATCTGAAGGGCTATGTTGCAAAGAACACCTTCGATTATTTCATCCACAAAGATTTGCGTGGTTTTCTTACACGCGAGCTGGATTTCTTCATTAAGAGTGAAGTTATGCATCTGGAGGATCTGGACACCGACAGCGAAGTCCGTGTGGAGACCTACCTTGCCAAGGTGAAAGCCATCAAGCGCGTCGGTAAAATCATCATCGATTTCCTTGCGCAGATTGAGGATTTCCAGAAGAAGCTGTGGCTGAAGAAATTCGTGGTGGAAACCAACTGGTGCATCACCCTGGATAAGATCGACGAATCCTTCTGGGCAGAAATCATTTCCAATAAGGCGCAGATTGATGAATGGATCGACATGTACGCCATCGACGAAGCGGAAGGCTGGACGAACCCGCCGTCCGTCGATTTTCTGCGTCAAAATCAGAATCTGATCATCGATACCAAGCATTTCTCCAACACGTTCAAATTCAAGCTGCTGGAAAGTATACCGGATTTGGACGAGCAGACGGATGGTCTGCTGGTTAACAGCGATAACTACCAGGCAGTCAGAATGCTTCAGCGGCGTTTTGCCTGTAAAGTGAAATGTGTATATCTGGATCCTCCCTACAATACAAATGAATCCACCTTCATTTATAAAAACAACTACAAGCATTCGTCTTGGGCGTCCATGATTGCAGATCGTGTAAGCGCGGCATACGAAACACTGGACGAAAATGGTGTGCTGATGATTACGATTGATGACGAAGAATTGTATGATCTGAAAGCTGTGTTAGATACAGTCATTGGCGCAGAGCGGTATATCGGCACAATCGTTATTCAAAGCAATCCTCGGGGGCGTGGCATTAACAGCTTTTACGCAACTTGTCATGAGTATTGCCTCTGCTATGCAAAAAATCCGGAATTAGCAGAAATCGTCGATCAGGAACTTACGACAGAACAGGAAAGTGCGTACACAGGCGATGATGATGAAATTGCATATCGGTTGCTTCCGTTCAGGCGAAGCGGAGGATGGTCTACTCCGCAAGATAGGCCCAATTCTGAATTTTCACTTTTCTTTGACGAACAAGGAAAGCTTTTTGCGGTAGGCGGCGAACGCACAGAAGAAGTCCCCGCAGAGTATGTTCCGTCGTGTATATTGACTATAGAAGACGGAAATGTGGTGTCTTACAGTGAGAGTGCCTTCTTGCAAAAATATCCTTCTGCATTCAAGATTATGCCTATAGACACAAGCGGGCTTTGCCGCGTCTGGCGCTGGTCGGACAGAGAGAAGATCCTGCGTGCCGGCGAAGCAGGCGATTTTGTTCTGAAAACAGAAAAGTCATATGCTTATGTGCAATTAAAGGATCGGATTAAAGGCGGGCGAAAACCTAAGACAATATGGTGTGATTCAAAATACGATTCTTCTTCACATGGAACAAATTTGTTGAAAAGTATGTTTGGAGAACGCAATGTGTTCGGTTTTCCAAAATCTGTGTACTCTACAAAAGATTCTCTACATTCAATTGTAGGAAATGATGAACAGAGCATTGTACTTGATCTTTTTGGCGGATCGGCTACTACCGGTCATGCAGTAATTCTTCTGAACCGAAAGGATCAGAGAAAACGCAAATACATTTTGGCTGAAATGGGCGAATACTTCGATACTGTTACAAAGCCTCGTATGCAGAAAGTTGTCTATGCTTCTGACTGGAAGGACGGAAAACCGCAGCAGCGCGATGGCGGTATATCCCAGATTATCAAGTATATGCGGCTTGAGAGCTATGAAGATGCCCTTTCCAATATCCAGCTTTCCGACAACGGCGGACAACTCAAGTCGCTGCTGGGCGAGGATTACATGATCCACTACATGGTGGATTTTGAGAGCCGCGGCAGCCTGCTGGACGTGGAGGCTTTCTCCAATCCCTTCGCCTACACTATGAAGATCACCGAGAAGAATGAATGCAAGGAGCGCCCAGTGGATCTGGTCGAGACCTTCAATTATCTGATCGGTCTGACGGTCACCCGGCAGAGCGCTATCTCCTACTGGCTCAGCAAGCCCGCCGAGCATCCTGCTTACGAAGGCGCTGTGGAGTTGGTCAGAGATATCAGCGGACAGTACGCCTTCCGGCAGATCGAAGGCACGCTGCCCGACGGTCGCCGCGCACTGGTAATTTGGCGCAGCGTGACGGATGACATTGTTGCCTCCAATGCGGCGCTGGATGCGTTCTTCACTACCTGCCGCAACAACGCCGAAGATCGCAAGTATGACGTGATTTTCGTCAACGGCGACAGCAACCTTGAAAATCTGCGCGGTAAAAGCGAAGGCTGGACGGTGCGTATGACGGAAACCGAATTCAAAAATCGTATGTTCGAGGAGGCGTGAGTATGGCAGGAAGAACCGCCCCGCAGGCCTCTTTCGACGATCAACTTGTTCTGTTCCGGTATTTCCTGCATGAGCTAAAAATCGACTCCATCAGTGCTCTCAGTGAAAAGCTGAACGGCAGCGAATACGAGGGCGTCAACGAAAGCGGCAACACATATTTCTACACCTATATCGCCCATATCTGCCAGATGCGAGGCGCTGCTGTCACGCCGGAAAAACTGCGCCTGTATGATGAAAACATCTGCCGTCACACCCGCCAGATTGGAGAGAAGCGCGGCGGGCTGCAATGGAAGTATTTCCAGTATGTCGCCCTGCTCTTCACGGAAATGTATCTGGATCGGTATTTTTCCGATGCGGACACATTTTGCACTGATCTCAATGAATGGCTGCGGCAGGTCAAAGACCGGTCCCTCGGGCTCATTGATTTTCAGCCCTATACGACGGATAAACTAAACAAGCTGGCTTTTATGTGCGCCACCGGCAGCGGCAAAACGCTGATCATGCACATGAACATTCTGCAGTTTCTACATTATTTCAAGCGGGCCAAGCGGATCAACAGCAGGCTGTCCATTAACAAGATTATCGTGCTGGCGCCCAACGAGGGCATGAGCAATCAGCACCTGGAAGAACTCGCCCTTTCTTCCATTCCCGCAGCAATGTTCCAGAAAGATCGCGGCTTCACTACCCGCCGGGATGATGTCATCGTAATCGACATGAACAAGCTGAAAGAGGAAGGCAAGATCAAGACTGTCTCTGTTGACAGCTTTGAGCAGAACAATCTGGTGCTGGTGGATGAGGGGCATCGCGGCCTGTCCGGCGACGTGTGGTACGATTACCGCACCCGTCTTTCCGAAGAAGGCTTTGCCTTTGAGTATTCCGCCACCTTCAAACAGGCGCTGAAAGCCAATGCCACCGGCAATACCCAGCAGGCCAGAGACGCTCGGGCACTAATGGAGGAATATGGTAAATCCATCATTATGGATTATTCCTACAAGTATTTCTACAGCGACGGATACGGCAAGGACTACCGCATTTACAATCTGCAAGGTACCGTGGATCCTGAACAGAAGCATTTGTATTTGGTCGGATGCCTGCTGTCCTTCTATCAGCAAATGAAGCTGTTTGAGGTCAATGCGGATGCGCTGCGGGAATTCCGGATCGAAAAGCCCCTACTGGTGTTTGTGGGCAACCGTGTTACCGCGCCGGTCAAAAGCAGCGGTCTTTCGCAGGCGGAAAAGGATCTGCTCACAGACGTGGAAGAAGTGCTGCTTTTCCTCAACAAATTCCTGAGCAACCGCACGCAATCGATCGAGCATATCCGCGCCGTGCTGAACGAAGATACCGGACTGATCGATGCCAGCGGCAAAGAGCTGTTCTATCAGGATTTCCGCGCGCTGCAGGGTATTTTCGGTTTAGAGCCGAATCCGGCCGAAATCTTCGCGGACGTCCTCCGTATCGTATTCAACACCGACGGGAACGCTGACGAACCTCGCCTGCGGATGGAGAATATCCGGCAGGTTTCCGGTGAGATTGGTTTGAAGGTGGGCGAATACGGCGATTATTTTGGCGTCATCAACATTGGCGATACGTCCGGTCTGCTGAAAAACTGTGAGCAGAAGGGCATCATCGTCAGCAACGAGGAATTCGTTTCGGAATCGCTGTTCCGAAATATCAATAAGCCGAATTCCAATATCAAAATGCTGATTGGCTCCCGCAAGTTTACAGAGGGCTGGAACAGCTGGCGTGTCTCCACCATGGGATTGATCAACTTTGCAAGAGGCGAGGGATCGCAGGCCATTCAGCTTTTCGGACGCGGTGTACGCCTGAAAGGCTACAACGGATGCCTAAAGCGTTCCCGCAAGTTGGATACCAATGTCACGCATCCCGAACATATCGAGTTGCTGGAAACACTAACCATATTCGGCGTGAAGGCTCAGTATATGGAAGATTTCAAGAGCTATCTGGAGCAGGAAGGCACGCCCACCAATGAAACGGTGCATGAGTATCGCCTGCCGGTGATTAGCCGGTTTGATGAAGTGAAAGGCAAAAAGCTCCACGTCATCAAGGTGAAAAACGGGGCAAATTTCAAACAGCAGGCTGCCCGATTGATCCTGGACAAGCCAGATCAGGGATTCCTGCGTTACCTGCTCAAGAGCAAAACAGTCATCGACTGCCGCAGCAAGATCCAGACGATAGATTCCACTTACAGTTTCAAAATCGAATCCATGCCGGAGCCGCGAACGCTCCCAGCGGATATTCTGCCTCTGCTGGATGTCCAGCGGATCTTTGAGGAGCTGCAGGAGTATAAGAGCGAAAAGCGGTATTTCAATATCAGCATTGTCAAGGACAGGCTGCTTGATATCCTGCGGGAGGACGGCTGGTACAGACTTCTGATCCCGCAAAACCATCTGGAAATCAATTCGATCGCAAAGCTGGAGGCGGCGACCGATTATGCCGTCATGGCGCTCAAATCCTATATGGATAAGTTTTTTAAGTATGAAAAAGAGCGCTGGGAGGCACCACGTCTGGAATATGCGATTCTGGATGCGGATGACAGCAATTTTGTCGATGAATACACGTTGACCTACGCGCAGCAGAGCGCGATGGATCCCACCGGCGATGAGCTGGAGGCTTTCGTTGCGGAGATGTCCGCTGTGCTGCAAGCGAATAACGGGCTCGATGTTTACAAAAAAGATCCTTTCCATGGCAAGCTGGTTCTGTTCGATTTTCGATCGCATCTGTACGCCCCGCTGATTTGTCTTGAAAAGAGCAATCTGAAAATACAGCTGTCGCCCGTTGCGCTGAACACCGACGAAATGAGGTTTGTGGACTATCTCAAGGCATACGTAGACAACCACGCAGCGGAGCTGGTGGACAAATCCCTGTATTTGCTTCGCAACAAGAGCAAGGTTGGCATGGGCTTCTTCGAGGCGGGCAATTTTTACCCTGATTACATCCTCTGGATTGATACGCCCGAAACGCAGTACATTTCGTTTATCGATCCGAAGGGCTTGATGCATATCCGACCAGATGATCCCAAGATCGAGTTTTATAAAACGATCAAGGAACTGGAGACCAGACTGGCACCTACGGCAGATGGCAAAACAGTTGTCCTCAATTCGTTCATCATGTCCGGCACTCCGGCCAGCCAACTACGTCAGTGGTGGCTCATGGAACGCCCTCAGCGAGAGGAAAAGAATGTGTACACCATTGATAATCCCGAATGCGTAGAACTGATGATTGATAGGATATTGGGAAAATAAGTTGCTAACCGAAGAACTATTAAACGAAAGAATCTCCGCCCACAAGTGTGAGCGGAGATTCTTTGCCTATTAAGCGCTTAGTACATGCCGCCCACGAGCACCTCGGTACCGGAATGTTTGCAATTTTCGTTTCCTATCATATTTCGAATGCTACGTGGTGGAAGCACCTGTTTCGTGGAAGGTACACGCCTCTCCGCGTTTTCGGAACAGTTGTAAATTTAGCCCTTGCGATCATAATGCTGGTACTCCACGCTGAAATGGTGTAAAAACGGTGTATGGAAAATCGGATTGCAGGCGCAAAAATGACACACTACTACTGCCCCCAAAAATCGAGTGATAGCTCTGATGAAACACACAACCATCGGCATGACCGCCCAACGGATATGCCGATGGTTGTTTCATTTTTTGTTGCATTTCGGGGCGAATATGGAGGAAAATATCGCCAGTACGTCGCTTGGATTTCCTGCCTATCTTGCCACTCCGCCTTGTGATAACGGCATTTCGTGTGCCAATAAAGGGTGGAATCTTACCTTTGCAGGGCTTTGCTTGAATAGCAAAGCCTTATCTGAAATCATTTGTCGAATTTTGTATTTTATCAGTTATAACTTATATTTTTGTAATTTCTCCATTGAGTTTCAATCGTAAATGCGATATACTGTGGTCAGCCACGGAAGGAGGGTGAAGTTTTATGATCAAACGCGAACTGTATATGAGCCGTATCCGTCCGTTCATCGGAACGGAGCTGGTCAAGGTCATGACCGGTATCCGCCGCTGCGGGAAGTCGGTCATGTTGGAGCTGATCAAACATGAACTCACTGAGTCCGGCGTCAGCCCGACGCAATTTGTCTCCATCAATTTTGAAGATATGAGCTATTCCCACCTGCAAACCACTCAGGCGCTGCACGACGAGATCAGCAAACGCGCCAAGGAAATCGGCGGCAAGGTCTACCTCTTTTTCGATGAGATCCAAGAGGTCAAGGACTGGGAAAAGTGCATCAACTCTCTCCGGGTCTCGCTGGATTGCGACATCTACATTACCGGTTCTAATGCAAAGCTGCTGTCCGGTGAGCTTGCGACCTATTTGGGCGGTCGGTATGTAGAGTTCGTAATTTATCCGTTCTCATTCGGGGAGTTCATGGAACTGTACCGTTCGATTGCTCCCGATGCGTCCATCCAGCAGTGTTTCCAAAAGTACCTGCTTGCCGGAGGTATGCCTTATCTCGCAAACCTCCGCTATGCGGATGCACCGTCCAAGCAATATCTTCATGATCTATTCAACTCGGTTCAGCTCAAGGACATCGTGAAGCGGAATAAAATCCGGGATGTTGACCTGCTGGAACGAATCATTGCCTATGTGATTGCCAATGTGGGAACGACCTTCTCTGCGACCTCGCTTGCGAAGTTCCTGAAAAATGAGCAGCGCACCGTTGCCCCGGAAACAATCCTGAACTATATCAAATACTGCTGCGAGGCGTATCTGTTCTATCAGGTGAAGCGGGAAGATTTGCAGGGCAAACAGATCCTTGCCTCCAACGAGAAGTATTATATTGCCGATCATGGCATCCGCGAGGCCGTTTTCGGTGGCAATATGCGGGACATCAATCTCATTTTGGAGAATATCGTGTATCTGGAACTGCTGCGCCGGGGCTATGAAGTGACCGTTGGCAGAACGGGCGATAAGGAAATTGATTTTGTATGCGACAAGCGCGGCGAAAAGTTGTATGTTCAGGTCACTTACCTGCTGGCATCGGAAGAAACGGTCAACCGTGAATTTGGTGCGTATGATAACATTCGTGACAACTTCCCGAAGTATGTTGTTTCCCTCGATGAGTTCGATATGAGCCGAAACGGTATCAAGCACCGGAATATCCGCGACTTCCTCTTAGCTGAGGAATGGAACTAAGTAAGAAGCCCAGCAGCACGTCAAACGACGCGGTGCCGGGCTTCTTAAACCTCAAAATGGTAAATCCAAATGATATATACCTTTGACTTTTTGCAATTCCTCCATAATCTTATGTGGGCAATTAAAAAGAAGTTCCTGTAGAGAAGGGAATAAAGTATACTCTCGCGGATTTCCATAGCTTGTCCAACTGCTTGCATACACAAGTTCGTTTTGAATAAAAAATTCAAGGCAGCTTCCATAGTTTCTCGAAAGTGTGGAATCGAGTGTGTTTTTGCTCTCCCACTGCCTTATATTTTCGATTTCTCCTTCTGCCATCCAACGGTCACCAAACGCGCGCATTCTCTCTTCCACGATATAAGCAATAAACAGCCGTATATTAATATCAAGCGTGTCATCTGACCAGATTTTTTGGAATGTGTTGACGGCTAATTCAATATACTGATCCACGCATTTTTTAAGTGGTGGAAGTATTTGCGCTGCGTTTGCAGAGTATTTGCGGAAGGTGTCGATGCCAAACTCCAGAGTATCGTTATTCACAGCCCCGTTATCAAAAGATGACAGCAAATCAAACGCGTTATCGACATTTACGCCACGGATTTCGCATTTGTTTAACCAGCTTGAAATAGTAGATTTAGAGACTTTTCGAACATTTTCATGAAGTATATAGTATAGCACGATTCGTTCATCGTCAGTGGTTATTTCTGCAATAGTATCTGTGATGGAAATATCAGAACCACTTGGGGGCAATTCTCTCGCTTTCAAATATTCTGCATACCTTGTTCTAAGTTTATTATTCTCGTATGTGATAAGACTGGCTTTTGTGTGCGGAGCCGATACCGCTTCGCTCACAGTACTTCCGATGCTGGGGAGGATGTGGCTGTAAATCAGATTGCGGTACCCGCCCTCGGTGTTGCCGTTCCATTTGTGCCGATTGGCGGTGAACCACTGGCCGCACCACTGCTCGACTGTCAGGGTATTTTCTTTCTGCATATCGTCGCCTCCTTTTGGCAAACGAACAATATCACAGAAAGCAGGAAATAGCTACTGAAAAGGACAGAATATTTGCAAAATAAAACTGTTCCGAATAATATATCTGTATTGTTCGGAATAATACAGCATCATTCGGAACAATACACTTCCTATTGTTCCAAACGATCTGGATTACGGTGCTCGATGGAGAAATCACAAAAAATGAGCGAGTTTTTTCTTTGTCTGCACATTTTCTGAGGGAGTTTTAGCGACCACAACACA
>OHJK01001331.1_pt1 | contig 12565 bp, 5 predicted proteins | sample 1568541 | NCBI WGS metagenome assembly OHJK01 (sample SAMEA3879535, study PRJEB24766) | human gut metagenome | biome: human-associated habitat; feature: feces | place: USA | collected 1985/1987
AGTTTGGTCTACATTGCTTGTATAGTTTTATTGTCTTTGGCATGTAACGTTTCTTCCGGACTTCCTGTAGCTGATGTTATAGGGCAATGGCTCTATTTCGATAAAAGTGCATTGGTAGTTGCAGGATGTCTGTTGATGGCTGGATTGATGATGGAAAAAAGGTATTTTCTTTTTATACCGGTTTCGTGGGTATTGGTAATGCTGGGGGGCATTGAGGCTGTTTGGGGATTGAGGCAGCTTTATGGTTATGCTGTGTCCAACCATTCCTTGTATGTATTGACAGGTTCTTTCTTCAATCCGGGGCCTTATTCCGGCTATTTGGCCATGATACTTCCGGTCTGTCTGCATCAATGGCTGACCAAGAGGGGGGAGATTCTCTGCTCTGACCGGAATGACGGGAAAGGATGGAAAAAGGTGATGGATAAAGTTGGAGCTATGGTCGCTGGTGGTGTGATGCTGCTTATCCTTTGTGTGCTTCCGGCAGGAATGAGCCGTTCGGCATGGTTGGCGGCAGGAGTTTCCTGTCTGTGTGTATATGCTTGGCATATGGATTGGACGGATAAGTTCAGATTATTATGGCAGCAGCAAAGGCAGCGTGTGGTGATGGTAGTGGTCGGTGGATTCTGTGTCTTGCTATTGGCGGGCTATTTACTGTTTGTCTTGAAACCCGATTCTGCACGTGGCCGTCTTTTCATGTGGAAGATAACTTGTCGTGCCATTGCAGAAAAGCCGTTGACCGGATATGGGATTCATAATTTCGCAGCAGCCTACGGAAATGCGCAGGAAACTTATTTTGCAGCAGGTGATTATGAACCGTGGGAGGAACGTGTGGCGGGAAGTCCGGAATATGCATTCAATGAATATCTGCAGGCTGCGGTCGAACTGGGCATTCCTTTGGCGGTATGTCTATTGGTTGTGGTCGTGCTGTGTTTGTATAGGGGAGTCCGTAAAGGACGTTATGGTATCTGTGGGGCTATTCTTTCTTTGATGATATTCTCTTTTTCCTCCTATCCGCTACAACTTCCGGTATTTATCGTTACATTTGGAGGATTGCTTGTGGCGTGCTTGTCCGGTGCCGACCGTTGGCAATGGTTGGGGCTGGCTGTATCAGTAGGCATCATTGGCGGTTTTCGCCTGAAGAATGACTTGCAAGTGGAGCAGGCCTGTCGGGAGTGGATGAATGCGCGGGTGCTGTATAATGCAGGTGCGTATCAATCGGCAGAGAAAGAGTACGGGCGCCTTTATCCTCTGTTGAGAGACCGGGCATCTTTCTTGTTCGAATATGGGCATGGATTGCACAAGCAGCAGCAGTTCAGTAAATCCAACCGTATTTTGAAAGAAGCTTTACAGCGTAGTTGTGACCCCATGATACTGAATGTGATAGGCAAGAACTATCAGCAGATGGGTGATTGCTTGTCAGCGGAAGACTGGTTTATCCGTTCCACCCATCGTTTGCCGGGACGTATTTATCCCTATTATCTGCTTGCGAAGCTTTATGCGGAACCAAGCTTCAGGCAACCGGACAAGTTTGAAAAAATGAAGCGGATGGTATTGACGAAAGAGCCGAAAGTGCATTCTACGGCAATACGACAGATGAGGGAGGAAATAAAAAAGATTCAGCTTATTTTTGTCCATATCAAAAAAGATGAATAAAAACGGAAAGTGTTAATAATGAGCGAACTAATTGCTAAAGTGCTATGAAAAAAGTGTCCACATGCAAATATCGGTTCGTTTTTTTGAAACGATTAATTTTATCAATTTATAATTGAGTATGAATATGAAGACACAGAACTATCGATACCTGCTATGCATGGCCGTTGCCCTGCTTGCCGCCTGCTCCGATGCCGGAAAGGGAAAAGAGTCCGAGGAAGGGGTGGCAACCGTCCTGCCAAGTGAAAGCAATGAAGTGACCGTGAAAGTCCTGAAGCGGGCGACCTTTGAGCATGAACTGGTGAGCAACGGAAAAGTAACCGCCGGTGCCATGGCGGATTTGCGTTTTGAGACCACCGGTGTAGTGGCACACATCTACGTGAAGAACGGTGACCCGGTGCGCAAAGGGCAGAAACTTGCCGAACTGGATAAGTTCCGCCTGAAGAACAAGACCGCGCAGGCCAAGGATGCCTTGGAAAAAGCGGAACTTGAGTTGCAGGATGTATTGATAGGGCAAGGCTATCCGGTGGGGGATGCCTCCAAAGTACCTGCTGACATCATGAAGCTGGCCCGCGTGAGGAGCGGTTACGACCAGAGCCTCGCCCAGTATGAGCTTGCCGCGTATGAAGAGGAACACGCCACGCTGGTTGCGCCTTTTGACGGGGTAGTGGCGAACCTGTTCTCCAAACCGTTCAACGAGGCAAGTACCTCGGAAGCCTTCTGCTCCATTATCGGCACTCAAGGTATGGAGGTGGACTTCACGGTGCTGGAAAGCGAACTGCCGTTGATAAAGAGTGGCGACAAGGTGATTGTTACCCCTTATTCGGATGCCGGCTTTAGGCAGGAGGGGCGCATCACCCAAATCAATCCTCTGGTGGATGACAAGGGGATGGTTAAGGTGAAGGCTGCCGTCAATGGCAAGGGACGGCTGTTCAGTGGGATGAACGTGAGGGTGAACGTGCACCGCTCTCTGGGCGGACAGCTTGTAATCCCGAAGAGTGCCGTGGTGTTGCGTTCGGGCAAGCAGGTGGTGTTTACCCTGAAAGACGGAAAGGCGCAGTGGAACTATGTGCAGACCGGTCTGGAGAATGCGGAAAGCTATAGTATGGCCGACGATGCCCTGAAAGAAGGCGATACGGTCATTGTGACGGGAAATGTGAATCTGGCACATGAAGCATCGGTGAAGGTGGTTGATAGATAATGAGTGATAAGTGGTAATTCAAAATTCATAGTTCAATTGATAAAGTTTTTGATACAGCGGCCTATTGCCGTACTGATGGCATTTACAGCATGCTTCATTGTCGGGCTGGTGACTTACTTCACCTTGCCGGTATCCTTGCTGCCCGATATTGCCATCCCGGAAATTACAGTGCAGGTGTCGGCGCAGAATACCTCGGCGCGTGAATTAGAGAATACGGTGGTGAAACCTCTGCGGCAGCAGCTCATCCAGGTGGCGAAACTGAAGGACATGGACAGCGAGACGCGCGATGGTGCAGGCATCATCCGCCTGGGCTTCGACTTCGGTACGAATACCGACCTTGCCTTCATAGAAGTGAACGAGAAGATTGACGCCGCCATGAACTATCTGCCCAAGGATGCCGAACGCCCGAAGGTGATAAAGGCAAGTGCGACGGACATTCCTGTCTTCTACCTCAATCTGACCCTAAAAAACGACAGTGCATACGGCAAGGTGGACGAACGCGCGTTTCTTGATTTGTGCGAGTTTGCCGAAAATGTCATAAAGCGTCGCATCGAGCAGTTGGCAGAAGTGGCAATGGTGGATGTCACGGGTTTGGTCGAACGCCAGTTACAGATTGTGCCCGACCCGGGTAAGCTTGCTGTGTTGGGGCTCTCCATTGAAGACATAGAAAACGTGCTGGCGCAAAACAACGTGGAGCCGGGCAGCATGACCGTGCGCGACGGCTACTACGAATACAACATTAAGTTCTCCACCCTGCTGCGGACAGAGGAGGACGTGAAGGGCATCCTGCTGCGAAAGGAAGGACGTATCATCCGCTTGGGAGACTTCTGCCGGGTAGAGATTGTTCCTGCCAAGGAGAAAGGTGTCTCCATGAGCAATGGCAAGCGTGCCGTTACCCTTGCCGTCATCAAGCAGGCGGACGAGAATATGGAAGACATGAAGCTTGCCATCAACAGCACGATGGACTACTTCAAGAAAGTATATCCCGACATTGATTTTAGCATCAGCCGTAACCAGACGGAGTTGCTGGACTATACCATCTCCAATCTTCAGCAAAATTTGTCGTTGGGTTTCCTGTTCATCTGCATTGTGGCGGTACTCTTCTTGGGTGACATCAAATCACCGTTCATCATCGGGTTGAGTATGGTGGTATCTATTGTCATCTGCTTCCTGTTCTTCTACTTGTTCAAGATGTCACTCAATATCATTTCTTTGTCGGGATTAATTCTGGCGTTGGGTATGATGATTGACAGCAGCATCATTGTCACGGAGAACATTTCGCAGTACCGCGAACGGGGTTATTCGTTGAGGCGGGCTTGCGTGGCGGGAACGAGTGAGGTGATTACGCCCATGCTGAGCTCATCGCTGACCACGGTTGCCGTGTTTGTGCCGCTGATATTTATGAGCGGCATTGCAGGGGCGTTGTTCTACGACCAGGCATTCTCTGTTACGGTAGGGTTGCTGGTTTCCTACTTCACGGGTATCATGCTGCTGCCGGTCCTCTATATGCTGGTCTACCGGACGGGGTTGCGCGGCAGGTCGTGGTTCTCCCGCATCCGTATCAACAATCCGTTGAAGGAACATACGCTGGACCGTTTTTATGATGCGGGCATCGACTGGGTATTCTCCCACAAGACGGTAAGTAGCGTATTCTGTGTGGTTTCTATACCTCTTTGTGTCTTTCTGTTTTATTCCATAGCCAAGGAGCGTATGCCGCAGATAGACCAGAATGAACTGATAGTCCACGTGGAATGGAACGAAAATATACATGTGGACGAGAACCGGCATCGTGTGAATGTGCTGTTCGGACAGTTGTTGGACAAGACTGTGGAACAGACGGCTGCCATAGGCCAGCAGGACTATCTGCTGAACCGTGAGCAGGCTCTCTCTTCTTCGGAGGCAGAATTGTATTTCAAGACTTCCTCGCCTGACGGGATTGCTCCCTTGCAGAAGCAGGCGGGCGAGTGGCTGACACGGGAATATCCGTTGGCGACAGTCTCCTTTTCTCCACCCGAAACCGTGTTCGAGAAGCTTTTCGTGACCGGGGAGGCCGATGTGGTGGCGGAACTTTATGCCCGCAATAAGGAGAAGGCGCCGGCGGCGGAAGAATTGCGCGGACTGGAACAACAGTTTGCGGAGCTTACGGGGACAGCGCCCGTAGGCATCGCTTTCGAGAACCAGCTCGACATAAGCATCCTGCAGGAAAGGCTGTTGCTCTATGACGTTTCGTATGACGAGCTTTACCGTACGCTGCGGACGGCATTCAAGGAGAACAGCGTAGCTATGCTCCATTCCTACCAGCAATACCTGCCTATCAGCATTGTGGGCGAGGAGCGGACAGTGAATGAGGTACTGCAGCAGACATTGATACAGACCCGTCCGGACAGTAAGGGCGAAGTGGAGCATATTCCGCTTCGGGAGCTGGTAAAGGTGCGTCCGGCTGAGGACTTGAAGACGATTACGGCAGGACGCAACGGTGAATATATACCGTTCCGTTTCTATGAAGTGGACGATGCTCCGGAGTTGATGGAAAAGGTGAAGCGGGAGGCAGATGCCACGGGTGACTGGGATACGGCCTTTTCCGGCAGTTTCTTCTCCAACCGCCAGATGCTGGACGAGTTGGTGGTGATTCTTTTCATCTCTATCCTGCTGATGTATTTCATTCTTGCCGCCCAGTTCGAAAGCTTCGTGCAGCCGCTCATCGTGCTGCTGGAAATTCCGATAGATGTGGCGTTTGCCCTGCTTCTGTTGTGGATATGCGGACATACCCTGAACCTGATGTCTGCCATCGGACTGATTGTGACGTGCGGTATCATCATCAACGACTCCATCCTGAAGCTGGATGCCATTAATGAATTACGGAAAGAGGGGATGCCGTTGCTCGAGGCCATCCACGAGGCGGGACGGAGAAGGCTCCGGCCCATCATCATGACATCGCTCACCACGATATTTGCCATGGTTCCGCTGCTGTTCTCGTTCGATATGGGGTCTGAGTTGCAAAAGCCGCTTTCCATAGCGATGATTGGGGCGATGTTCGTGGGGACACTGGTCAGTCTGTTCATCATCCCGTTGATATATTGGTTTATTTATAGAAAAGAAAGAGCATGAAGAAATTAAGTCTTATACTTTTGTTCAGTCTGGGAGCCCTTTCCGCTTTTGCCCAGCAGCGGATAACGCTCGATTTGCAGCAGACCATTGCCCTGGCGAATGACAGTTCGCTGGAAGCCTTCCGCACCAAGAACATGTATCTGGCCGGTTATTGGGAATACCGCACCTATAAGGCAAACCGCCTTCCCAGCCTGACGCTGAACATGACTCCGGCACAGTACAACCGTGATATCACCAAGCGTTACGACTCCGAACAGGACCTTGACATCTATCGCAGCCAGCAATCCTTCTATGCATACGGCAATCTTGCCGTCAGACAGAATTTCGACTTGACGGGCGGTACGTTCTATCTGGATACGGAGCTGGGCTATATGCGGAGCTTCGGTGGAAACAAGTATACCCAGTTCACCAGTGTTCCGGTTCGTTTGGGCTACTCGCAGAGTCTGGTCGGTTACAATCCTTTCCGTTGGGAACGCAGGATTGAGCCGCTGAAGTACGAAAAGGTGAAGAAGGAGTATATTTACAATGCAGAGCGAGTATCCGAGCAGGCCACTACCTATTTCTTTGCGCTTGCCATGGCGCAGGCGGAATATGACCTGGCCAAGGACAATGCCGTCTCCACCGATACCCTCTACCGCATCGGTATGCAGCGCCTGAAGATAGCCGCCATCAGCCGTGCCGACCTGCTGACGCTGAAACTCGACGTGGTGAACGCCCGCAATACTTTGCAGAATGCCGCCAGTGCCTTGAAGCGCGCCATGTTTTCGTTGGCATCTTTCCTGAATATGGAGAAGAACACGGATATCAGGGTGTCGCTTCCGGGACGTCCGAGGGCGCTGACCATACCGGTTGATGAGGCTTTGCTGGCCGCTCAAGCCAACAATCCGGAATTTCTGAGGCTTCGTCAGGAAGTGCTGGAAGCCGAGCAGACAGTAGACAAGACGAAGAAGGAATCGCGCTTCAACGCCAGCATCAACGCCAGCGTCGGCTTCAACCAGGTGGCAGAGAAATTCGGTGAAGCATACAGGCATCCCATGCAGCAGGAGATGGTGTCGGTCAGTGTCTCCATTCCACTGGTGGACTGGGGCGTGAGGAAAGGCAAATACAACATGGCGAGGAACAATCTGAACGTGGTGAAGACTTCTGCCAGGCAGAGTGAAATCAGCATTGAGGAGGAGGTTATCATGACCGTCAGTGACTTCAACGTCCAGCAAGCCCTCGTCGCCAGTGCCGAAGAGGCCCTCGACCTTGCCATCCTGGCGTATAACGAAACCCGCCAGCGCTTCATTATCGGCAAGGCAGACATCAACAGCCTGACCCTCTCGCTGAACCGCCAGCAGGAAGCGCAACGCAATTACATCTCCGCCTTGCAGGACTACTGGCTGAATTATTACAAGATACGGAAACTGACGTTGCACGACTTTGCCAGCGGATTTTCGCTGTCGGAAAAATTTGATTATAATAACTGATGAAACGAGTTTCTTCCTTCACCGTCATAGTGGCGTTTGTCTGCCTTGCTTTGGTAGGGGTGGCGTTGATACCGCTGCTCCCCGTCAAGCTGAATCCGTCACGCAGCCTGCCCGGCTTCACGGTGGGCTTCAGCATGCCTGGCACTTCGTCGCGGGTGGTGGAGATGGAAGTGACCAGCAAGCTGGAATCCATGCTGGCGCGTATCCGCGGAGTGAAGCGGCTGAACTCCACCTCGGGTAACGGCTACGGCAACATTACTGTGGAGCTGGACAAGCATGCCGATGTCGAGGCAGTCCGCTTCGAAGCTTCCACCATCATCCGGCAGACGTGGCCCCAATTGCCCGAAGGTGTCAGCTATCCCACCATTCACATGAAAGTGCCCGACGAGAACGCCTCACGCCCTTTCATGTCCTTCACACTGAATGCCCCTTCCACTCCGATATTGATTCAGCAGTATGCCGAGGAGCATATCAAGCCGCGGCTGGCAAATATTCCGGGTATCTATAAGGTGGAACTCAGCGGTGCCACGCCCATGGAGTGGAGACTGGAATATGACAGTGAACAGTTGCGCTTGCTGGGTGTGACCCTATCGGACATCAGCGAGGCAGTACAGCGGCATTACCGGAAGGAATTTCTGGGTACGCACAATGTGGATACAGGTAACGGTAGCCGGGAATGGATACGCCTGACACTGGTGCCGGAGAGCAACTCCCTTGGTTTTAATCCTGCTGCCATCACCGTGACGGCTACCGACGGGAAACTGCTCCGCTTGGACGAACTGGTGTCGGCTGTCCGTATGGAGGAGGAGCCGCAAAGCTATTACCGCATCAATGGGCTGAATTCCGTCTATCTATCCATTACTGCGGAAGAAACTGCCAACCAGTTGCAACTGAACCGTGCCGTGATGGACGAGATGGAAGCTGTTCGGCAGGTACTTCCTGTCGGATATGAAGTGCATACCAGCTATGATGCGACCGAGTACATACGGGAAGAACTGGACAAGATTTACTTCCGTACCGGTTTGACAGTACTCATCCTGCTTGTATTCGTATGGCTCATTACTCGTAAGTTGAAATATCTTTTTCTGATAGTTACCAGCCTGGCTGTAAATATAGCGGTGGCACTTATCTTCTACTACCTCTTCGGACTTGAGATGCAGCTTTATTCGCTGGCGGGTATCACTGTCTCGCTGAATCTGGTGATAGACAGCACCATTGTCATGACCGACCACATTCTGCATCGGCGTAATCTCAAGGCCTTCCTGTCGGTGTTGGCGGCAACCCTCACTACGATGGGTGCGCTTGTCATCATTTTCTTCCTTGACGAGAAGATACGGCTCAACCTGCAGGACTTTGCAGCGGTAGTGATCATCAATCTGGCTGTTTCCTTGATGGTGGCGTTGTTCTTTGTTCCGTCGATGATTGAGAAGATAGGACTGGTGAGGCGGATTACGGGGAAGAAGAGGCGTCTTGTCTTGCCGGGGCTGACGCAAACATTCAAAACAAGGTTGGGACGGATTTTCAGACGTTTCCCCGTTTATTTCTCCTGCTGCTACTCTGCTCTCATCCGTTTTCTGTGCCGTTGGCGCTGGGCTGTATGCCTGCTGTTACTGTTGGGTTTCGGTCTGCCCGTTTTTCTGTTGCCCGACAAACTGGAAGGAGGGGGAAAATGGGAAGCTGCTTACAATAAGGTATTCGGTTCGGATACCTATAAGGAGTCGGTGAAACCCATTGTGGACAAGGCGCTGGGCGGCAGCTTGCGGCTTTTCATACAGAAGGTGTACGAAGGCAGTTACTTCACCCGTAATGAGGAGGTGGTGCTCTATGCCAACGCCAACCTTCCCAATGGCAGCACCCTCGAGCAGATGAACACTTTGATGAAACGTATGGAGACCTACCTCAGCCGGTTCAAGGAAATCAGGCAGTTTCATACTTCCATCTACAGCCCCCGGCGTGCCAGTATGCAGATTTATTTCAAGAAGGAAGCCCGGAACAGCGGTTTTCCCTATACACTGAAAGCCAATATGATAAGCAAGGCACTGGAACTGGGAGGCGGCAGCTGGGGCATCTACGGATTGCAGGACCAGGGGTTCAGTAATGACGTCCGCGAGAGTGCCGGCTCCTACCGCATCAGGATGTACGGCTACAACTACGACGAACTCTATGAGTGGGCGGAGAAGCTGAAGGCCAAGCTGCTGACGCACCGGCGTATCAAGGAAGTGCTCATCAATTCGGAGTTCTCCTGGTGGAAGGATGACTATCAGGAATTCTACTTCAACCTGAACAAGGAGCGCATGGCGCAAGAGGGCATCGACGCGCAAGTGCTTTTCTCTGCGGTGCGCCCCATCTTCGGCAAGAATCTGGAGATTGGATCGGTAGCGGCCGAGCAGGGAACGGAGAAAATCAAGCTCTCTTCCCGCCAGTCTGCCGAATATGACATCTGGGCGATGCAGTTCTTTCCCTATGGAGTAGGAAACGGCAAGCATTACAAGCTTTCCGAACTGACTACTGTGGAAAAGGGACAGATGCCGCAGGAGATTGCCAAAGAAAACCAGCAGTACCGCCTCTGCCTGCAATACGAATATATCGGCTCCAATGAGATGGGCAACAAGATACAGAAACGTGACCTGGAGGAGTTCAACAAACTGTTGCCGATGGGTTATACAGCCGAGTCGGACAGCAACAGTTGGTCATGGGGCGAGAAGGACAACCGCCAATACCTGCTTCTGCTGGTGGTGATAGCCATCATCTTCTTTACGACCAGCGTTCTGTTCAACTCCCTGAAGCAGCCGCTTGCCATCATCTTTGTGATTCCGGTTTCTTATATCGGGGTATTTCTTACTTTCTATTGGTTCCGGCTGAACTTCGACCAGGGCGGTTTTGCCTCGTTCGTCCTGCTGTGCGGCATCACGGTGAATGCCAGCATCTATGTCCTGAACGAGTACAACAGCATCCGACGTCGTTTCCCCCGTCTTTCCGCTCTTCGTGCCTACGTCAAGGCGTGGAATGCGAAGGTCGTTCCTATTTTCCTCACGGTAGTTTCTACCATTCTGGGATTTATCCCTTTCATGATAGGTGAGGACAAGGAGGCTTTCTGGTTTCCATTGGCGGCGGGTACCATTGGCGGACTGGTGATGTCCGTCATCGGTATCTTCTTTTTCCTGCCGGTTTTTGTGCTGAAACAGCGTGATTTTCTTAGGAAATGATTACTTTTGCTCGATTTTGTTACCTGAATGGATACTTGAATTTTAAATATGGAAAGTGCGGAGTACTCTTTGGATGAGTTATTATGTCAGTCTCTTCTGTTGTTTCGTCAGTATCGGTTTTATGATGCTCCGGAATGTGGAGAAAAGGCATTCCGGATATTGGAGGAAGCCCATGTATGGATGGGGCGTACGCAAGAGTGTGTGGATATGGCGAAATGGGGGTGCGTGATAGAGTGTCTTGCGCAGAAATACTACATAGAAGATGATACGGATGCGATTCTGGAAGAAATTGATGCTGCCTTGGTTGCGCATTGGAAGAGGATAGAGAAAATCCATGCAGAAGTCACCACCGTTTATTTATGGCTGGGGTACTATTTCCTGCTACGTTTCAGAAACCGGGAATCCCGTTCCCATTCCCGTTGTAAACAGATAATGTCCAGCTTGTTGTGTGCTTTGGTCGAAATCTTCCGTAAGGTGGAGAAGGGGGGAGCCCCGACAGAAGTCTTGTCACATCTTTCGGTAGATGTTTGGGGAGAGACCGTCTGCTGGATGGAGCAGGTACATGATTCCCGTCTTTGCGAGAAGCAGTCGTCAGCTTTGCTGGCACAACTCTATAACTTGAAAAGTGTGGAGTTGGAAAAAGGTCTGGGAAAGCAGGATGCTTTGCTCCAGCAGATTCTGGAGTTTTATTGCTTTTAAGGGAAAATTATCTCTGCTTAGTTTTATCATTTCTGCTTCCACACTTCCACCCACTTCCTGCATCCCTTTATTCATCGGCATTACAAGTGCTGTGGAAGCAACTCAAAAAGGTGGAAGCAACTTTTGCTTCCACAGCGGAAATACGCCGAAAAGTAAGTTAATATCTTGTTTGTTAGTGTATTAATAGAATGTACAGCATTTTGCAAATATCTTGTTTACACGATATGCGTTTCGTGTAAACACGGTATTAACTTCGTAACAACGGGCATGAGGCACCTTGTTGACGGTCGTTAGTCGAGTGGTTGACGGCCGTTGGCAGAGCGCATCACGGCCGATAGGCGCTGATAACTCCGTACAGAAAATGGAAAGGAAGCCTATGTAAGGGGAAACAAGCTCTGAGCTATTTGTTTTGTTTGCCACATTTATCTTGTTTTTGTACATTATTGAAGCGGTTTTTTGTATCTTTGAAGGGAGGGGCTGTAAAAAGCTTGTTCTCATCCAAAGTTTAATTATATATACATGAATTATGAAGCGATGTATAGTGCTGTTCATAACATTCTGCTGTACAGTTATTTTTAATGCACAGGCAAATGGCATTGTGACTGATGGAGAAAAAGGATTGCCGTTGGCTGGTGTGAATATTTATCTCCAAAAGGATTCTGTGGGCATAGGAGTTATACGTAATGATAATCTGGTAAAGAACATGTTCATATGAAAAAACTGCTATATCTTGGGCTTTTGTCCGTTTGCGTACTGTTAGGTTCTTGCGTAGAGAAGAACGTATCCAATGTTTTTGATAAGGTAGAGGGGTATATGGATGTATGTCCTGACAGTGCATTGCTGCTGTTGGAGCAAATCCCTCATTCGGAGGAGCTTCGTGGGAAGCAGCGGGCGGACTATGCACTGCTGCTGACGCAAGCGCGTGATAAGAACTATTTAGACAGCTTGCAGTCGGACTCGTTGATAAAAATTGCGGTAGATTATTATAAGAATGGGGAGGATAAGGTGAAAGCGGGGAAGGCATTGTTTTATTATGGTAAGGTGATGCATTTGCAAGATAATGATACATTGGCTATACAAGCTTATTTGAGCGCTTTGGCTAAATTGGAGAAGACGGAAGAATATAAGTTGCAGGGATTTGTACATGAATATATCGGTGTTTTGAATACGGACAGAAAGCTATATAAAGATGCTCTCGACAATTATCAAAGTTCAGCGTATTGTTTTCAAAA
>OHJK01001342.1_pt1 | contig 12498 bp, 8 predicted proteins | sample 1568541 | NCBI WGS metagenome assembly OHJK01 (sample SAMEA3879535, study PRJEB24766) | human gut metagenome | biome: human-associated habitat; feature: feces | place: USA | collected 1985/1987
ATGAAATCCATGAATTTGCAGCTGCACGGGGAGTGACGTATGACAAACTCTGCGCCGAACTCAGAGAAAACTATGACGGTTATCATTTCTGTGCTGGTTCCGAGGATATATATAATCCGTTCAGCCTACTTAACGCGTTCTCCGACAGACGTTTCGGAAAATATTGGTTTGAGACGGCTACTCCGACATATCTGATAGAGAGGCTCGAACGCAAGCCGATTGACGAGCGGGATCTTGACAAGATGGAGTATGTTTCTCTAAATGAGTTCAATGTCTCTCCGGAGCTTACGGACAATCCGATACCTCTTCTCTATCAGACTGGCTATCTTACTATCAAGGACTATGACAGGGAACTTGACAGTTATACGCTTGGATATCCGAACAAAGAAGTGCGCTCGGGATTTCTGGACTCGTTACTGGCTGGTTACAATGGAAACAACCCGTCAGGAGCCTCATTCGTGATTCGTTTCAATGTTGCATTGAGGAAGGGCGATATTGACGAGGCATTGTCTAGGATGCAATCGTTTCTCGCAGGGATGCCTAACGACCTTGAAAACAAGACAGAGAAGCACTACCAGACGATTATTTATCTGATTTTCTCCCTGTTGGGCTACCATATTCGCACGGAAGAAAAATCCGCTGTGGGTCGTGCTGATGCAGTATGCTGGACGGATGACTCAATCTATGTGTTTGAATTCAAGGTCGATAGCACTGCGGAAGCAGCTCTGAAACAGATTGACGACAAAGGTTATATGATTCCGTATCGCTTCGAGGACGGAAAAAGGCTTGTGAAAATCGGGGTGAACATATCCACCGTGACAAGAACCATAGACGGCTGGGTGGTTGATTTCTGTTCCTGACTTACTGCGGCAACAATATGGTAAGCGACTCCGCGGTTACGTATTAACGCGTTTTTTTTGTGGTTCCGTACTTTTGCCCATGACAATCTCAAGAACAGATTAACATGGAAACAAAAGGTAAGCGTCTCCGCGTTTTGCAGTGCAACCTGCAAGTTGCTGTGTATTAGTTGTTTAACCGAAATCAGAGTTGCGGTTTTTACAACTCTGAAAATACCTAAATCGCTGATAGCCAGCAGAATAAGCGTTGCGCATCCTGGCGGGAGTAAACCACCTCCCTCATTATGAGTCCACCCGAAGCTCGCGCAAAAAGAGGACGAGGGAGCCTTCAGCCGTTCTGTGCGAGTGCGAGCGACCAAACGTCGGAGACGTATATTCTCCCTGGGGAGATGTCACGTTAGTGACAGAGGGGAACGAAAGCCGCGAGGCCCGAAGCTCGCACGAAAAAAGCCGTGGAGTTCCACGGCTTTTTTTGTGCGAGCGAAGGGACTCGAACCCATACGCACGAAGGCACCAGATCCTAAGTCTGGCTTGGCTACCAATTACAACACGCTCGCAAAACCCTTCGGAAGACTCATAACATTAAGCCCATCGCTGAAGTCGGCCTTTTGGAAGCTGCCTACTTCTGTGTCCGAAAGGATTACAAAGTTATGTATATTTTTCAAAAATCCAAAACAACCGGCATCGGGACATTCGCAAAAGCAGTCGTTGACCTAATCCAATACCGGAGAAAAGTCGTGGATATACCCTAACCGAACAGGCTCCTGTGAAGCAGGGAGACTACTTTGTCGAGAGCGGTGCGGTCCACCACGAAACTGATGTTGACATAGGACGCGCCTTGCGAGATCATATAGATACGGTAGTCGCTTAGCGGAGCGAACGTCTTCTCGAGAATGCCTGTCACATTGTCCAGATTCTTGCCGATTACACTCACCTGGGCCTTGTCGCGGTCCACATAAACATCGGCGAAAGACGAAAGCTCGCGGATGACATTGTCCACGTTCTGGGAAGCATCCACCGTAACTGAAATGTTGGCCTCAGACGTGCTTATCAGATCCACAGACACATTGTTCCGGCTGAAGATTTCAAACACGCTCATAAGGAAGCCGGCAACATTGATCATCTTCGTAGAGAAGATATTGATTACCAATATGTTTTCCTTGCTGGACACGGATTTCACACCGTCGTCGATAAACGAATTCTGAAGAATTACAGTTCCCTTTCCGTCCGGATTTATGGAATTCAGCACGTAAATCGGAATGTTCTTCTTCACCGCCGGCTCGATAGTCATCGGATGCAGCACCTTGGCACCGAAATGCGCCATCTCGGCAGCCTCCTCGAACGAAATGCGCTCAAGACTCCGCGTGCCCTCCACCTTTCTCGGATCCGCAGTCTTGACACCGTCCACATCCGTCCAGATTTCGATTCGCTGTGCCCCGACAGCCATTCCTATCAATGATGCCGTATAATCAGAACCACCTCTGCCGAGCACAGTCGGCTCTCCGTCTTCCGTGGCGGAAACGAATCCCTGAGTTATAACAGCCTCGCAGTCAGTGTAATGAGAGGAAACCTCAGCATTGACCTTAATCGAGATCAGGTCCTGTTTCGGCTCGCCCTTCAGGAAATCGGCATTGGTGATGATCATCTTGCGCGAATCCATAAGACGGGTGCTGATGCCCCTCGCGTTCATCGCGCAGCAGATGATGTTGGACGACAGATACTCGCCGTTGCCGATGATGACGGCCTTGCTCCTGTCCGAAAGTTCTCCAAGCTCGCATACCGCCTCAATGAAATGTGAAAGCTTGTCACAAATTTCATTGACCCGCCTCTGCGCATCCTCTAAAATGCTTTCCTTGTCAATGCTCTCCGACTGGCTTATAAGTTCTTCAGCCAGAGTGAGATGCCTGCTTCTGAGCTGTCTGAGTAGAGCCGAGGCCTCTTCAAAATCACGTTTCTTCGCCTCATCGGATATGCGGTAGAGCAGGTCCGTCACTTTGGACAATGCTGACACTACCACGACAGGGCGTTCCGGAAGCCTTTTCCGGATAATTTCTATTGTGCGCGAAATCGCAGCGCAATCAGCGACGGACGTGCCGCCGAATTTCATCACTATCATATTTCAGTTCGTTTTGGAATCTGTCCTGAAATCATTTCAAAACAGTTTCTTGTTATTGTCAACCATTACCTTTCCGCCGAGCAGAACCTTGTTTATGAAAGGCGAGCGGTAGCAGTAAGGAATCCAGGTCAATGAAGGTATCTTATTGGTAATTATAACATTGGCTTTCTTGCCGACCGTAATCGAACCGGCCTCGCCTTCCACGTCCATAGCATAAGCGGAATTCAGCGTGCAGGCATTGAACGACTGTATCGGCGTCAGCCTCATCTGGATACATCCGAGCGACATGACAAACCGCATATCTCCACAAGGGGAAGAGCCCGGATTATAGTCTGATGCCAATGCAAGTCCCAGTCCCGAGTTAATGAAATCCAGGGCCTTGCCGTATTGCATCCTGAGGAAGAAAGAAGCGCCAGGAAGCATTGTCGGCATCGTGTCAGGAGCGTCGGCGAGAGAGCGTATCTCATCATCAGTCGTGCTCTCGAGGTGGTCCACAGAAAGGGCATTGTGCTTCACGCCCACCTGTACGCCGCCCGAAACCGCAAGCTGGTTCGCATGAAGCTTCGCACGCATTCCATATTTCTCACCGGCGGAAAGAATCCTGTCAGTCTGCTCTGGAGTGAAGAAATTTTCCTCGCAGAAAACGTCAATGAAATCCGCAAGCCCCTCTGCGCTTACCGCCGGGACCATCTCCTCACAGACAAGTTTCACATAGTCCTCCTGCCTTCCCGCATAGGCGCGTCCCACAGCGTGAGCCCCGAGAAAAGTGGACTTTATTATAGCAGGAGAAGACTCCTTGATTCGTCTTATCACCCTGAGTATCTTAAGTTCATCCTCAGTTGAGAGCCCATAGCCGCTTTTTATCTCAATGGCGCCTGTTCCTGCGGCAATCATTTCATTCACCCTGGCCATCGCCTGTGAGTACAGTTCGTCTTCCGAAGTCCTGTGGAGCAGGTCTGCAGAATTCAGGATGCCACCGCCGTTTGCTGCAATCTGAGCATAGGAAAGCCCCTCGATCTTGTCCAGGAATTCCCGTTCACGGCTTCCTGCAAAGACAATGTGAGTGTGGGAGTCGCAGAAGCAGGGCAATACCATACCGCCCTCAGCGTCAATGACTTCGCAGCTGCAAGGGCAGTCGGACATTGGCCCGAAACCGGAAATGAGCCCGTCTTCGATCAGAAGCCAGGCATTGTCCAATGTTCCGGTCACCGACATCTCCACTCCAGCCTTGCGGCGAGTCTGCTGGTCTGTGATGCCGACAATCTGTCCTATATTCTTTATGAGAGTCCTCATAGCATGTTAGCCTCGTTGCGGATAAATTCAATGCTCTTCATGATGAGAGGGTGCATGTATGTATCCACATCCACGAACGGAACGACTTTGCGGTATGACTCCAACAGTTTTTCGATGGCAGGAGATGACTTGCCCGGACGGCGGAACTCAAGCGCCTGCGCTGCATTGAACAGCTCGATGGCGAGGACGGTCTCCACATTGTCCATCACGCGGACCAGTTTCGTGGCAGAGTTCGAACCCATGCTCACGTGGTCCTCCTGTCCCTGGGAAGAAGGGATGGAATCGCATGAAGCAGGCCAGCTGAGCATCTTGTTCTGGCTCACGATAGATGCGGCCGTGTACTGAGGAATCATGAATCCGCTGTTCAGACCAGGTTTTGCAACCAGGAACATCGGCAGGCCTCTCTGACCGCTGATAAGTTTGTAAATACGTCTCTCTGAGATATTTGCAAGCTCTGACATAGCGATTGCCAATGTGTCCATAGGAATTGCGATAGGCTCACCGTGGAAGTTTCCTGCAGAGATGATCATATCCTCGTCAGGGAAAACGTTAGGGTTGTCGGTGGCACTGTTGATCTCATTGCCGATGACAGATTCCACATATCTGATGTTGTCTTTCACGGCTCCGTGGACCTGCGGGATGCAGCGGAACGAATACGGGTCCTGGACGTGCTGCTTAGGACGGCGGATCAGTTCGCTGCCCTCAAGCAGACTGAGGAATGCGTCAGCCGTCTCCATCTGCCCCTTGTGCCTGCGCAGAAGGTGAGTGAGCTCGTAGAACGGCTCGATGCGGCCGTCGAAAGCCTCCAGTGACATTGCCCCGATGCAGTCAGCCCAACGTGAAAGGCGCTGGCTCTTGAGCAGTGCCCATACGGCGTGCGCACTCATGAACTGTGTTCCGTTCAGCAGGGCGAGGCCTTCTTTGGACTGTAGTCTGATAGGCTCCCAGCCGAGTTCCTGCCATACGTCTGCAGCAGAGCGGATCTCGCCGTGATAAAGGACCTCACCCATTCCGATAATCGGAAGGCAGAGATGGGCGAGCGGTGCCAGGTCTCCCGAAGCGCCGAGCGAACCCTGCTGATAGACAACAGGAAGAATGTCGTTGTTGAACATGTCCATAAGCCTTCCGATGGTGGCAAGCTGCACTCCGGAATGACCGTAAGAGAGCGACTGCACCTTCAGGAGCAGCATCAGTTTCACGATTTCAGGACGTACCGTGTCGCCGGTTCCGCAGGCGTGGGACATCACCAGATTGTGCTGCAGCTGCGAAAGGTCCTCCTCAGGAATCGTGATGTTGCACAGCGAGCCGAACCCAGTGGTGACACCATAGACCGGCCTGCCGATATCTTCCATCTTGCTGTCCAGGTACTCACGGCATTTGAGGACCTGCTTCTCCGACTCTTCTGAAAGGGTTATGGTTTCATTATGGTCAATGATTTCCTTTATTTTCCATAATGTCAATGTGTCATTTGAAATTTTATGTGACATGAAAGCGAATTTTAAAATTTGGACAATGTCTTCTGTATCAATGAGTCATCTGCATTGACAGGAACAGTGACTCTGAGCGACGGGGTGCGTCCCTCCTCTCTTTCGATGGCGTGCAGGGCTCCTTCATTGCGGGCCCAGCTGCGACGTGCGATACCGTTGTTCACATCCCAGAAAAGCATGTTGGTAATATGCCTTGCAGAATCGTCGGAACCGTCAACGACCATGCCGAAGCCGCCGTTGATGACCTCGCCCCAGCCTACGCCGCCTCCGTTGTGGATCGAAACCCAGGTGGCGCCGCGGAACGAATCGCCGATGACATTCTGGATGGACATGTCGGCCGTAAACTGAGAACCGTCATAGATGTTGGAGGTCTCACGGAAAGGAGAATCTGTGCCGGAAACATCATGGTGGTCGCGTCCGAGCACGACAGGAGCGGAAATTTCGCCGTTTCTCACAGCCTCGTTGAAGGCCAATGCAATCTTCGTCCTGCCTTCACAGTCCGCATAGAGAATTCGTGCCTGGGAACCTACCACGAGATGGTTCTTGCCTGCTTCCTCTATCCAGTGTATATTGTCACGGAGCTGGCCCTGAATCTCTTCCGGCGCCACTGCAAGTTCCTCGGACAATATCTTGACTGCGATTTCGTCTGTCTTGGCGAGGTCTTCCGGCTTCTGGGACATACATACCCATCTGAACGGACCGAACCCGTAGTCGAAATAAAGCGGGCCCATAATGTCCTGAACATAAGAAGGATAGCGGAAGCCTCCCTCCTCGTTCATGATGTCTGCGCCGGCACGTGAAGACTCCAGCAGGAATGCATTGCCATAATCGAAGAAATACATTCCCTTGGCCGTAAGCCTGTTGATGGCTGCGACCTGACGTCTCAATGACTCTCTTACGCACTCCTTGAAGCGCTCAGGCTCTTCCGCCATCATCACCTTCGACTCCTCAAGAGAGTAGCCGGCCGGATAATAGCCGCCGGCCCACGGATTGTGCAGCGAAGTCTGGTCGGAGCCGAGATTTACGTCAATGTCTTCTTCAGCAAGCCTTTCCCAGAGGTCCACCACATTGCCTACATAGGCCATTGACACTACCTCCTTGTCATTCACGGCTTTGCGGATGCGCGGGATGAGCTCGTCGAGACTCTCGTGAAGCTCGTCCACCCAGCCCTGGTCATAACGCTTGCGGGCTGCGAGCGGGTTGATTTCCGCCACCACGCTTACCACACCGGCGATATCTCCGGCCTTAGGCTGTGCTCCTGACATGCCGCCAAGTCCCGCCGTCACGAAAAGAAGACCTTTCATGTTCTCGCGGCTTCCGTCAATGCCCTTGGCCTGCAGCTGTTTACGTGCTGCGTTCATGACAGTTATCGTGGTTCCGTGGACAATTCCCTGCGGACCTATATACATATAGGAGCCGGCCGTCATCTGACCGTACTGGGAAACGCCCAATGCATTGAACCTATCCCAATCATCCGGCTTGGAGTAGTTCGGAATGACCATACCGTTCGTCACCACTACGCGCGGAGCATCCTTGTGGCTCGGGAAAAGTCCCATAGGATGGCCTGAGTACATCGACAATGTCTGCTCGTCAGTCATTTCAGCGAGATATTTCATGGTCAGTCGGTACTGTGCCCAGTTCTGGAAAACCGCACCGTTTCCGCCGTAGGTGATGAGCTCGTGCGGATGCTGTGCGACGCGCGGGTCCAGGTTGTTCTGAATCATTGCCATAATCGCGGCAGCCTGACGACTCTTTGCCGGATATTCGTCTATAGGACGGGCAAACATCTGGTAATCAGGGCGGAACCTGTACATGTAGATTCTTCCGTAGTCGTGCAGCTCCTGGGCGAACTCTTCCGCCAATACAGCGTGGAACTTGACCGGGAAGTATCGGAGCGCATTCTTCAGCGCGAGCGCCTTCTCTTTGTCAGTGAGAATGTCCTTGCGTCTCGGTGCATGGTTCACGGACGCGTCATACGGTTTTTTCTCGGGCAGTTCTGCAGGGATGCCTTCGAGAATCTGTTTCTGGAAATCAGTCATATCTTATTGTCCTATGTTCTTGTTAACTTCAGCAAGTACCTCAGACTCAGCCGCTACAGCCTCCGCTTCGATTCTTGCGGCCTCGTCGGTAAGTTCCGCGGCCAATGCCCTGTCTTTCAGGCCGGCTGCATTGATTCTGACATTCAAATGGGCGCCTCTTACAGCGGCGAGGGCGGCAATCGCGCCGACACCTGCGTCGGAGGCGGAAGCCGGGTTGCCGATACGTGCCATGGCCAATGCCACAGGCATAGCCTCCATCGCGGTCTGCATCGTCTTGAGCGGCACTCTGCTGGCGTAAAGTGTAGCCTTTTCCATAGCCTCGGCGCGTGCTGCCTTTTCCTCCTCAGTACCCTTAGGCATGGAGAAGACATCCATGATTTTCGCGAATGCCTCAGTATCTTCATCTACCAGTCTGAGCAGCCTTTCCATCACGTCCTGTCCTCTTTCAGCCCAGTCGGAAAACTCCTTCCACCTGTCGTCCCAGCCACGTTTGTGGGCGGACAGATTGGCAACCATAGTGCCCAGAGCCGCAGCGAGAGCACCCATGTATGCGGATACGGAACCGCCGCCCGGAGCAGCTGACTCAGAAGCCGTTTCACGGGCAAATCCCTTCACGCTCATCCTCACCAGACGCTCTTTGCGGGCCTGGACTTCCTCGTCCGTCATCAGGTATTCGATAACCTTCTCTTTCGGGTTGAATGGCTTCAAGTCGTTGAGGCCCAATGATTTGACTGCTATCTTGATAAGCTCTTCCTCAGGCACGCCGAGAGAACGCTGCTGTTTTTCCAAGTAGAATTTGCCGGCATCCACCAGCACCCTCTTAGGCACGAGGCCCACAATCTCGGTTCCCGTAACCCTCAAACCTCTGGCAGCAGCGGCCCTGCATACTTCCTCGAAGGCCACATGCAGCGGAGTCACGTTCATATCCGTAATGTTCATGGAAACCTGGGCGATACCGTATTCCTCTATGAACCAGCCGATTGCCTTGCACCCTTTGAGAGTTCCCGGGATCCATACGGTTTTGCCGGCCTCGTCCTTGATGATTTTTCCGGTCAGGCTTCCTCCTTCACGTGCAGGACGACCCTTCTCCCTCACGTCGAAAGCCACCGCCATCGCACGACGCGTGGAAGTGGTGTTGAGGTTGAAATTCACGGCAATCAGGAAATCCCTCGCTCCGACATTGCTGGCACCGGCCTTCGCAACAGTCTCCGTATATGCCTCAGGCCCGAAATCAGGCTTTCTTTCCGGGTCAATGACTTTTTCCGGCAGGGCTTCATATTCTCCTGCACGGCATACTGCAAGGTTCTTTCTTTCAGGCTTGTAGGCCGCAGCCTCATAACAGTAGCACGGGATGCCGAGTTCATTGTAGATGCGCTTGGCAAGTCCTCTGGCAAGCTCTCCACATTCCTCAAGAGTGATACCTGCAACCGGTACGAGCGGAAGCACATCAGTAGCTCCTGAACGTGGATGCGCGCCGTGATGATGGCGCATGTCGATCAGCTCGGCAGCCTTTTTCTCGCCCTGGAAAGCAGCTTCGAGAACAGCTTCCGGACTTCCCACGAATGTCACCACAGTCCTGTTGGTAGCTTCGCCCGGATCGACGTCCAGCACTTTTACAGATTCTTCGCCGCGCTCGGTAACGACCTTGGTATCAGCCACTGCCGCGACGATCTGGTCAATGATTTCTTTGTTCCGTCCCTCACTGTAGTTAGGTACGCATTCAATGATTCTGTCCATATCTTATTGTTTATAACTTTCGTGAAACTATTATCTGATAGTCGCCTTGAAGAGCATGTCCGGCTTGTGGAAATCAGGAGACTCGTCGTCCGATCTGACAGCAGAATACCAGTTTACGGAGCCGTCAGAGCGGTAATCCGCACGGAAAACGCCCATGTAGAATCCGTCTTTCAGATTCAGACCCATCGACTCAAGCTCCTGAAGGTCAATGCTTCCGCTCACGGTATAGTGCATATCCGTGTGCTCGCATTCCAGTTTCAGGGTGCTGAAATTCCATGCGTAGTCGATATCCCTGTAGAATTTGGCTTTATAATCCAAGGTGTGACCGGCCGGAGTCATTTCTGCTCCGTAATAGCAGGTCATGGCGCTGTCCGCACTGAAGAAAATTTCCACCCTGTCGTCATTCAGCAGGTCCAGTTCGGCCTGTGGATTTTCATTGACGGTCAGCGTGGAATCATTGACTTCGAAAACGAATTTGAATGCGGAGTCTCCGGTCAGACAGGAGAAATGGGTGTCGTCCTCGAGGCTGTCCCAAGGCGCGTGGAGTCCGCTGATTACGGATTCCTTGTCACTACCGATACAGAAAGTGCCCTCAGGGCATCTGTTGCAAGAGCATAAAAGCGCAATACCAAGTGCTGCGCAAAGCAGTTGACGGTTCATAGCACGTTATTAGTTGTATTTTCGTATCCACGAATATACGACTAATAAGCGATATTTTCAACTTTCCTTATTTAGTTTTCTTCCGGATCTTATACCCGAGCATTGCCATGAATATGCTCATCAGAGGGCTTATGATATTGAAGAAGCAATACGGGAGGTAGGCGATGGTCGCGGTGCTGAGGATGGTGGCCTGCGTCATACCGCAGCTGCTCCACGGGAAAAGCGGCGAAGTGACTGTGGATGAGTCCTCTACGGAGCGTCCGAGCAGCCTGCTCTCATAGCCGCGCTTGGCGTAGATGTCCTTGTAGATGTCGGAAGTCAGGATGATGGAGAGATACTGGTCCGAGATGACGCCGTTCAGTATGACACCCGTGCCCACAGTTGAGGCCACGAGACCCGTGCGCGTCTTGGTCATCGGCAGGATCAATGAAGCCAGGTGGTGAAGCATTCCGCTGGCCTTCATACAGCCGCCGAAACACATCGCGCAGATGATCAGATAGACAGTATTGAGCATACCGAGCATACCTCTTGACGAAACCAGCTTGTCCACGTCCGCCACACCGGTATTCACCGAAACCGAATCATAGATGGTCTTGACAATGCCGGTGAACATCACTCCGCCTTTTCCTGCACCCTCTGCGCTCAGGCCCATTGACTGAAGAGAACCCACACCGATCTCAGTAATGATGTGCGGCTGCAGAATCAGAGCGAAGATGGCCGCAAGAACAGTGGACAGGCCCAGCACGACAAGAGCCGGAAGTTTCCGCGCAATCATGATGCCCGTCGCGACCGGAACGACCAGAGTCCAGAGAGAGATGTTGAATTTCGAGGCCAATGTCTCAGTATAGACGGAAATCTGCGCCGAATCGCTGCCGGTGTGCAGAAATCCCAGGATAAGGAACAGGACCAAGGTCAATGCAAATGACGGTATGGTCGTGAGCATCAGGTACTTGATATGTCTGAAAAGGGGAGTGCCCGAAATGGAGGCGGCCATCACGGTCGTGTCGGAAAGCGGGGAAATCTTGTCTCCGAAATACGCTCCGGAAATGATGGCGCCCGCAATCATCCCCTCACTGAAGCCTTGAGCTTTGCCGATACCCATAAGCGCTACTCCGATGGTGGCGATGGTGGTCCACGAACTGCCTATCATCACGGAGATGAACGCGCAGATAACGCAGGCGGTCAGCAGGAATATCTTCGGGGAGATGATTTTCACACCATAATATATCATTGACGGCACAGTTCCGCTCATGGTCCAGGTTCCCGATATGCCTCCGATCAGGAACAATATCACAATCGCGGTCGTGACGTCACCGATATTGCTCCGTATCGCATCCTCGAAATCCTGCCACGGCTTCTTGAAAAGCCACATCGCCAGCCACACGCAGATGCCTGCGGAGAACAGCAGTGAGACCTGGCTCGCGCCAAGAATCGCATCGCTTCCGAAAAAGCTGATGTTCAATGCCAATAATATGATCAGTATTATGATAGGTATCAATGAGATACCCGTTCTGATGACAGCTGTCCGTTTCATTTCCTCGTCAATTGCAGATTAGGTCCGCATATGCCACTGCGGATAAGGGCCGCAAAGATAATGAAAATTATCCGTTTTGCGAGGCGGAAAAAATGCTATCTTTGCGGGAACCACAAGTACAGACAGCATTATGAGAAACATGTATTCAAGGCTCGTGACATTGACATTGACCATTGCGGCAGCCTTTTTTGTTGCATCCTGCGGAAATCATATCGGGGAGAAGGAATCGATGGAATTCCTGTACCGGTATATGGATATCGCGGACCAGGGCGATTACAGCGAAGAATTCTTCAGGGAAAATGTGAAAATGTCGTTGCAGGCAAGACGGGAGATGCCGTGGGGCAAGGACGTGCCTGACCAGCTGTTCAGACATTTCGTGCTTCCGGTACGAGTGAACAACGAGCGCCTGGATGATTTCAGAAAGGTATATTACGATACGCTCAAAACCCGTGTCGCTGGTCTCTCGATGCACGATGCCGCACTTGAAATAAACCATTGGTGTCACGAAAAGGCGACCTATACGCCGTCAGACGGAAGGACTTCATCCCCGATGGCTACCATCCTGAGCGGAGAAGGACGTTGCGGAGAAGAATCTACATTCACGGTGGCGGCGATGCGAACCCTGGGAATCCCTGCGCGTCAGGTCTATACCCCGAGATGGGCACATACCGATGACAACCACGCCTGGGTGGAAGTCTGGACTGACGGGAAGTGGTCATTCCTCGGAGCCTGCGAGCCTGAGCCGGAACTGAATATGGCCTGGTTCAACGAGCCC
>OHJK01001345.1_pt1 | contig 12461 bp, 9 predicted proteins | sample 1568541 | NCBI WGS metagenome assembly OHJK01 (sample SAMEA3879535, study PRJEB24766) | human gut metagenome | biome: human-associated habitat; feature: feces | place: USA | collected 1985/1987
TTGTTAAGCTCTCAGCCTTAAATGTAGGACTTACAAGCTGAGCGAGGAATGAATATATTAGCAACTTCAAAAACATATTAAAAAACGTTTGAAGTGCAAACAGATACACTTTACTATCAATAGTTACATCCTCACTGTATCCGTATGTTTCTTTTATAACAGATGAAACCTCTGTGAAAGAAGTAGCTTCATCGTCTTCTCCATACATCGTTCCAAAAACACGATCCCACTCTTTGTATAATGTACGAACACGAGTACTACCATTTAAATCATTAAGATTAAACTGCAACTCATCATAAATCGTCTTAATACTTTTGCGAACAAATGGACTTTTAGGATTAATGATGGAGATAAGATTTTTTTTGTTTAATGCGATTTTATCTTGCTGCTTTAAAAGCAAAGCTAAACGTTTTAATCCAGATGCGAAATCTTTAACTTCGTAATTAAAAGAAACCGACAGACTTATATCAATATCAATTTTCAGTTTATCAGTGTTTATCTTTTGAAAAGTAGGAGAAGGTACGAAACGGGCAAAAATAAATGTATTGCCATCAAAACCTACACCTATACTGTTCAACAACTTAAACTTCATTGCATCTATATTTTCACTACCAGAGATTCCAGCATTACTAATAATGTAATCATACAAGCCGTGGTCTTTGTCACTCCTGCCATATAAAGCTTCATTTACTCCGTTGACATTTTGAAAATACTTGTATTTTTTTAATTCAAATGAAATGTTTTGGAATGTTGCGTCAGTTCTCCCGCCAGCTAAAAGATTATCTTCACTTCTATATTGACTTGCCATCATAGGATTTACTTTTTCCAATAAGGGTTTCACAATATCAGAATGAAAGTGGATTTTTATATCATCTTCTGTGTTAAAATGATTGAGTTTGAACGATTGCTCAAGTTTATTAAGTTCCATAACAGCACCTCCATTTTGATAAATTATATCATAAAATCGCTCATTGGTCAATATACAAAATGTAAAAATATATAGCATTTTTGCTAAGGTTTTTATTGATGGTCAATTGACCAAAACAATAACGGCAGAGATTCCTCCCTGCCGCCGCTTTGTTTATACCGTATAAATTATTTCTGCATTTACTATTTCTGTTGCTTGATTACGAATGTTATTCATTTTCTGCACCCAAAGCATTTGATTTTCAGATTTTAGTTTTTCGGTTATGTTTTCTTTTTCGGCTAAGTCTTTTACCTGCCGGAGAAAAAGTTGTTGCGCCTGCTGTTCAATATCTGCAAGATATGAATTGAGCTTACCGCTTGTCAGCAAATTGTGGTAACGCACCTTATGATTTTCTTTCAAATATCGTTTATGCCTCATTCCCCAAACGCCGATATTCGCTTCCTTTTCTTCTTCCGCCGGTAATAAATCGGGCAACATATAGTCGCCCACCTGCGTATAAGTACCGCCTGTTTGTTCAAAAATTGTGTTTGCCATTTTGTTTTACCTCCAAAAATTTATTTATCTTGAGCGTGGATTTTCACGCTTGCGACCTTTGATATTTCTTGCCTGTTCAAGCAACTCGTCAATTTGTTTATGCCCGAAAACCTTGCGCAAAAGCTTGTAATCCTTGACCTCTGAACGCAAATTTTCGTTTTCGCTTTTCAGCTTGCTGTTTATTTTCGATAACATTTCGTTCTCACGATAGAGATTGCCGTTTGTGATATTTAGCCTATGGTAATTGTCCCAACCTTCAAAACAACGAGCCAATGCAGTCTTGACTAACGCTTTTAATTTTTGAATAAGCGGCTCTGCAATTTTGGTTTTATATGCTTTTGCAGACATAAAACCTTGCGGCTCGGAGAGCTGATATTCGGGTGCATTATCGAGCATTTCTTCCACGTTTTTTAAGTTTTCCAAACCATCATCATAATTTAACACTCGCTCGGATAACACATTGAATTCAGTCTGTTTTTCTTCGATTTTAGCACCCAATTGTTCAAGTTCTGCTGTTCTTTCTTGCTTTTTATAATCAAGAACAGACAAATGTTTTTCGTGCATTCCTTTGTGTTCCCACTCAATTCCGTGTCGTTCCATTACGAAAGCTAAAGCGGATTTTTCTGCGCTTACCCATTGATTCCACTCGGTATCTCCACGAGTTCCGCCCTTGAAACCTTGTGTGGCTAACGCTTGTTTGAGACTTACTCTCGTATCAAGTCCACGCTTGCTTCCGGTTGTGAACGGAACAAAATCAATATGCAAATGGGGTGTCGCCTCGTCCATATGCAGATGAGCAGAGAACACTTTTAGGTTGGGATTTCGCTCTTGAAATCCACGGTAATACTCATCTAAAACCTGCCGTGCAAGCTGTCCGTTTTCGCTTTCGGCGCTCATATTTTCCTTATCGCCAATCTGTAAAATAAGTTCGTGGAACGGCTTTTCCTGCTTTGAATTTCTGATTTTCTCATAGTAGTTTTCTATTCTGCGGTCGGCTCTTGTCTGTTTTTCGTTGTATCTTTTTAGCGCTTCATCAAACAATTCGTGATAGATTTTCTTTATCGGCTCGTTACAATAATCTATATTAAAATGACTACGCTCACCGTCAACATTTTCTGCCTTGAACTTTCGGCTGTTGTGATTGACCGAGCCTTTACCCACCATTGCGCTTATCGTTCTTTGCATTATATACACCTCCAATCTCATAAACTTGCTCGTCCTCGGTTCTGTTACTCTTGTCAAGAGTAACGCAAAAGCACTTTTGACAGGCAAGCCCATCAAAAATGCAACCTGCAAGCAGGTTTTGCGCTCTCCGAGGGGCAAAGAGCCGCCTTTGAAAAGGCACTCTCTGCACACTCCGCTAAACTATATTGCGTGACAAACCGTGACGATGGTGACAATGTTTTATGCCTATGCACGCTACGAAAATGTTTGTCACGGTCGTCACACATTGACACGCCTATTTCATAAGAGATAGTTTTCGTCCGTTATGCGTTCGACTTGCTTTGTAGTGAATGCCATAATCTTTAAGCAGTCGGTTTGCATTTATACTTAACCTCAATGAAAGAACATTTGGTTTAACATCTTCTCCGAGAATGTCACATAGTTCGGAAGCAGTACCTTCCCACACTTTACTTTCCGACAAAAGAGTTGATGCAATTTTTTCAAGCAACGGATCAGGCGGCTCAATCCAAAGTTCCGTTTCTGCCTTTTCAAAATTCCATACCAATGTTTCCGGGTCTTTCACAAGCTGTATTCTTTGGTCGGGTTGATCTCTGCCGGTAATGTCGAGCGTAGCATTATTTGAAGTTCGTTTTTCTTTGCTTAGCACAAACGCACCGTCTGCTGCACCGAGCAATCCGTTTGTGCCGGATATAGTATCGAACTTATCGCCGGCTTGTTGCTTTCGGGTATGGTGAACAATCAACATTGCAATATTGCAACTGTCGGCTAATGCTTTCAGCTTCGCAACCACATCATAGTCGCTTGCATAACTGTAATCGGCTCCGCCGGCTTCACGAACACGCTTTAATGTGTCGATAATGATCAAGCCTGTATCTGAATGTTCTTCCATAAAGCCTTTAATTTGTTCGTCCAAGCCTTCGTTCAATGTTTTGCATTGCGTGGCAAAATACAGATTATCTGTTTCCTCAGCTCCAAACATTTGAAACAATCGCTTTTGCAAGCGGGGATAGTCATCTTCAAGTGCAAAGTAAAGCACGGTTGATTTTCGCACTTTGTAACCCCATAACGGTGTGCCTGTGCTTATGTGATAAGCAAGCTGTGCCATCATAAAACTTTTACCCACCTTTGGAGAGCCTGCAAAAATATAAGTACCCCTTTGCAGCAAACCGTCTATCAACGGTGTTTGAACATTAAAAACCGTATCATACAACTCGCTCATCGAAACTGTTTTGAGATACGACGGACTCATTTGCTTTGAAAATTCTTTTTGCATTTCCTCAAGATAATCATCTAAGCTCTTGCCATCCTCATTAAAATCGGTTATACTATCATTACATACATTTGGTGACTGCTCCGTATCTGCGCCAACAGATACAATCGGAGTGGTCATTTTTTTATTTTCCATTGTTACCATCTCCTTTCAATCCGTTCATTGTAGTAGCGATAAGGTCAATAGTATCAAGAAGTTCCGGCTCAATGCTCCCACCGACATCAATTCGTTGCAATTCATTAAGGATGAATTCCATTTGAGTTTTAAGAGCCTTGTAAACTCTCGGACTCGGTTGAACTACCACCTCACGCTCCATACATTTGCGATAGCAATATTCCTGCTTGGGCAATCCCGAAAGAGCAATTGCTCTGTTCAGCTCTTTTTGTTCTTCGGGAGACACTCTGAAAGCTACGGTAATACTGCGAAAACGATTATACTTATCAACATTTTTGGCTGACATAATATCACACTCCTTTATTCATAAAATCAAGTTTTATTGCCATTTCTTTTTGCTTTGACGGGAACAGATGCGCATAGCGATAAGTAATTTCTATACTCTCGTGTCCCACTCGGTCTGCAATGGCGACTGCCGAAAATCCCATATCAATTAAAAGGCTGATATGACTGTGCCTTAAATCGTGAATACGAATACGCTTTACACCTGCGGCTTTTGAACCTCTGTCCATTTCGTGATGAAGATAGCTTTTCGTTATGTTGAAAATACGGTCTTTCCTTTTCAGCCCGTACTGCATATTGAAAAACTCCTGCATTTCAGCACAAAGAAAGTCCGGCATTTGTACTGTTTGATTACTTTTCTTTGTTTTCGGTGAAGTAATCATATCTTCACCTTTTATTCGCTGATATGTTTTGCTGATTTTTACCGTTCCTTTTTCAAAATCAAAATCAGCAGGGGTAAGAGCAAGCAATTCTCCCTCACGGATACCTGTCCAATAAAGCATTTGGAATGCATAGTAAGAAATCGGTTTATCCATCATTACTTCGGAGAACTTTTGATATTCTTCCTTTGTCCAAAACAGCATTTCCTTGCGTTCTTCACTACCCATATTTCCGGCTTTTGCGGCGGGATTGCTACGCAAATCATAAAATCTTACCGCATAATTAAATATGGCAGAAAGTTGATTGTGCAGCGTTTTCAGATAGGATGATGAATATGGCTTATTCTCCTCATTACGATATGCAAGCATTTCATTTTGCCACGCTCGTACATCTTTGGTTGTAATCTCATTGATTTTGTAATTTTCAAAATACGGCAGAATTTTCTGCTGAATAATATTTTCTTTTGTTTGCCAAGTGCTTTCCTTTAATCGTGGCTTTTGCTCTCGGCAATAAATTTCAACAAAGGCGGAAAAGGGCATATCCAAATCTCCCGAATTTTGTTGTCGGAAAGTATGCTCCCACTCCTGCGCCTCTCGTTTGGTATCAAATCCTCGCTTACACTTTGGCTTGCGTTCGCCTTTCCAGTTTGTGTATTGAGTCATCACATACCAAGTTCCGTTCTCTTTGTTTTTGTAAGCCGGCATTATACCTCTCTCCTTTCTGCTCCGTAAACTCTTTCATTAAAATACTGTCGGCTGATGCGTCCTGCAACTGTGATATATCCTTTTGCACTCAACTCATCATTGAGCTGTTTTATAACCTTATATGCATAAGATTTCGATACATCCAATTCTTCTGCAACCTCATCGGCTCTGATAAAAGACTTTTCTGTCATAAAAATACCTCCTTTATAATTGTTTTGGTTGTTTAGTGTCGGATACTTTCTGGCCGCCATCCGATTTGCCCGGGCGGACACACCATTACTGTGATGTGCGACAGTTATTCACTTGTTAGACTAAAACATATTTGTTTAAGTCTGTATTTGCTATTATACTAAGCAAATACAGTTATGTCAAGAGGTTTTTGAGAAGATATTAAACTTTTTTGTTTTATCTATCTTGACAATCACTAAGCATATCTGTTATAATCAATTCAACTTTACATAAAGGAGCAATGATTATGGCTATTGGTGAAAGAATCCGTTTCTTTAGAAATTTAAGAGGTATGACCCAAAAGTGGTTGGGTCAGGCTGTGGGCTTTCCGCAAAAAACTGCCGACATTCGTATGGCGCAGTATGAGTCAGGCTCAAGAACGCCCAAAGAGGACTTGGTAAAGACACTTGCAGGAGTGCTTGAGGTTTCGCCTTTGGCGCTCAGAATTCCGGATATTGATAGTGAGCTTGGCTTTATACACACTCTTTTTGCCGTTGAGGATTTGTACGGCGTAAGAGTAGAGAAGAATGAAAATGAAGTACATATCGTCTTTGACGGTAATAAGCCGAGTGTTGACCGTTCTGTTTTCCAAATGCTTGCCGCTTGGGCAGAACAAGCTGAAAAATACAGAAGTGGCGAGATTTCTAAAGAACAATACGATGAGTGGCGATATACTTACCCCGAACAAGACACCACACAGCATTGGGCAAAGGTTCCGTCACAGGAACTCAGCGATGCTCTCGTAGAAGCCTTTAAGGATAAGCTCAAGGACTAATCAAGGAGGATTATAAATGGAAAAATTCTTCGGTTGGTTATTTACTTGTGAGCATATATTCACTTTGGCAACCGTACTTTTATCCGGTTTGATTTCGTGGTGGATTTCGGCAGCCTATTTCAAGAAAGGCAATCGTAACGCATTAAGATTAAATGTCTTGTTTCCGATGCGACGAATAATCTCCGAACAGCGTTCTTGGAAAAATTACAAAATTCTTGAAGATACTTCAAAAGCACACGATGCAAAATACCTTACCAAAAAGGAGCGAACTGCATTAACAGCTTTTCTGTCGGCTTATAAAAATGTATGTTCATATAACTATTCATCCGTTTGTGCCGAAAGTCTATTTTCATATTTCTGTTATAAGCTTGAGCAAAACGGCATTAACACAAAACCTGTTCCTATTGAAATTGATGATGAAATCGTTGATTATGAGGTGCCGTCAGATTTGCTTTATTTACGAGACGACCTTTCCAAAATTATTGAAGATCGACCTTTTGAATATGATAAAGAAGGTCGTACAACTAATATAATAAAGGATTTGTTTGTAGAGTATTGCAAACGGTTTTACAGCAATGATAAAATTGAATACTTTGATGATTATTCATTAGATGAAGTCCTCAAAAAAGCTAAAAATAGAACCGAATGGGATAAAAAGCTTGCCTCATATAAAGTTGCTAAAGATAATTTCCTTGCATTAAAGGTTTTCGAAAACAATTAAACCTTCAAACGACAGAAACCCCGTACTGACAAATTCCGTCAGTACGGGGTTTAATGTTAATATGGTGTTTTTGCGAGCCACAAGATATTACTTTTTACTCACAAACCACTCGATACACACGATAAAGGGTACCGAGCAGAATCTTATCAAAATCTTATCAACGAGCTCTTTGAAAACCTCGAAGCCCTTGATATTACTGGGGTTTCAGACTTTTTCAATTTACTCCCACTCGCTCCCTGTAAATCAATCTTAAACACATTTGTTTATGAAATTTATCAGGGAGTATTTATATTACTTGAATTATCGGTAAAGCATACGCTATCCGATTTTTTGTTGCCATTTCGTTGCCACGAGTGGCGAAAATTTAACTCCAAGAAGTATAGATAAGCTGTCTCTTATTAAATGCCTCTTTACCGCCCTCCATTATGTCAACAATTTGCTTGTGTGTAGAATCCAGATCTATGTTTCCTTGGGCTACATCAATTTTTGTTCCTTGAAACTCGACGACCAACACCCTTTCGGAATCGCCAAGCACAGGAATATTTGCATTATGCGTGGCAAATATAAACTGCATATAAGGTTTTTTCTGTGTAATAGCGGTAATGACTTCGTCATAGATCACCTTATTATCAAGATCATCTTCCGGTTGATCAATGAAGATAATATCATTATCATCTTGTGTCAATATAAACAGTATAAGAGCCGATGCTCGTTGTCCAATAGAGTGTTGTCGCAACAGTTTACTGTGGTAATAAATGTCAACTTTGTTTTCGACTTGTCTGCTCAACAATTCTTCATATTGACTACGAAGTTTATCTTCCAATTTTACATATTCGCCGGAAGTAACAATGCTTTTCAGCTTGTTACCATCACAAATAATCCAATCTTCTATAATCGCCGCATAATCAGTAAAGGCATCGCTAATTGCTTGATATTTAGCGTCTGATATTCCCGTTCCCTTAAAATCATTTTTCAGTTGAGACTTGAAGCCCTCACGATCACCTTTGAATGTGATTTCAATTCTTAGTTCGGTTTGATTTTGATTAATACGGTCGGTTTCAGCCTTATAATCGTTATAGATCGTCAACAGAGCATCATTACGCTCTCTTATTGCCTTAGTAAATGACGCTTCTATTTTTGATTTGGAGGATGCTTCTTCGCTTAATTGCTTTAGTTTTTCTTTGGTTTTTTGCAACTCAGCAGTCATCCTGACAAAACTATCAACATCCAAAGTCTCGTCTTTGATCTCTCTTTTAATTTCAGCGAATTCATCTGCCAAACTATTAGTTCGCTCTTTCAGATGGGATATGATGTCTTTCATACAACTGCATTGTTTTTCAATTTCTGCAATGCAAGAACCAATTTGTGTAAGTTGAGCGTCTATTAGCGACAATACCACAAAAACATCATCAAGTATGTCTTTATTAAAGTCACTACAGTATCCGTCCAAAGCGTTTGATGCGACAGCGTTCTTTGAAAAAGCATTACGAATATCACGCAAAATAGCATCTATTCTATTTTTTACCGCATCAAGTTTTGTGGTGTCTGTAGCGTACCCACTTTGTTTTTTTAGTTTTTCCGCCACACCTTTTTCTTCAAAAATCGAGAGTTTATGCTCAAGTTCGGTTTGCAGTGTTGTAACTTCGGTCATTTGCTGTGGAATTTTGCTCACATCCAGCAACTGCTCTACTGTTCTAACCAATTCATTTACACAGCTATCCAAATTAGAGGGTTTACCAATTCTGCCACTAATCAATTTTTCCAACAGACCATTTTCGTGATCTGCACTGCTGGATAGATCTTTTTGACCAAAATATTGAACTCCATCGAACAAACTGATCGGATTTATATTTAAGTCATTACCATTCTCGTCAAGAACATTTATCCGTTCTCCAAATATTCGACTGACAAAATATCGCTTGCCGTGTTTGTCTATTACACTTAATGTTGCTTTTCCGCCAGAACCAAAGACATTTTTAACGAGAGATTCTTTATATTCTTTGTCCATTTGAGCTGGGAGATCCAAAACATATCGGACAACTTCTAAAACAGAGGATTTTCCACTGCCCCTTATGCCAATAAGTGTGTTCAGCTCACGAGAAAACATTATTGTTTGTCCATCGAACTTTCCACCTTGAAATGATATTGACTCTATAAAACCGTGCTTGTTATCGGGGATGTTTTCACTAACTCTGTCTCTATAATCTTGTAATGCAAATTTAATTGCAGAATATGAATATTCACCAACTTTCAAATATGTACATTTATCTCCCTTGCCTATATCTGTAATGGTTTTAGGATCAGATCCCTCAACCAAGGCAGGTAAATAACCACAACACCGCTCAAATTTAGCGAGATTATCACGTGTTCTGGATTTTTGCAAGCCAAGAACGCGTTTTCTAAAAGACGCAAAACCAGCCAAAGATTCAAGCAATCCGCCCTTACATTCACTGAATAAACCGCTATTTTGATCAACGTGAGCAAATATGATAAAATAATCTCGTCCGTAGGCGTCTAACTTCTCAAAAACATTTTTTAAGTAATACACACTTTTCGTATTACGGTTTTCAGGATTACGTACGGTAGCAAATGCGGCTGTCAAAAATGTTTGAATATGATTGTTTCCACCCTCAAGCCATTCATCCGGATTAAACGCAATGAGTGTGTGAATACCGTTTGCCCCTTCTTTGATAGTTAACTCCACTCCCGGTAGAATGAATATATCTTGCTTTTTTGCAGCCTTACGAATAGCCTTATATTCATCGATATCAAATTTATTATGATTTGTAATTACACCGACACTTATATTGGCTTCTTTTAGTGCAGAAACATAATCGTTTACAAAAGAATTCTGTTCGCCAGTATATGTGAACTCCTTATCCTTATTTGTATGTAGGTGAAAATCAGAGCGGACATACTGCAATCCATTTTCAAACATCGAACCACCTCGTTCCTTTTGCTTAATTTATTCAAATATTTTCCTCACTGCGATATTAAGTAACGCTTCCAGTTCGCAAACATTCGCATTAGCATTATTTTTGAAAGCATTATGTATATTTTTAGAATACTCAGCTATTTTTTTGTGTAGTTGATTATCCGAATCAAATTTTGGAATGGCTAAGTATTTCAACACATCAACTCCTCTATTAGTTGATATAGCATACCCATCAATAATGTTAACAATATCTGTAGCATTAATTATACCGCAAACATAATGTGCCTCATCAATATTGTTTAAGCCAAGCATAAGAACTTTCGAATCAACAACTATCGTTTTGTCTTCACTAAATAAGTTCTTGTCAGCATCTGGAATAGATTCAAGATATGAACCGACTACAACGGCAGACATACTACCAGTTTGTTCTTTCCACAAAACTTTATACGGAGCATAAGTATATTCTCCTACATTGTCTAATCGATAATACGGTTGTGTATTAGCGTTGAAGAATTTCCCATTTTGAATGCGACTCGCTAATAGTTCATCGTGATAGAAGTTTAACCAATCATTAGTTTTAGGAGCTGTTTTTACCAACTCTTTTACGGGGATACCGTACTTATGTTTTGCAGTGTGTGGCACCAAAATATATTCGTTAGATTTAACCTGCCATTTAGCAATGTTTCTTCCGCCAAGCATTGGAAATATGTAAGTTTCTTCAACTTTATCTTTATGAACGCCCTTTTTAAGAAAATCTTTGCGTCGTTGTCTTTCTATACAGTTTTCAATAAGCATAAGACCATCACGACATTTGATAGGTTTCTTTAAAAGATATACACCTTTAGCACCAGCAGGTTCTATACCCTTTCTTCCACTGTAGTATCGTGGTTTTGAAGAATCAAGAACTTTATTGGCAAATTCCATATCGGGTAACGTCAACCAAGAAGACTGTTTATCATTACCATCAACGGGCTGCGCTGAAAGGATTTCAAAACGCAATTTCTTTGTCACTTCATTCCATTTTGCGTGAGAATCAATCGGTGTCTTTTTTCCTATTTGCTCCCACACTTTATAGGCATTCATTGGATATACCATTTCGACACCTTTAATAATTTTGATTGCAATAGTAGGAATGGTAAATAACTTTACATTTGAAAAATCATCAACCGCATCAATCCTGAAAGGAACATTTTGTCCAAATCGAGTAATTGAGAGTTTCCTAAAACCTTCGCCACCTTTAGTTGATTTTAGGAAAGAGGCTGGCAATAAAAACACCATATTTCCATTGTTCTTCAAGTACTTATCAACAGCAACATATGTTACAGCCATTCCAAAATCATCGTGGGTTGTCTTCTTATCATATGCGTTTTTCTCAAATATACCATAACTTTTCCAAATTTCCAGTGTTCCTTCACGATAACTTTTGCTCATTGATTTCCAAGCAATCCAAGGAGGATTGCCTACAACAAAATCAAATTTATTTCCAATAAGAATTGGCGCAAAGCTGTTACGCAGAATAATAGGCCAGAAAGAGTCATTGCCCGCCCTATGTAAAGTATATAGTCTATCAAAAAGTTCTTCTACAACATTTTTGTATTGAGTATCGACAAATCGATTTTCGACAGTGTTCCAGAAAATTTCAAAATCACATTTATCATCAATGTTCTTGCTTAAAATTTTTAGAAATTCACTTGCCAAACTATAATCTTCAAATTTGGGTATTTGAAATTTTCCTACAGATGTATCAATTGATAAAGTCAATTCGCTTTCTTCGGTGTAAACTACTGGCGAAAGTATCGAGTCCGCAATATAAATTGGAACGTTAATGGGATCGGCAAAATCTTCAAATACTGCATCATCGCAAGAAGAAAACACTGCGAGAATGTAGTTTGCTTTTGCAGAAACAACAGAAATAGGATTTATATCAAAGCCAATAACATTATGCGTTATTTTATCAATATCATTTCTTGATAATTTTCCATCGGCATTTGATACTATACGCTTTATAGCGTGTGTTAAAAATGTTCCCGATCCTGCGGTTGGATCAATTAATGTTTTTTCAATATCACCCTTATATCCTACCAAATCAAGAGCGTGTTCAACAATCCAATCCGGCGAAAAATATTCTCCCATCAAATGACGCATTTCAGCCGGAATCAACTCCATATAAACTTCTTGTAAAATATCTTGAATTTCTTCTGGCTTAAGTATGTAAGTACTTAAATCAAATTGATTGACTACATCAAGTATATTGTTAACTACTGTAGTGTCAAATTTACTTTCTGAACAAGTATAGGTAAACCATTCCATAAAGTGCGATTCAAAGAGATTATTTACAAGTGAT
>OHJK01001348.1_pt1 | contig 12457 bp, 8 predicted proteins | sample 1568541 | NCBI WGS metagenome assembly OHJK01 (sample SAMEA3879535, study PRJEB24766) | human gut metagenome | biome: human-associated habitat; feature: feces | place: USA | collected 1985/1987
GAAGAATACTATGAGTTTATTGGCGAGGATACGCTGCGCCCGATCATCAACGTGCGCCCCGATGTACCCGACGAGGAGAACATCGCGGCGATAGAGCGCGCCCTCTTCACCGACGGAATGCTCGAAAGAATGGCGCAAGAGAGCATACAATTTGTTCATAAGTATCACGACTACCGCCACGTAGCAGAGCTGTACGAACAATTATATCGCTCACTGCTTGCCAAAGGCTAAATAGTGAGCGATATAGTTATGCGTTCCGACTGTAAAAGTAAAAAAAGAAAGTTTTTACAGTCGATATCTAATAAATTGTATACCTTTGTAATTATGAATATATATCGTTTACTTAAAGTATATACCCGGTGTAAAAATCTAAGGCTTAAAGCAATGGGATTGCTTTGCTTGCATCTGTTGCATATAAGATACACAAGTCTGTATCTTGACCCCGTATTAGGATGCAATATAAGATGTAAGATGTGCTATTTCAGTGATGAACAGATTAGACGCGAAATGCATGGTTCATTTTCGATGGACGATATCCGAGCCATTGCTAAAAGCCTTTTCCCTTATTTGCTCAAACTTCAATTAGGTTGTGGCGCAGAACCGACAATATACCCTCACTTAAAAGACATTGTAGTACTTGGCAAGCAATATGGTGTCAAGTATATATCCATGACCACGAATGGAAACCTCTTGACAGAAACTCGATTGAGAGAACTGGTTAGCTCAGGATTAGACGAGATAACAATCTCGCTGCATGGTATGACTAAAAATACGTACGAGAGTTTAATGCAAGGTGCAAATTTTGATAAATTCAAGAGGTTAATTGCAGCAATAAAAGCCGTAAAACAAGACTTTCCCAAGTTTAAGGTGCGTTGCAACTATACTATAAATGAGGATAATGTTGACGATTTGAAGTTCTTTGACACTTTGATTGGCACTACAGCTGATATCGTACAAATGCGTCCGATACAAAAAATCGGCGAATCTGCATATAATAACTTTTCAATGAAAGGCGTTATTGAAAAATACGACGACTGCCTGCTTCATGTCGTCGATTATTGTAATAAGAATGGAATTGTATGTCTGTACCCAACATTAGAAAATATATTAGCTTTGACAGATGGTAATGACGGTATGCAAACTAACAACACTAACCAACTTGTTAATATGATACCGCATTTTTATCTTTCTCCAAATCCAGAATGGAAGGAGAAGATAGACCCATATAAGGAGAACTTCTATGATTATTGCAGAAAGACAAAGCGTATAAAACAAATGTTAAAGTATATCTTTACATCGAAAGATAATACAAAGGCAGACGTTACGAAAAGTTTAAACTACAATATTAAATAGAGTATTGTTCTTTGTATTTAGTCTGTAACGACAGACATATTTTATAAAGCAAAGCTTATAGATTGTTGATAAACTCAATCCATTTGCTGAACACGTTGTTTTTGAAATACTGTTTGCCCATTTCGAGTGCATTATGTCCGTACTCCTTGCGCTTATCCTCCGAGTTCATCATCGAGCATAGTGCCTCGCAGAACGCTTTGCTGTCGCCCTGCGGCACGATGATGCCGTTATGTCCGTTCCGCACTATATCCGACGCACCGAACTTGAAGTTGAACACTACCGACGCGAGACCGCACGCCTGCGCTTCGATGAGCGTCATCGGTTGACCCTCGTAGCGCGACGACATGATGTGCAGACTGTATTCTGGATATACCTCCATGATGTTGTTGCAGCGTCCGCAGAGCGTTATCTGTTCATTGAGTTGCAGTTGGTCAATTTGTTGTTGCAAATCATAGTGGTATGGCCCCTCACCGTAGATGTCCAAGTGCCAATCTGGATGCTGTTCAGCCACCCGTTTCCAACAGTCGATGAGTATATCGAAGCCCTTTTGGTCTTCCAGTCTGCCCACAGCTATAGCCTTCTTGCAACTGTAGTCTGCTACGCTGTGCTTCGGCTGCTCAATAAAGTTGGGTATCACGCATACATGCTTCGCTCTCTTATAGTTTTGCGCATCGCCGTGTGTGAGGCATACTATTGTGTCTGCAAAGCGTTCCATGGGATAGAAAAGTCTATGGTATGGCGTGAATTGGCGAGCCAAATGAGACTCATACACCTTCTTCGCCTGTGTGCGACAGAACGGCAAGAGCAAAGCACCTAAACCAAGTGTGAAGAATATGATGTCGGGTTGTTCTGCATCCGCCACTTTTTGGAACCTTTTTAATAAGCACAATAGCATCCGTATTCGGTTGATGTTTTTGCAAATAGCATTACTATTCTTTGGCACGAACGGTATGTTGAGCGAAATGAGTCGCACGCCCTTTGCAAGTGGATAGCTCACGGGGCGTTCGTCTTGAAATATGGACACAATCAAAACGTCGTGCCCATACTCCGTAGCAAGCGAGTTCGCCTTCTGCGTTATAATTTTCTCAGCTCCTCCTTTTACAGAGATGTCTTCTATTGTGTATATTATTTTCATTGTTAGTGTAGTAATTTAAATAAAATACATGCCACTTTCACTCCGAAGATGTTCAGTAATGCGGCTTTAATTCTTTCGTTTTTGGTGGTGAATTGCTTTATATTTAGTTTGTTGTTTTGCAGCAAAATCTGGTTGTTGTTGCAATAAGCGTGTAGCTGAGCGGTGAACATATCCATATAGAGCCGGTGCCACTTGGGTTGCGTAGTGTCGATATTCAGTAACTTGACTACCTCTATCTGAGCCTCTAAGAGCAAGTGCATATTGTTTTGTGCCACAATACCTGTATCGTTCCAGTGGTATATATACATGCCCCGTTGCGTAGTGACGATGTTGTGGCAGATGTTCAGCATATCGCCAATGAGGTACACGTCCTCGTATTTCTTGTCTTTTTTGAAACGCACGTTGTCGAATAGAGTGGCTCTGAATATTTTGTTGCAAGCCCAGCAATGTGTGAACCCCTTATCGGCAAGCCATTCCATAGGATCCTCAAAAGCCATATTCTCGGGTTTGAAGACGTGCTCATCGGGTCGTCCTTTGCGTTCTGTTACGGGATATTCGAGTATATCTATGTTGGTTTGCTCGCTCAGTGTCTGCATCAGTGGTTGTAGCGTGTCGGGAGCCAATTCGTCATCGCTATCCACGAAGGTGATGTATTCGCCTTTTGCGCGGTCGATGCCATAGTTGCGCGCGTCGGAGAGTCCGCCATTGGGTTTGTGAAACACATGTATGCGCTCATCGTTTGATGCCAATTCGTCAGCTATATGCCCGCTGTTGTCCGGTGTTCCGTCGTCAACAAGCAGTAGCTCAAAGTCGGTAAACGACTGTTGAACAATACTCCTGATGCAGCGTTCAAGCGTGCTTTCTACATTGTATATAGGTACGATGATGCTTAGTTTCATATGGCGTAAAGAAATAGTGCTTAAACATCCAACGTTTATTTTACATAATTATTGTTTGTCGTTGCAATAAAAACGCTGCTTTTACGTTATAATAGTACTATTATAACCGAATGATCATGGTAACCGAACTATCAATATTAATACCTATCTTTAATGATGATGCATCGCGTCTTGTCGATGCTGTTTATCGTCAGGCACAAGCCATTGAAGGTTTGCGCTATGAAATAGTTGTTTTTGATGATGGCAGTACCGATGAGGCTATGATAGCCCTTAATCGTTCGTTGGAACGCTATTCGTGTTGTCGGTATGTGCGTGCTGAGCATAGCAAATGTCGTGCAGCCATGCGTAATAAGATGAGTAGCGTTGGGCGTTACGAGTGGCATCTTATGATTGACGCTCGTCTTACACTTGTCTACGATGATTTCTTAAAACGTTATATCAATTCGGACGTATTGCCAGGCGAGGTAGTATGTGGTGGTGTGTGTGTATGTGGCGGTGCTGATGAGGCTACGCTCTATTGCCAGAATTTGCGCTTTAGATATGAGAAGTACGAAGAGACAACACATTCAACAGCCGAGCGAACACGAAATCCTTACAATGCGTTCCGCACAACTAATTTCTTCTATCATCGCACCGTGCTTCAGCGTGTGGCTTACGATGAGCGCATCATAGGCTACGGTTATGAGGATGTGATGCTTGGCAAGTGTCTGCAGCGTGCTGGCGTGAGAGTGTTGCACATCGACAACCCCGTTGCATACACGTCGTTTGAATCGAACACTCGTTATCTTGAAAAACTTGAGGAGGCTCTACGTACGCTGCATGAGTTTGCCCCAGAATTGCTTGCTTACTCTCCGTTGCTCCGTGCCATTCAAAAACTCAATAGTTATTGTCTGTTGTGGGCACTACGTTGTCTGCATAAACTATTTGGTACATCTGTTCGCAAGCTCTTGTCGGGTTCGCATCCAAAGTTGTTTATTCTGAAAATATACAAATTAGGGTATTACGCTTCGCTCGGTTAAGAGCGAAGCGTAATACTATAATGATGAAGTTTTGTTTAGTTGATGACTGCGACCTTGCAGACCGTTCCTTTGCTGCCGTCTTCTGTAGCTGTCTCCACCATGTAGATGCCGCTCGCCACGCGCTTGCCCTTCATGTCGCAGCCATTCCAGCGGTACGAACCGCCAGTGCTTCTGCCTTTGTTGACGAGAGTGCCGTTGGTTGTGACAATCTTCACGTCGGCGTTATAGCTCAGTCCGACGATGGTTATGTCGCCTGTGTAGTCGGGCGTAACGGGGTTGGGGTAGGCATACACGTTGTCCTTGGTCATCTTCTCGTTCGGGGTGGTGGCATCGCTTTGATAAGAGCACAGACCTTTGTCGGTGGCAAAATATACTGTGCTTGAGTTAGGGTCGACAAGTACGTAGTGTACCGTGTTCGACAGCAGTGGCGAGTTGTCGGTGGTGAAGTGCTCGACCTGCGTGTTGCAGTCGTCGCTGATAAGGAATACTCCGTTAGACGTTGCTATCCACTTGCGGTTGCCGCCGTCGACGGCGATGCATCGTGTCTCTACATTAGAGAGCAGATAGTCGGCGAGGTTCGTTCCGTCGTTGCGCGGCACCTTGTGTTGTGTCACGAATCCGCCTCCATTCTTCACGTCGTTTGGGGTGAGGTATAATGGACCTGCCGATGAAGCAACCCAGATGTTGCCGTTCTTGTCTTCTGCTACATGAAACAGGTAGTAGGGCTTGATTGTTGCATAGTCCTCGTTGGTATATGTAGGTCCACCCACATCGTATAGTTTATCGTTATGGTAGTCGTAGGCATAGAGTTTCGTCTCTTCCCAATGACTATTGATGAACCACATATAACCATATGTCGGACTGATGAATATCTCTTTTACATCGTATGCATTGTTGCCTGTAAGAATTGGGTTTGGAAAAGATTTCCACTCACCATTTTTGTCAATCATCTTCAGCGGACTTGTGGACATACAGTTCAGCAGCCATAGATTGCCGCTTGTGTCATATTTTACGCTGTTAGTCATGACGTAGTTCTTGTTGTTGTCATCTGCTGCCGACTCTAATGGACTGTTCTCGCGGTTATAGCACTTCACGAACTTGCCGTCCTGAAACTCGTACAGTCCGCTCTTGGCACCCACCATCACGTGACCCTCCTTCAGCGGATCGAAGTCCATGCACAGATAGTCGACGTTTCTATGTCCGAGTTGTGCTTCTGTAGGTTGCTCATAGTGTCCCCACGTCGTGCCGTCCCAAACATGCACGTCGCCAGGCAGATTGCCATTCTTCTCCTGACTCCACATTCCGCCCACAGCATATATCTTTCCGTTGTGATTGTAGAGTCGGTAGAAGTTGTTCGATGCCGGACCTTCGGGCAGCACACCTTCTGTTTTGTATGTGCGTTTGCCGTCGGCATCTACGGTGTAATACGTCAGTTTGCCGTCGGCGGTCTTTGTCCACCAGAGGTTTGTCTGTTTGTCTTGTACGTTTGTGCGATTCTCGCGCAGCGTCGTAAATCCGTCCTCGCGCACCCAGCGGCTCTTGTCGAGCAGGTTGTCGGTGAGTTTGCAGCGCAGGCGTCCGCGCTCCTTCGACTCGGCGTAGAGATACCCGTTCTTCACGTACGTGTAGCTCACGTCGGTGTCGAGTTGGTATGTGTCCATGATGGCACCGTCGCGCGTGTTCAACTTCACCACGCCGAATGCCGTAGCGAGGTAGGCGTATGGGCCGTCGAAGTCGATGTGGTTGATGGTCTTGTTGTCTGTCATCGACTTTCTGTAGAGGTCGGGCACGTTGATAACGTCGCCATTGGCAGACAGCAGGTCGATGTTCGAGTTTGTGTAGACCACAACCAAGCACTTTCCTGCCTTCGACCATCCGATGTGGCTCACCTCTACGTCTGACATTACGCCTGCTTTGTCGTACGTTTGCACATCTCCGTCCGTGATGTTGTAGGAGAACACTGCCCCCGAGGCGAGCACAAAACATATGTTGCCGACAGGCTCAATCTCGGTTATGTTGCTGTAACTGGGATAGATTGTCCAGCGGTCTTTTGCGCTGTCAGCCCACGCCGTGAGCGTAGCCATTAGTAATATAGCGAGCGAGATTATTGCTTTCATGTGTTTAATTGTTTATAATAAACAACGTATGTGCGCGTTGTTTATTGTGTATTTCGGCTGAAATTGCTAACTTTGCAATGACGAAGTATATTATAGACATTATCTACAATAACTAAAACAAACAAATATGAGCAAGAGAAAACTATTCACCGCTGTGCTCGCACTCGCTTCCGTGTGTGCAGGCACTGCCAAGACCTACGAGCCAGTCGACTACGTCAGCACGCTTGTCGGATCGGAGTCGAAGCACTCGCTTTCTACGGGTAATACCTATCCGGCTGTGGCTATGCCGTGGGGTATGAACTTCTGGACTCCGCAGACAGGAAAGATGGGCGACGGCTGGACATATACCTATTCTGCCGACAAACTGCGCGGTTTCAAACAGACCCACCAGCCGAGTCCGTGGATTAACGACTACGGTCAGTTTGCCGTTATGCCTGAGGTAGGCGCACCCGTGTTCGACGAGGAGAAGCGTGCGTCGTGGTTCTCGCACAAGGCTGAGGTGGCTACACCTTATTACTATCGTGCCTACCTTGCCGACTACGATGTCGTCACCGAGATTGCGCCCACGGAGCGTGCTGCCATCATGCGCGTTACGTATCCCGAAGCTGAGCAGGCGAGCTTCGTAGTGGATGCCTATGACGATGGCTCATACGTGAAGGTGCTGCCCGAGCAGAACATGGTTGTGGGCTATACGACAAAGAACAACGGTGGCGTGCCCGAAAACTTCAAGAACTACTTCGTTCTGAAGTTCGACCGTCCGTTCGAATATACATCCGTAGTTGTGAACGGTGAGATAAAGAGTGGCGAGCTGGTGAGCCAGTGCAACCACGCCGGTGCCATCGTAGGCTTCAAGACAAAGCGCGGCGAGCAGCTCAACGTGCGCATCGCCTCGTCGTTCATCTCTGAGGAGCAGGCTGTAGAGAACCTCAAGGAGCTTGGTAACGACGATTTCGACGCTGTGAAGGCTCGCGGACGCAAGACATGGAACGACGTGCTGGGCAAGATAGAGGTGAAGTCGCAGGACATCGACCACCTGCGCACGTTCTATTCGTGCCTCTACCGCTCGGTGCTCTTCCCACGCTCGTTCTACGAGAAGAATGTGCAGGGCGAAATCGTACACTATTCGCCGTACAACGGCGAGGTGCTGCCCGGCTATATGTTCACCGACACCGGCTTCTGGGACACCTTCCGCTGTCTCTTCCCGCTGCTCAACGTGATGTATCCGTCGATGAACGAGAAGATGCAGGCAGGCTTGGTGAACGCATACAAGGAGAGCGGCTTCCTGCCCGAGTGGGCTTCGCCGGGTCATCGCGGCTGCATGGTGGGCAACAATTCGGCGTCTATCGTGGCTGATGCTTACCTCTGCGGACTGAAGAACTACGACGCCGAGAAGCTCTGGGAGGCTGTGGTGCATGGCACAAAGGCTGTTCACCCTACGGTTTCGTCTACAGGCCGTCTCGGCTACGAATACTACAACAAGCTGGGCTACGTGCCTTACGACGTGAAGATAAACGAGAATGTGGCTCGCACACTCGAGTACGCTTACGACGACTGGTGTATATATCAGTTCGGCAAGCAGCTGGGTAAGTCGAAGAAGGAGCTTGAACCGTTCCGCAAGCGCGCATTCAACTATCGCAACGTGTTCGACAAGGAGACCAATCTCATGCGTGGTCGTCTGCAGAACGGCGAGTTCCAGAAGCCGTTCTCTCCGCTGAAGTGGGGCGACGCCTTCACCGAGGGCAACGCTTGGCACTACACTTGGTCGGTGTTCCACGACCCGCAGGGACTCATCGACCTCATGGGTGGCAAGCAGGTGTTCAACCAGATGCTCGATTCGGTGTTCAACGTGCCGCCATTGTTCGACGACAGCTACTACGGTGCTGTTATCCACGAGATTCGCGAGATGCAGATTATGAACATGGGCAACTACGCTCACGGCAACCAGCCCGTACAGCACATGATTTATCTCTATGGCTACTCGGGCGAGCCGTGGAAGACGCAGTACTGGATTCGTCAGACCATGGACCGCATGTACAACGCCAACCCCGACGGCTATTGCGGCGACGAGGACAACGGACAGACTTCTGCATGGTATGTGTTCTCGGCAATGGGCTTCTACCCGGTATGCCCTGGCTCGGGCGAGTATGTGCTCGGCGCACCGCGCTTCGACGAGATGACGCTTCACCTCGAGAACGGCAAGAGCGTAAGCATCAAGGCACGCAACAACGAGGACGAGAACTGCTACGTGAAGACGCTGCAGCTTAATGGTGCTCCATACACCAAGAACTACGTTACGCGCACCGACCTTATGAACGGTGCACAGTTCGTCTACGATATGGCGTCGGAGCCTAACAAGCAGCGCGGTACGGCTGAGAGCGATGCTCCGTACTCGTTCTCTAAAACACAGAAAAAGTAATTTTTTTCGCCTCAATTTACGGTTGTCTGTAGAAATGTATGGTTGCTGAAAAAATCTACCATATCTTCCAGAACCGCCGTAACCTTCATATTATAAACCATTTAAAGGCTGGCAGATTTCCTCGGAAACGGGAAATCTACCAGCCTTTCTTCCATCTATCTTCCAGCCGTTTTCCTGCTTTTTCGTAATTTTCAACTCTCAACTCTCAATTCTCTTTTTGTGCTTGCTCATTTCGCCATTTTTTAGTAATTTTGCACTCCGTTTGCCGCAGTTCCTGGCAGACAGCACCCGAAAAGATTAAAGGATAACATTGTAAAGCATATATGACAAGCAGTAAAAACACACACGCCTCGTCCGCTTGGACTGAGGTCGAATACTCGACTCGCTGCATGAACCCCTACATCAGCAGTCCGATCTACGTACCCGAAGAAACATCTTATTTTCTATGTCGTGCTGATGGCACACGCCAGCAGTGCCGCCTCTCGTTTGTGGTGTTCCGCGCCGACGGAGCCGATGCCGACGACTGGGAGGACGACCCGATGGTGGGCAGTCTTGACATCTGCGTGCTTGGCGACGGCGATGAGGAGGTGCAGCCGGTAGAGGCGGTGTATCTCGGCATCTCACCCGACCGCTTCCTCTCTGTAGTGCGCGAGGACGAGCAGGAGATTGTTTTTGACTTCACATGGCGACAGGGCACCATAGAAATCGACCGTGCGCAGGAGACCGACGAGGGCTTCGTTGTGCGTAAGGACGACTTCGGCGACGACGGCATCGTCTGCCGACTCACTCCGCGCAAGGGCAATCCGTTCACGCTGCGCCTGCAGATACCATACGTAGGCTTCTCGCTCCTCGATGCCGACGGCAACAAACTCTCGGGCGACCTTGAGATAGCGCACAGCGACATCCACAACTACTCGTACGCTTTCGTGGGCGACCACTCTAACGACCGCTTCCAGATAGCACTCGACGAGGGAAAGCTCAACTATATGTGCGTGCTCAACGACGACAACCGACTCTCGGTGCGCGATATGCGCAACCGCATGGCTCTTGTGAAGGAAATCGACCTGCAAGGCTCGCTCAGCGACCTGCTCATGGGTGCTCACTCGGTGCTTGTGAAGAACAAGATGATGCGTTGGCGCATCGCTCTCACAGGCGACGAGGTGGAGGGTGCCGATGCTGTGGAACTCACCGGTGTGGCTCTCGCACGCTTCGCCTTCGAGCAGTTCAGTGCCGAGGAGAGCGTAGACGAGGACATGCTTGCGCAGCGACTCATGCACATGGAGCAGCACCTCGGCTTTCAGTGGTACTGGCTTGGTGATGCCGACTGGAGCCACGAGAACCTCGACGGACTCATTGATATGGAAGGTCTCGACGCCGACCCCGAGAAGATGATGCGCCAGGCGCTGCTCTTCAATCGCTACGAGGCTTTCATGCAGCGTCTCGCAGCCTTCTCCTACATCTCGCAGAAACCAATACAGGGCGACCAGCTCCAGGCGCGCAACAACAAACGCAAGATAGCACGCTGCGTGCGCCACATACAGGCTCATCGTGCAGGCGAAGCTAACATCTGGGAACTCGACGACGAGGCTCGCCGCGAGATAATCCATTTCCACAACACGTTCCACCGCGAGTTTGCTGCTGCCTTGGAAGCATAGAATAGTAAGACTCTGCATTTGCTGATTTCGCGTAGCTACCGGCTCGCGCACCTTTATATCTGATTATGTTATTGCCACGCTGCGACAACGATGTTGCCGTAGCGTGGCAATGTTGTTTTAGTAGCGTGGCAACATTGTTTTAGTAGCGTGGCAATATTGTTTTAGTGGCGTGGCAATATTTTTTAAGCAAAAAAGCTGTTGTCCGTTAACTTCTTGAACGACCCAAGGGAGTGATAAACTTCTTTAAAACCATTAACTTCTGAACTTGCAATAGTTCAATTAATCAACAAGTTCCCCAAGAAAAGTGTGGTGTTTGTATGAAAGTTCCCCGAGAAAAGTGTGGTGTTTGTGTGGAAGTTCGCCGAGAAAAGTGTATCTTTGCATTGTAAGTGTCAGTAAATTAGTAAATTAAGTAATTATGGAGCGTAGCATATATTCAAGCTTAAAGAAATGGAAAGAATCGCCAACCCGTAAACCGCTGATATTACAAGGCGCACGTCAGGTAGGAAAGACCTATATATTGAAAGAATTCGGAGCACGCGAATACTCGGAAGTGGTCTATATCAACTGCGACGACAACAACGATATGCAGAATATGTTCGTCGACTATGATGTAGATCGCATCATACGCAGTCTGAGTGCAATCTCCGGTGTCTCTATAAAGCCCTCAACCACACTTCTTATTCTTGACGAGATACAGGAAGTGGAGCGTGGACTTGCCTCGTTGAAGTATTTTTGTGAGAAAGCACCCGAATATCATGTGGCTGTAGCTGGTTCGCTTCTTGGCATAACCCTGCACGAGGGCACATCGTTCCCCGTTGGCAAGGTGGATATGTTGTATATGTATCCAATGGATTTCGAGGAATTTCTATTGGCTATGGGTAAGGAGCAGCTCGTAGAATTGCTGCGCAGTAACAGTTGGACGGCTCTGACGCCATTGCGAGGTATGCTGACCGAACTGTTGCGTCAGTATTATTTCGTAGGTGGAATGCCTGAGGCTGTGAAGACATACGTAGAGCGTGGAGATATATGGGAGGTGCGTTCCATCCATTCGAAGATAATAGATGCCTATCGCAATGATATGTCGAAACACGTGCCCAAGCAGCAGGTGCAGCGCATAAACATGGTGTGGAACTCTATACCGTCGCAGTTGGCTCGCGACAACAAGAAGTTTATCTATGGGGCGTTGCGCAAGGGCGCACGTGCCAACGATTTTGAGATAGCAATACAGTGGCTTGTCGATTCGGGTTTGGTGCATAAGGTGCATCGCATAAGCAAACCGGTTGTGCCGTTGAAGTTCTATGAAGACATGGCTTCGTTCAAGCTCTTTCTGCTTGACTGCGGACTGCTTGGTGCTTTGTCTGAAACACCTCCCGAGCAGATACTCATCGGCGACAATGTGTTTGAAGAGTACAAAGGCGCTTTCACAGAGAACTATGTCCTGCAACAATTAAAGTCGTTGCCGCGCACCTTCGTCTATTATTACAGCAATGACAATTCGACATTGGAGATTGACTTCGTTGTTCAACATGAAGCGCATGTAATCCCGATAGAAGTGAAGGCTGAGGAAAATCTCAGGGCTAAGTCGTTGCGCCAGTTCGTCACAGACAACTCTGGTCTGCACGGCGTGCGCTTCTCTATGTCCGACTATCGTGAGCAGGATTGGCTGACGAATGTGCCACTGTGGGCTGTAAGGTGGGCGTTTTAAGGTGTAGGTTATCTGCGAAGGCATACGAAAAAGCGGCAGCAGGAAACAAAATGTTTCCGGCAGCCGCTTTTACTTTTCTTACTTAAAATGCTATACTTAGGATGCGTGGTATGGGCAGGATGCCCATACCTCCTATCTTTTTACTTTTAAAAGCA
>OHJK01001354.1_pt1 | contig 12407 bp, 6 predicted proteins | sample 1568541 | NCBI WGS metagenome assembly OHJK01 (sample SAMEA3879535, study PRJEB24766) | human gut metagenome | biome: human-associated habitat; feature: feces | place: USA | collected 1985/1987
GGCGGCTGTGATAACGGGGATAGCCTCTATTTATCTGGCCATCCGCGCCATGCGCCGCAGGTAATTGGCAGGAAATAACAAGTAAATCAACAGTTTGTGAATAATACCCGCAAAGGAGCAGAATAACCTTGCTTATATTGCTTTTTGCGGGTATAATACTATATAACTATAGGTGGTGGAGGTATGCCCATCGCCTGCTCCGGTCCAAATACATAAGGAGGTTAAAGGCATTACATGAAACGACAGAGAATCGTAGCAGCTTGGCTCGTGTGCATAATGGCGGCGTTTGTGCTGCCGTTCGCTGCGCTTGCCGAGGGGGGAGATATCGCCATAAGCCTGAGCGGCGGCAACGCTGCGCTTGCGGTGGGCGATTATCTTAGCGTCAACGTTAAGTTTGATGCGGCTGTTGCAAGCTTTGGCGGCGCGGAGTTCAATGTTGAGTACGACAGTACGGTGCTTGAGTTCGTGTCCTACACTGCGCTGCTGGGCAGCGAGGCCGACGAGGACACGGCTGAAAGCGGCAGCGGAACCGGCATGCTCAACTACGGCGGCGTTAAAGACGGCAAGGTGAAGATACTGCTTGTCAATGCGGGCATCATCAGCGGCGGCGATACGAGCATTGCGGCAAACACCGTGATAGGCAATATTGTGTTCAAGGTGATAGGTCAAAATACCACCGGCACAAGCTACAAAATAGCAAGCGAGGGATTTAGCGCCATAGCGGCAGAGAAAACCGGCGAAACAGAAACGGCGCTGACCCCTGCCGGCAGCACATTCACGGAAACCACTGTGACCGTGAGCGACAGCGTGACCTATCCCACGGAGAACGCGCCCACGGTATACTGCATCACAAGCGAAGCAAACGGCGTTGTGTCGCTTTCGCTCAAGGCGAGCATTGCCGATTTGCAGCGGCTGGACATGCAGCTTACGCTTAACGGTTATACTGATATTACAGCTGTAACCGACTGTCCGCTCAATGTTACAGTAAACAACAATGTTGCCACGATAACCTACAATGCGCCAAACGGCAGCGGCGTGGACATGCGCAACGGCGTTGCGGTGCTGACGATGACCAAGTCGGGCGACAGCCAGGGCATAGCTTCCGACTCCAAGTCCATTGCCAGTAAGGATGCTAACGGCGCCCTCAGCCCAATAACCCAGCCCAATGTGACCGATGATCCGCTGGGCGGATTCACTAAAGGCGATGTGGATATGGATGGCAGAGTAGCTGTAAATGACGCTGTTATGGTATTAAAGAATGCTATAAAGCTTATGGAACTGGATACTCAGCAGCTTATGCTGGCTGATGCGGATAATGATGGTAAAATAACAGTAAACGACGCTGTTATGATATTGAAAAAGGCAATCAAGTTGATTGATTTTTAAGAAGGAGAGGTAGAACGCAGATGAGAAAAAGACTGATAGCATTATTGCTAACCTTGGCTATGGCGTTCACAACCATGTCCCCAGTGGGTTCCCTTGCGGAAAATGCGGGCAGCGACATTGGTTTAACGCTTGATGTTAGTTCAGCAAGTGTTAAACGTGGTGATACGGTAACAGTAACCGTTAATGCTACAAAGGTGGAAGAAGCTGAGATTCACGGAATTCAGTTTGAAGTGCTGTATGATTCAAACGTTTTTGACAAACCAAAAGCTTCTGCCGGCAGTATAATAAGTGCAGAAACATCAAAACAGGTAAATAATGCCGGAACCGGCTCTTTTAACGTTGGAATGACTTTTGGAACAGATGACAATGGAGATATTGTTCCGGTTATAAAAGAAGGCGGCATACTGTACACATTGAAGCTTACGGTAAAAGCAGACGCCGTGTTTGGCAGCACCGAGCTTAAGTTTGGCGATGTTTCTTATTCCAAAGATAACGTATCGTATGTCCCTACGGTGCTTTCTGGTTCCACCCTCACCATCGTCAACCCCTGCACGGGCATAACGCTTGACAAGGACACGCTGACCATAGCCCGCGGCGAAACGGCTACGCTTATCGCAACCGTTGAACCCGCCGATACTACCAATACGATAGTTTGGAGCAGCGAGAACGATAACATTGCCACCGTTGAGAACGGCGTTGTGACCGCCGTTGGATTGGGCGAAACCACCATAACCGCTGCCTGCGGAGACAAGACCGCAAGCTGCAAGGTCACCGTGACCAAGGCCACTATAGCCGGTACTGCCAATATATATACCAAGGAAGGATTTTTTTACGGCGCAACGCTCGGCGCAAGCCCCCTTATTACCAATGATGGCTGGGAGACTGCCATAACTACCATAAAGTGGTACCGCGATGGCGAAGCCGATTCAATAGCCACCGGAGATAAATATAAGATCGGTGAAAAGGATATTGGCAAGCAGCTTTATATAATAGTTACTGCTGATAAGTACACCGGCGAACTGAAGTCCAAGTTGACGGATGTTATCGAAAAAGCCACGAAGGATGCCCCCGCCAAGCCCATAATCGAAGCCAAAGAGAACGTTATAACCGTTAAAAATGTTGACCACGATGCGGAATATCTTCTTGTTGGTGCTGGCGCCAGTCAGAATTTCGGCAAGGAAACCGAGTTCACCGTGCAGTACGGCATGACATATTATGTTGAGGCTCGCTATCCCGAAACCGCTACCCACAAAGAGAGTGATAAAGCTGAGAGCGATCCTGTTACCATCGTCAAGGCTCCTTATAAACTGACCGTCACCGTAGAAGGCAACGGCAAGGTTGATGGCGCACCCAAGAATCCGCGCGAAGGCGTCGAGGTCACCCTTACCGCCAAACCCGGTGACTTTGACCACAAGTTCGACAAGTGGGAAGTTACCGGTATAACCCTGACGGAAGAAGCAGCGAAGGCTAACCCGATAATCTTCACCATGGGCAGCACGGACGTGACGGTAAAGGCTGTGTTTGCGGAGAAGCCTGCCGTATCCATTGAAATTACCGGAACTGAGTTCACCTATGACGGCACACCAAAGACGCCTGAAATCGGCCCTGAAGAAGTTGTAGGCATGGATCGGACTATTGAATATTTCGACAGCCTGAATAACAAGCTTAAATCTGCTCCTAACGAAGCAGGTACATATAAAGTTAAGGTAACGTTTACCTCCAGCGAAGCTTCTGAATACCGCAAGACCGAGGCTGAGAAAACATTCACCATAGCTAAGGCCACCAAGGAAAAGCCTGCCGCGCCTACCCCCACGAACGCAACTTCCAATAGCTTTGAGCTGGACATTGTTGCCGAACAGGAATATGTAATCAGCACTACTCAGGCTACCCCCGCTGAAAGCGAGTGGAAGCAGGGCACCGAACTGACCAGCCCCGTTACCAATCTTGCGCCTGCGACTACCTATTATGTATTCACCCGCGTTAAGGGCAATAACAACTATAACCCCTCTCCGGCAGTCTACGCAACGGTAACGACTGCGCATACCTATGCGTGGGAAGTTGTAGATTCCGGCGAGGTTATCGAGACTGTTCGCGTTGGCGGAACGTTGCCCGAACCCCTGACAGGTACAATAAAGAATATAGGCACGGGCGAGCTTACGGACATAACCGCTACCATTGACAGTGACACTAACTTTACGCTTGAAGCCGTACCCGGCACGCTTGCAAGCAACGGCAGTTTGAATATAACCGTAAAGCCGAAGGACATCAAAACCGACAAGGAAGGCACATACAAGGCTGCCGTTACCGTTAAGGCAAAGGATGTCAACGACATAACCGTTAATTTCACCATAAAGGTTACGGAGAAGGAGACTGCTGAGATTTCCGGCATAACCGATACCACCGTGACCTTCAACGGTAAAACGCAGGGCATTGACCTGAGCAAAGCTGTGGTTACCGGCGGCGGTAAGGCGCTTGACGCGAGTAAACTGACCGTTACCTACGATGCGGCGGAAACCAGAAACGCCGGTGAATATATCGCTACCATTAAGTACGAGGATGCGGACTACATCGGCAGCACAACCGCGAAGCTTATAATAAATAAGAAGGAAGTTTCCGTAAAGGGCTTCGAGGCACAATCTAAGGTGTATGACGGCAAAGCCGATGCCGTGGTTAATAGCACCAACGCCAAGCTTGACGGTATGATAGAAGGTACGGATGTTGGCTTCGATAATTCCGGCCTCAAATTCACGTTCGATAATAAGAAGGTCGGCACGAACAAGACCGTTAAGAATACCACGCCCATAACCCTCACCGGTACGGATGCGGGCAACTATAACCTGACCAACCCCATCGTTGAGCTTACGGCTGACATTACCGCAAAGCCCGTGACCGTAACGGCTGCCGTTGCCGAAAAGACCTACGATGGTCGTACCGACGACGCGAATGTTACCATTAGCGCGTCCGGCATTATCGCAGACGACGATGTGCAGATTGTTGCCACGAAGGGCGTTTATGCCACCCCCGATGCGGGCGACAACGTGGAAGTAACCGTGACTTACACCATTTCCGGCGTAGACAAGGATAACTACAGCTACAGTATCGCCGACAAGGCTTACGGTAAGGTTGAAAAGAGGGAACTCACCGTTGCAATTATCGCGCCCGCTGCCGTTACCTACGATGGCAAGACGCATGAAGTAAGCAGCGTTACCGACGACCGCGTTGCGGCTGATAACGGCAAAACGCTCTATACCCTTACCTATAATAAGGATGCGCTTCCCGTTGACGCGAATACTTATGAAGTGACCGCCAAGCTGACCGACGAGGGCAGCAAGAACTATATCCTGAAAGCAAATACCGTTGACCTCGTTATCAACAAGGCCGGCATGAGCGCGACAAATAAGGAATACACTGTTGCGTTCATGCTTGCCGGCGCGCAGACCCGCCCGCTGAGCGATTTGCAGCTTGCTCCCGCAAACGTAAGCGGTAAGTGGAGCGTTACCACCGGAACTAATGAAATTCTTGACGGCGAAGCTAAGATAGATGGCGAGAACCTCGTGTTCACCGTCAAGTCCGGCCTTACCACTGCGGACATCGGCAAAAAGGTTGAGTTGACGCTCACCTTCACGCCCGACAAGAACTATAACCCCGTCACCGCCACCGTTACCGTGACCCTGGCGCAGGATACTTACACCAACAGCATCGTTGGCACCCTGCCCACTCAGGTGAAGCTGGGCGAAGCGCTTGACCTAAGCGGCGTAAAGCTCGTTACCAAGTTCGGCAGCGGCGCACCGGAGCAGCAGCTTGACGTTAACGATGATACCAAGGTTGAAGTGACCACCACTTACGACCACACCGCCAAGGAAATAGGCGTAAAGACCGTAACCTTTACCGATAAGGCGAACAGCGGCATAACCTATACCCACACCTTCACCGTTGTGGACGTGCTTGAAGGCGTTAAGCTTGAAGCCAACCCGACAGCATACTCTTACAAGCTGAAGGAAGCGACCTCCATAGGCTTCGACGGTAAGATACACGCCGTGTATAAGTCCGGCGCGAAGAAGGCGCTGAATCATGCCGATGTTGTACTCTCCATGAGCGACGGTACGGCAGTTGACAGCGCAAAGGAAGCGCGCCTGCTGAACACCCTTGGCACCGCTACCATAACGCTTACCTATACCGAAAAGTATTTTGACGGTACAAGCGATAAGCAAAGCATTGATATAACCGTTTCCGTAACAGCAGACCCCGTTAAGCCGGATGGTAAGCCCAATGCCGAGGGCTTTGCGGTTACGCCGATACCCGATGCGGGCAAGGAAATGGAATATAAGGACGACGCAGGGAACGAGGTGAAGCCGGAAGATGTGCAGGGCAAGCTTGCCGATGCCGCACCGGGCGCGCTTGAAGGGGAAGTGAAGAATAACCCCGCGTTCAATAATGTCGGCGACGGCGATGTTGTGTATGAAAACATCAGCTTTGAGGATAACACAGGCAAGCCTGTAACGTTTGCAAACGGCAAGATGCAGGTGACCGTGCCCTACCCCGCCGATTCCGATAAGAATGACGAATTTGTGGTGCTGATACCCGACGGCGAGGGCAAGATGAAAGCCATAGTGCCGCAAAAGACCGCGGACGGCTTGCAGTTTGAAATAGAAAACAGCGATGTGACGTTTGCCATAGGCTGGTACACTCCCGCGCCTTCACCCGTACTGCCCACCGAGCCTGAAAGGGATCCTGAAGATAACTTCTGGAACGAGGTTTACTGGACGCTCCTTCGCAGCGGACAGGGCAGCGTTATAACCGCCAATGCCGGCTATTACGACAGGGTGCCGCAGGGTGTGCTCCGCGCGGTGGACATAAGCGGCAATACGCTTATAATCAACTCCGCATTCGGTATGCAGGTTGTTGTGAACCCCGGTGCGCTTGAAAAGCTGGGCATGTACCGCTTCTATTATCCCATCAGCTATCTGAAGGAAATGCTCAAGGGCAGCAGCGTTATAAGCGGCAGCGGCACAACGGGCATTACCGTGGGCGTGCTTATGCCCACAACGGGCGACGCAACCGTGGTTGAGCATCCCTATACCATGACTCCTGCCACCGCGGGCATTATCCCCGGCCTTGAGAGCGCGGCCAATGCCCGCCCCGTGATAGACAATGCGGACGGCGTAAGCGTGCTGGATGGCGCGCAGCGCAACGACGGCGCGGTAATAGGCGGCGGCATGCTTATCGGCCTTGGCCTGCTGGCGCTGCTCGGCGCGGCATATGTGACCATGCGCAAGCGCGGCAACTGATATTAACTGAACATACCCGAACCTTGGGGCCAAGCGTAACAAACTTGGCCCCGAATAATATTCGGATCAGGAGGGGGAAACACATATGAAAAAGAAACTGCTTTGCCTTATGCTTGCCGCGCTTATGCTAACCAGCGTGTGCGCATTTGCGGAAGGCGAGACAACCGAACCTGAACAGACGATAGAGCCCGAACAGACCATTGAACCAGAGCAGACCGCCGAACCCGAACCGGATGCGGAGGATGCCCCGCTTATAGACGTGGACGCAACGCCAGCGCCGAGCGGGAACGAAACTATTGAAATCCCCGCCGAGCTGGACGGCGTGTTCCAGTTTGGCGATTTTTACGGCGAACAGCTAAGCATTGACTTTGAGCAGAACCTGCCGGCCAGAGCAGCAGTCTTTGCCGATGAAACCGACGACGGCAGCTTTACAACCGCCAAGCGTGCAACCTTTGCCGCCCGCCTGCGCGAAGCTATATTAAACCTTACCCCCAGCGTAGACCTGCGCGACCTTAACATAAACTATGATGGGAATAAACCGGAAGGGCAGCGCACTAACTATACTGGACTCAACAGCACAATATCCGCCGTGCTGAACAGCGTGCCGCAGTCTTTCGTATGCGCAAGCGAGGGTATGAAATACTCCATCTCCGGCGGCAGGTTCACTATGCTCAGCCTTAATCTTAAAGCAAATGCGGCTTCCATGCGCGCCGATTACGACAGCGAAAAGCAAGCTGTGCTGAATAGTCTGTTTCCCAGCGGCACTTCCGGCATGAGCAAAACCGAAATTGCCTTGGCGATACATGACTATTTAGCCCTGCATACGCGCTATGATTACACCTTAACCAACAGCAATATGCATAATTCCTATGGTGCGCTGGTGAACGGCCTTGCCGTGTGTCATGGCTATGCGCTGGCATATATAGATCTGCTCAGGGAAGTGGGCGTGGAAAGCTACTTTGTATCCTCAAGCAATCTTAATCACGGCTGGAATGTGATAAATACCGAATCCGGCTGGTATCACAGCGACGTTACTTGGGACGACCCAAGGCCAAATATAGGGGAATATACCAACGATGGCGACTATATGGGTTATTGCCAACATGATTATTTCATGAACACAACGGCGCAGATAGAGCAAAACCACTTCGCAGCGAACAGCAAAACATACGATGCTGCAATGAGCGTTATATTCGGCAAAACGCCCATTGCAGCAGAGGAGGCTCATCCCAATTCCGCATTCTGGAGCGGTATACGGTGCGGCATGGTGCGCATAAACGGCACTTGGTATTATAACGACAGCCCACTTTGGGGCATGTCCGGCGGAAATAAGCTTTTACCGTATATGAAGGGCAAAATCTACTCAACGCCCTACGGCACTGAGCGTCAGGCCAATGTTATTGCCCAAAATGCAACGCCCTTTGCCGTGGTTGACGGCAGCCTTGTTTACGGTAGGTTCAGCACACAGTCTGTTACGGATGCCATAATGTGCTACGATACCGCCACCGGTGCGGCAAGGAAGCTTGCCGATGTTGCGGGCAATACCATGGTGACGGAAATCGCCGCGGGCAGGCTCAATCTAAATAATATGTTTTACGGGCGCGGCACGGTGGTGTATACGGATATGAACTACCAACTTCATACCGTTAATCCCAAAGAGGTCCCCGGCAAGGGCGATGTAAACGCGGACGGGAAAATAGACATTGCGGACGTTATACTGATATGCAGGTATATAATGGGTGATGCTGTGCTGAGCGGCACCGAATTTGCCGCTGCGGACATAAACAATGACGGCAAGGTGAACGCGGCGGACGGCGTGCTCCTTTGCCAAATGATTTCGGAAGGAAATGAATGATGAAGCTTAAAAGAACCATTGCGGCGCTTATGGCGCTTGCGGTAATAGCCATGTGCGCGGCGTCGCTTGCCCTGACAGGCGATGTTGATGGGGACGGCGCAATCGGCGTGAAGGACGCCGTGCTTTTGTGCCGGGCCATTGCGGACGGCGGCGCGGGCGCGAACGATATGCTCAGCATGGATGTTGATGCGGATGGGCGGCTCACCGTGGCAGATCTTGCCTATATCTGCCGCGCCATAATGGACAGCAGCGTGGTTTTCCCGCGCGATGCGCAGAACGCCGCATACAGCAAGGATGTTAAATAGAAACTAAGCATATAAAAAGCCCGCCTGTATCAAGGCGGGCTTTTAGTTGTTTGCTCAGTATCCCATTTCGGAAAGCATCATGTCCGCAACGGTGGCTATTGCGCTGTTCGCGCTCAACGTGGCCACGGCGTAATGCAGCGTGCCTATGTTGGCTGTGTGCTTTACATATGCGCGGCCCTCGCCGTATTTGTTCAGCATCAGCTCGTTTATGGCAATCGCGTCCACTTGGCCCTTGTCCAGCGCGTCAAAAAGGTCTGTATACGATGCATAGCCGGTTATGTTTGCCGTGTCGTAGCCGGAATCCTTATAGTCGCTGTAATAGCTGAAAAGCAGGTTCCTCGTCGCACCGGACGGCACATATAGGTTTGAACTGCTTGCAGACTGTATGCAGCCCACCTTCAGCTTGCTCATGTCCGCGTTTTCGTTGCCGGGCTTAACCAGTATGTAGCACGGGTCGTCATAATAAGCGCGGGAGTAGGCGTATGCGGCGTTCGCGCCGCGCGGCATAAGGCATATTGCTGCGTCTATGCTGCCGTCCCTCAGCTTTGCGCCAACGCTCATGCTTGATACTTCAACTGCCTCAAGCGCAGGAATATCCCCCGTGTAATCATCGGAGTTGGACATTATGCGTTCCGCCAGCGCCTCTGCTATTTCCCATTCAAGCCCCGTCCCGTCCTCCGCAAGGCCGGGCACATCGTTGCGCAGGCCAACGCGCAGCACGCCATTGTTCCAAACGTTGGCAATCTCCGCGCTGTTCATCAGCACCGGCTCTGGCCTGAGCAGCAGCGCTAAGAGTATAACCGCAACCGCTGCACCGGCTATTATCAGCGCACGGCGCAGCTTTTTACCCTGTTCGCCCTTCAGCATTATGACCGGGCGGGTATGTTTTTTTCTTATGCGGCGGTTTCTGCCGCTAAAAAACGAACGTATCTTCATATATAAATTATACAGCCTGCGCCCCACGTTGACAAGGCGGCTGTGTGTGGGATATAATTCATTATTGGTCCAAAACTGTAAACATTTAAGGAGATATACGATACATATGAAGAACCTTACTTCCGATCAGCTCAGGTCGCTGTACCTGAAATTCTTTGAAGAACGGGGCCATAAGGTTATCCCCTCCGCTTCGCTCATACCCGAAAACGACCCCTCCGTACTGTTCACCACGGCGGGCATGCATCCCCTTGTGCCCTATCTTATGGGGCAGGAGCATCCCGCGGGTAAGCGCCTTACGGACGTGCAGAAGTGCCTGCGCACCGGCGATATTGACGAAGTTGGCGATGCAAGCCACTGCACCTTCTTCGAAATGCTGGGCAACTGGAGCCTTGGCGACTACTTTAAGCATGAATCAATAGCGTGGAGCTATGAACTGCTCACCAGCGAAGAATGGCTGGGCATAGATAAGGACAGGCTGTATTTCACCTGCTTCGAGGGCGACGAAAATGCCCCGCGAGATACCGAATCGCACGATCGTTGGGTGGAAATGGGCGTTGACCCCAGCCATATATTCTATCTTGGCGCAAAGCATAACTGGTGGATACCCGGCAACTCCGGCCCCTGCGGCCCGGATACGGAGATTTTCTTCGATACCGGCAAGCCCAAGTGCTGCCCTGAGTGCAACCCTTCCTGCGACTGCGGCAAGTACCTTGAAATATGGAACAACGTTTTCATGCAGTATTATAAGGACGCCGAAGGCAACGTGACCCCGCTTGCCAAGCGCAACGTGGATACCGGCATGGGCCTCGACAGGACCATTGCAACGCTTCAGGGCGCGGAAAGCGTATACGATACTGATGGCTTCGCCCCCATAATTGCCCGCATTGCGGAGCTGAGCGGCAAGAATTATAATGACGACGAGGCCACAAAGAAGGCCTTCCGCATAATTGCGGACCATATAAGGAGCGCAACCTTTATACTGGGCGACCCAAGGGGCGTTACCCCGTCCAACGTGGACCAGGGCTATATTCTGCGCCGCCTTATCCGCCGCGCGATACGCTTCGCCATGCAGATAGGCATACCGGAAAACAGCCTTTCCAAGGTTGCCGAGGCCGTTATAGAAAGATATTGCCATGTGTATCCCGAGCTCAAGGAAAATCAGGAAAAGATAACCACAGAGCTTGCAAAGGAAGAAGCCCGCTTCCAGCATACCCTAAAGAAGGGCATGAAGGAGTTCGAGCGCATGAAGGGCAGCTTTGCGGACGGCAAAATAGACGGCGTTACCGCGTTCCATCTTTATGATACGTTTGGCTTCCCGATAGAGTTTACAGAGGAAATGGCCCGCGAAAACGGCCTTACCGTAGACCGTGCGGGCTTTGAGGCCGCGTTCAGCGAGCATCAGAACAAGAGTAAGCAGGGCGCGGAGCAGCGCTTCAAGGGCGGCCTTGCCGAAGCAAACGAGGTTACCGCGCGGCTGCATACCGCAACGCATCTGCTTCAGGCGGCGCTGCGCAAGGTGCTTGGCGACGGCGTTGCGCAGAAGGGCAGCAACATAACAACCGAAAGGCTCAGGTTCGATTTCAGCTTTGAGCGCAAGATGACTCCCGAAGAGGTCAAGGAAGTTGAAAAGCTGGTCAACGAAGCCATTCAGGCGGACGTACCCATAACCTGCGAGGAAATGACTGTTGACGAAGCCCGTGCGCAGGGCGCAATAGGCCTTTTCGGTGATAAGTACGGCGAAAAGGTAAAGGTGTATACCATGGGCAAATATTCAAAGGAGATCTGTGGCGGCCCGCATGCCGGCCATACCGGCGAGCTGGGCACGTTCAAGATAAAGAAGGAGGAGGCCTCCAGTGCCGGCGTGCGCAGGATAAAGGCCGTGCTGCAATAAGGCGATGAAGGATAATTCCGCGCAATGGTTTGAATACGATTGGCCGCTTGACGGGGCGATGGCGCGCTTCGGCGCGGACATGGCGCTGATAGATGCCGACAGGGCGGCGCGCCCGCTGCTGATGTATGTAAGCTGCCAAAGCCGCAGCGAAAAGCGGGAAACGCTCAGCGCGATAGAGCGCAGCATAGCATCGGGCGTTAGGGATAAGCTGATAAAAAAGCTTGGCGCACTGTATGCGGGGTATATAGAAATAGACGCGCAGATACAGTATTATTTCTATATTCACGATGCCGAGGAATTCGAGCGGGGCGAAACCATTGCCGAAAAAACGCCGCTTATGGACTGCACCGCGGGGCTTGCGGACGAACCGGATTGGCTCACGTATAAAACCCTGCTTTATCCGGATGCCGCAAAGCTGCAAACGGAGCTTAACCGCGACCATATTGCGCTTATGAAAAAACACGGCGACTGCATAAGTGCAGTCCGCCGCGTCACCTTCACGGTGTATTTCCCGACCGAAAGCATAATGCTCAATTTTGCGGAGGCTGCACGCAAGGCGGGTTTTGCCTATGCCGGGCCTAACTATTCGCCGGAGCGTGAATTGGCCTACGGGGCGGATATTGTGCGCCTGAGCTCGCTTAAAAAGGCGGATGTGGATGCGCTCACGACCCGCGTGATAAACCTTGCCGCGCAGTACGGCGGGGAGCTTGGCGAATGGAGCGCGCCCATAGTTGACCGCGGCGGCC
>OHJK01001356.1_pt1 | contig 12387 bp, 8 predicted proteins | sample 1568541 | NCBI WGS metagenome assembly OHJK01 (sample SAMEA3879535, study PRJEB24766) | human gut metagenome | biome: human-associated habitat; feature: feces | place: USA | collected 1985/1987
AGAAAACAAAATGGGGACAATGCCGGTCAAAAAGCTCATTTTTAATATGGCCCTGCCGCTCATCATCTCCATGCTCATCCAGGCCCTTTATAATATCGTCGATAGCATCTTTGTCTCCCGCATCAGTGAGGATGCTCTCACCGCCGTTTCGCTGGCCTTCCCCGCCCAGAACCTGATGATCGGTCTGGCCACCGGCACCGCCGTAGGCGTCAACGCCCTGATGGGCCGGGCACTGGGTGCCGGACAGCGTGAACGCGCCGACAAGGTCGCCAACCACGGCATACTGCTGGCGCTGGTGGGCTTCGTCATCTCCGCCCTTCTGGGCGCCACCTGCTCCGACCTGTTCTTCCGTTCCCAGACGCAGATCGAGAACATCATCCGCATGGGCAACGACTACCTGCGGGTGGTGACCATCGGCTCGCTGGGTATGTTCTGCCAGATCATGTACGAACGGCTGCTCCAGGGCACGGGGCGGTCTATCCTCAGTATGTACACCCAGGGTCTGGGCGCCATCATCAATATCATTCTGGACCCCATCTTCATCTTTACCCTGAACATGGGCGTTACCGGTGCTGCCGTGGCCACCATCATCGGCCAGTTCTGCGGCTGCGCCCTGGCCATATACTTCAACCACAAGAAGAATACCGACATCACCCTCTCCGTCAAGGGCTTCCGCCCGGACTTCCGGCTCATCGGCGAGATCTATGCCATCGGCCTGCCCAGCGTCATTATGATCGCCATCGGTTCGGTGATGACATTCCTGATGAACAAGATACTCATCACCTACCATGCCGCCCACGAGACGGCGGCCACCGCCTTCGGCGTCTACTTCAAGCTGAACTCCTTCCTGTTCATGCCCATCTTCGGCATGAACAACGGCGTTATCCCCATCGTGGCGTATAACTACGGCGCACAGAACCGCCGGCGCATGGTGGAGACGATCAAGCGCAGCACCCTGTATGCCGCCTGCTTCATGGTGCTCGGCACCCTCCTCTTCTGCGCGATCCCCGGCACGCTGCTGAAGGTCTTCGACGCCACGGACACCATGCTCTCCGTGGGTATTCCCGCCCTGCGTATCATCTCCCTGAGCTTCGGCATGGCGGGTGCCTGCATCGCGCTGGGCAGCTCCTTCCAGGCGTTGGGCAAATCGGTCTACTCCATGGTCACGTCCATCGTCCGCCAGCTGGTGTTCCTGATCCCCATCGCCTACGTGCTGGCGCGATACGGCGCGTCCGTGGGCAACAGCGATCTGGTCTGGTGGTGCTATCCCATAGCGGAGATCGCCTCCCTCGCGCTGACGCTGGGCTTCTTCTCCCACCTGCACAAAACCGTTATCTCCCCTCTGCCGGAGGGACACGAATAAAGGCGCGGAACGAAATTCGACGCCGTTCCGTCTAAAGTAACAGATACAGAAAAAGGAGGTATCCTGCTATGAAAAAGCTGCTTTCTATTCTTCTCGCCCTCGCCTGCGTGATGACGCTGGCCGCCTGCGGCAAGAAGGACGACGACCATACGACTGACCCCACGCCCACGCCCGACCCCCAGCCCGCTGTCACCACCGCCGAGTATACCCACGGCTATGTGGATATGATGCTGGAGCTGCCGGAGGGCTGGAGCTGGGAGAATGCCGGCGACAACGGCACCAACAAGACCGAGGGCATCCGGTTCTATAAAACCGACGACCCCACCGTCAGCTACACGCTGCTGTGCTGGACGGGCGGCTACGGCATCTGCGGCACCGGCGTCACCAGTGAGGAGCTGACCCTTGCCAACGGCATGAAGGTCTGGCAGCACACGGAGGAGAACACGGAAAAGGGCACCATGGTCATGGCGGACATCTTCTTTTTGGACGCGCCCGGCAGCTATGTGGCCTCCCCCTCCGAGACTATGACCACCGAGGTCTGGAACGCCAACCGTGACGCGCTGCTCGGTATTCTGGGCACGGTGCAGCTGGGGCGCAAGAGCCTCAGCCAGCAGGCAGCCATCAACGCCGCTGCGGCGCAGTACACCGGCGAGTACGACCAGGTCTACGCCACCTATGACGTGACCTCCGGCGCGTGGACGGTCAGCTTCAGCAAGGGCACGGCGGGCGAAAAAGCCGTCCGGCTGGTGGTGGACGCCGCCGGCAAGGTCATGGCGTTCGGGAAGTAACCGTCACACCGGTGAAGCCGCCGCTTTCGCGGCGGTTTCCCTTTGCCCGCTTGACAACCACCGGAAAACGTGCTATCCTTTTCTACATCACAGGCGATGAAGGGCGTGGCTGCCCGGAGCCGCGGGAGGAAATGCCCGCCGGACGCCCCGTTACCGGCACGAGAGTGTGGAAGTATCCAAATTCGGGTGGAACCACGGACGAGTATCGTTCGCCCCGATGTCCTTATCGGACATCGGGGCGTTTTTTGTTACCCAAACACTTTATATAGGAGGAAATTCACCATGAAAAACACAGAAAAGACCATGGACAAAATCGTGGCTCTCTGCAAAAACCGCGGCATTATCTTCGCCGGGTCCGAGATCTACGGCGGACTTGCCAACACCTGGGACTACGGCCCTCTGGGCGTGGAGCTGAAGAACAACATCAAGAAGGCTTGGTGGAAGAAGTTCGTGCAGGAGAATCCCTACAACGTGGGACAGGACGCCGCCATTCTGATGAACCCCCAGACGTGGGTGGCCAGCGGCCATCTGGCGGGCTTCTCCGATCCGTTGATGGACTGCAAGGAGTGCAAGGAGCGTTTCCGCGCCGACAAGCTCATCGAGGACTGGTGCCAGACCAACGGCGTGGAGCTGCCCAAGCCCATCGACGCCTTCTCCCAGCAGGAAATGAAGGACTTCATCGAGGACAACAACATCCCCTGCCCCACCTGCGGCAAGCATAACTTTACCGATATTCGTCAGTTCAACCTGATGTTCAAGACGTTTCAAGGTGTCACCGAGGATGCCAAGAACACCGTGTACCTCCGTCCTGAGACGGCGCAGGGCATCTTCACCAACTTCGTCAACACCCAGCGCACCACCCGCCGCAAGCTGCCCTTCGGCGTGTGCCAGATCGGCAAGTCCTTCCGCAACGAGATCACCCCGGGCAACTTCATCTTCCGCGTCCGGGAGTTCGAGCAGATGGAGCTGGAGTTCTTCTGCAAGCCCGGCACCGATCTGGAGTGGTTCAACTACTGGCGCACCTTCTGCCACAACTGGCTGCTGGGCATCGGCCTGAAGGACGAGAACCTGCGGCTGCGCGACCACGACCCCGAGGAGCTGTGCTTCTACTCCAAGGCGACCACGGACTTCGAGTTCCTGTTCCCCTTCGGCTGGGGCGAGCTGTGGGGCGTGGCGGATCGCACCGACTACGACCTGAACCAGCACCAGACCGTCTCCGGCAAGGATCTGACCTACTTCGACCCGGAGACCAACGAGCGGTATATCCCCTACGTGGTGGAGCCGTCTCTGGGCGTGGAGCGCAGCGTGCTGGCGGTGCTGGTGGACGCCTACGACGAGGAGGTGGTGGATGCGGAGAAGAACGATGTCCGCGTGGTGCTGCACCTGCACCCGGCACTCTCTCCCTACAAGGCGGCGGTGCTGCCCCTGTCGAAGAAGCTCAGCGAGCCGGCACGGAAGATCTACGATGAGCTGGCAAAGGAGTGGATGATCGACTTCGACGAGACCGGCTCCATCGGCAAGCGGTACCGCCGCGAGGACGAGGTGGGTACGCCGTTCTGCATCACCGTGGACTTCGACACCGTGGGCGACGCGGAGCACGCGGGCGACAACTGCGTCACCGTCCGTGAGCGCGACACCATGGAGCAGGTGCGCGTGCCCATCAGCCAGCTGAAAGCGTATCTGGCGGAGAAGCTGGCGTACTGAGCGCAATAAGCAAAAAAGAAAGAGCCCTTCGGCTCTTTCTTTTTTTCTCATATATCCAGCAGCTTCAGCTCGTCCTCGTCCACCTTCCGCAGCTCCCGCTTGTTCATGATCTCATACATACAGGGCACCACGAACAGCGTCATCAGCGTGGCGTACAGCAGTCCGCCGATGCAGACCACGGCGATGGGCTGCATCAACGCCGTACCGGCGTTTTTCGCGGCGGCGGTGACGATCAGCCCCAGTATGGTGGTCAGACTGGTCATCAGGATCGGTCTGAGCCGCGTCACGCAGGCGTCGATGATGGCGTCCCGCCGCTCCATGCCCGCCAGACGCTGCTGGTTGATGTAGTCCACCAGCACAATGCCGTTGTTGACGATGATACCCACCAGCATGACGAAGCCGATCAGGCTGATGACCGACACCTCGATCCCCACCGCCAGCAGCGCGAAGAAGCCTCCGGTGAACGCCAGCGGTATGGTGAACATGACGATGAACGGCGATTTCAGCGACTGGAACTGCGCCACCATAATGAGGTACACCAGCACCACGCCCAGCAGCAGCATCAGCATCAGCTGCCCCATGGCGTCCATGATCTGCTCGTTCTCGCCGTTGTACTCCACCGTGACGCCCTGGGGCAGCGTCACGCTGCCCAGTGCCTGCTGCACCGCGTTGGTCACGTGGGTGATGTTATAGCCCTCCGCCAGCGTGGCGGTGACGGTGACGCAGCGACGCTGCTGGTCGCGGGAGATGGTGTTCATGGACACCGTCTCCTCCACCGTCGCCACGTCGCCCAACGCGAAGGACTTGTCCTCGTCCTCCTCGTCCTCGCCGGTGATCTGGCTCAGCTGCCCGGAGGCACCGCCCATGGCGGACGACGTGCTGTCCGGGGTGATCTTCATGTCCAGCAGCTTCTCTTTCGTGAGGACGCTGCCCTCCGCCGCGTCCACGGTCAGATCCATGCTGTTGCTGTCCAGCGTAATGTCGGAGACGCTGGCAGAGCTTTGCAGCGCGGCAGCCACCTTCATATAGATCTGCGCCACGGTCATGCCGTGCTCCGCCGCCGCCTTCCGGTCAATGACCACCTGCAACGCCGGGGCGGACTCATCCAGCCCGTCGTTGACCTCGCCCACGCCCGTCACCTGCTCCAGCCGCTGGGCGATGGCGCGGGCACTGTCCTGCAGCTCCTCCATGTCGCTGCCGAACACCTGCAGCGAAACACCGCTGCCGGTCATATAGCTCATCATCTCGCTCATAACGCCGGCGGCAGTGACCTTACAGGGCAGGTCGGCGCACAGCGTCTCGATCTCCTTCCCCGCCACGGAGCCGAAGGTGCCCTCCGGCATGGTGATGTAGCCGGTGACGTCGTATTCCCCCGTCTCGCCGCCCGCCATATTCAATCCGCCCATGTCGCCGCCGCCCATCATAAAGCCCGCGTCCTCCACGTCCTCCACGGACATGACGCGCTGGATGACCGTGTCCGCCAGCTTCACCGCCTCCTCGCGGGTGGTGCCCTCCGGCATGGTGACCGTCAGGGACAGGTTGTTCATGTCCATCTCCGGCATGAATGTAAAGCCGCGGCTCACCGCCGCCCAGCCGCTGGTCACCAGCAGCACAAGGGACAGCAGCAGCACGCCCGCCTTGTGATCCAGCGCAAAGACGATGGACTTCCGATAGGCGGGATAGAGCCGATCCAGCAGGCCCGGCTTCTGCACCTTCTCCCGGCGCAGCATACCGGACGCCATAGCGGGCACCAGCGTCAGTGCCACCAGCAGACTCGCCAGCAGCGAATAGGTGATGGTCAGCGCGAGATCGGTAAACAGCTGGCGCGTCAGCCCCTCCACGAACACGATGGGCGCGAACACGCAGACGGTGGTCAGCGTGGACGCCGCCACCGCGCCCAGCACCTGCTGCGCGCCGGACACCGCCGCCTGCACCACGGTGGCACCCTTCGCCCGCAGCCGGTAGATATTCTCGATGACCACCACCGAGTTATCCACCAGCATACCTACCGACACCGCCAGACCGCTTAGGGAGATCATGTTGATGGTCACGCCGGTGAAGTACATGAGCACCACGGCGAAGATCACGCTGATGGGGATAGACACCAGCGTAATGACCGTGGGCCGCCAATCCCGCAGGAACAGATACAGCACCACCACGGAGAACAGCGCGCCCCACAGCAGGGACGAGGTGATAGTCTCCACGATGAGATAGATATAGTCGCCCTGATCCATCAGCGGCGCGAAGTCCAGCCCCTCGTACTCCTCCGCCAGCTCCTGAAATCGGTCGGTGATGTTGTTGCTCACCGCCGCCGTGGCGTAGTTGGACTGCTTGGTGAAGGAGAGCAGGATACCGTTGCCGCCGTTGACCTTGGTATAGAGCTGGTCGGCGTTGTCCGTGACCACCACGGTGGCGATGTCGCCCAGCGTCACCGGCTCGATGCCCTCCATGCCCAGATCCAGCAGCACCATATCCTCCAGCTCCTGCCGGGTGGCGACGCTGCTGCCCACGGACACCATGTATTTCACGCCGCTCTCGTCCTCGATGTACCCGGCGGGCATATCAAAATTCTGCGCCGTCAGCAGCTGGCTGACGGTGGACAGGGACAGCATACCGCCCACGTCCGTGTCCTCGACGATGGTTTTATAGGCCTTCTTGATCTGCTCCAGACCGCTCTCGATCTGGGTCTTTGCCTGCCCCAGCTGGATGTCCGCCTCCGTCAGCTGCGTCAATCCGTCGATCAGGGACAGCGCAGCGTCGTAGACCTCGCCCTCCACCTGGGCGCGGAGCCTGCCGCTCTCCATGTCCGCCAGCAGATTGCCCAGCGTCCGCCGCAGCTCCACCAGCGTCTTGTTCAGCTGCTTCAGCGTCTCCTGTAACTGCTTCAGCTCCTCGGGGGTCATCCCGCCGCCGCTGCCGCCTCCGCCGAAGTCCACGTCCGGCAGCACGGAGTACACGTCCTTCAGCTTGTCGTACATATCGTCCACGGCGTCACCGGCCTTGCCCGCCACGCCGGAGGCGATGGAGCGTTTCGCCTTGGCAAGCTCCTCCTCGCCCTTTTCCACCTCCGCCTTGGCGTCCTTGAGCTTCTGCTCCGCCTTTGCCAGCTGCTTCCGCAGGGCGTCTACCAGCTTTTCCGACAGCGCGTCCAGCTTCGCCTCGTCCAGAATGACGTGCGCCTCCCGCGTCACCGCGCCGCTGACGCTGATGCTCGCCACGCCGGACACGCCCTCCAGCTTCGGGGTAAGCTCCTCCGTGACGAAGTCGCTGAGCGCGTACACGTCCGAGCCCTGGCGGGACACGGCGGCCACCATCACCGGCAGCATGGAGGGATTGATCTTCAGCACATAGGGCGCGGACACCGTGTCCGCCCAGCCCCCCTGCAGCACGGAGATCTTCTGTTGGATGTCCACGCTGATGGTGTCCATGTTGGCTCCGTCCTCAAATTCCAGCATGACCATGGACACGCTGTCCTGACTGGTGGAGGTGACCTCCTTGATCTTGTCCAGCGTCGCCATGGACTGCTCCACCGGCTTGGTGATGGTCTGCTCCACCGCCTCCGGGCTGGCTCCGGGGTCGGAGGTGACGATAATGACGTAGGGGAAATCCATGTTGGGCAGCAGGTCGGGCGTCATCCGCAGATACGCCACCACGCCCAGCACAATCACCGCCAGCACCGCCACGAAAACCGTCAACGGTTTTTTCACGCTGAAGCCCGCCATATCCTCACTCCTTCCCCGCCCGCAAAGGGCGCAAAACTCCGATTTTAAATTAGTGTATCATTCCCGCCGGGAAGTTGCAAGAGAGGGGGCGGATAATTCACGAAAGCGTTACAAATACAGGGGGTTGGCGGAAAATAGCGCATCCGCCGCGCTCCCTTCCCCTCCCCGGCAAGGAAAAAACGCGGACGCTTCCGCGTCCGCGTTTTTTCCTTTTCTGTTGGGATGATGATGGTTCTGGTCTTTGTTATAGGGAACATCTCTTTTCCAGCTTTTCCACCATCCGGGTGAACTCCTCCGGCAGAGGACAGTGCAGCTCCACCGTCTCCCCCGTGCGGGGATGGACGAACTGCAGCCCCGTGGCGTGAAGACACTGCCCCGTCAGCCCCGGCACCGGCTTTTTCGCGCCGTACACCGTGTCCCCCAGGATGGGGTGCCCGATGTGCGCCATGTGGACGCGGATCTGGTGGGTGCGCCCCGTCTCCAGACGGCAGCGCAGGTGGGTCACGCCGGGATACCGCGCCACCACCTCCCAGTGGGTCACGGCGCGGCGGCCGCCCGCCACCACCGCCATCTTCTTCCTGTCGCTGCTGCTCCGCCCGATGGGCGCGTCCACGGTGCCGCTGTCCTGCCGCATATTGCCGCTCACAAGGCACTCATACGTCCGGGACAGGGAGTGGTCGCTGAGCTGTGCGCTGAGGGCGGCGTGCGCCGCGTCGTTCTTGGCGGCGATGATCAACCCGCTGGTGTCCCGGTCGATGCGGTGGACGATGCCGGGACGCTTCTCCCCGCCGATGCCGGAGAGACTGTCGCCGCAGTGGTGCAGCAGCGCGTTCACCAGCGTGCCGTCCGGGTGCCCCGGTGCGGGATGCACCACCAGCCCCTTGGGCTTGTTCACCACGATAACGTCTCCGTCCTCGTACACCACGTCCAGAGGGATGTCCTGCGCCGTCACCGCCGTGTCCCGCACCTCCGGAACGTCCACGCTCACGCGCTCCCCGCCCGCAAGGCGGCAGCTTTTCGCCGCCTGCTTTCCGTCCACGCGCACGTGTCCCGAGGCGATGAGCTGCGCCGCCTGGGAGCGGGACAGCGCGCCGTCCTGCGCCAGAAACGCGTCCAGCCGCAGCCCCGCCTGTTCAGTTGTGGCTGTCAGCTCCCGCGTCATGGTTCGGCTCCTTCTCCCTCTTGTCGTATTTTTCGTAGAACCACAGGTAGTACACTGCGCCCAGCACCACGCCGATGACCACGAAAATATCCGCCAGATTGAAAATAGGGTAGCTGATAAACTCCAGATCGAACATATCCACCACGTACCCCCGGCAGACCCGGTCGATCATGTTGCCCACGCCGCCGCCCAGCACCAGCATGGCGGCGGTCAGCCCCAAGGGGTGACGGACGATCCTCCTCACCACCAGATACACCACGGCGGCCATCAGCACCACCGTCACCACCGCCAGCAGCCCCGTTTTGCCGGAAAAGCTGCTCCACGCCGCGCCGGTGTTGTGCAGCCGGGTCAGGCGCACGATACCCGGCAGCAGCGGGGCGGACTGCCCCACGGTCAGGTGGGAGGTGACCCACCACTTCAAAAGCTGGTCGCCGCCGATGCAGGCCGCCAGCAGGATCATATACCACATATTGCTTCCTCCCGGAGAAATAGTACCCCTATCATAGCCCATTTGCCGCAGGATTGCAACGTTTATTGCGTTCCCTTCCTTGTATTCCTCCCGCAACTATGCTACAATATCCCCGAAATTCAAACTTCGCCCTTTGGGGCAAGGAGGTCACTTTGGACAGATTGCAGGTACAGATCCCCGCCGCGCAGCTGGAACGCCAGCGGGACTTTGAAGCAAAAATAAAGGAAATGCACAGCCACCGCCCCCTCCGCGCCATGGTGGACACCTTCGGCTGCCAGCAGAACGTAGCGGACAGCCAGCACATCATGGGTATGCTGGAGGCCATGGGCTGCACGTTCACCGACGAAGCGGCGCAGGCGGACGTGGTGGTGCTGAACACCTGCGCCATCCGCGACCACGCGGAGAAGCGGGTCTACGGCAATCTGGGCGCGCTGACCCACACCAAGAAGGCAAACCCCGCGCAGGTCATCTGCCTGTGCGGCTGCATGGCGCAGCGTCCGGAGGTGGCGGAAAAGGTGCGCCAGTCCTACCGCCACGTGGACCTTGTGTTCGGACCCCAGGCACTGTGGAAGTTCCCGGAGCTTCTCTATCAGGTCTACACCCAGCGGCAGCGCGTGTTCTCCGTGGCGGACGAGCACGGCTCCATCGCCGAGGGGCTTCCCGTGGTGCGGGAGGGGCGCACAAGGGCGTGGGTGTCCATCATGTACGGCTGCAACAACTTCTGCTCCTACTGCATCGTGCCCTACGTCCGCGGCAGGGAGCGCAGCCGCGACCCGGAGAAGATCATTGACGAGGTGCGCGGTCTGGTGGCGGAGGGCTTCAAGGAGATCACCCTGCTGGGGCAGAACGTCAACTCCTACGGCAAGGATCTGGGCACCGGCTACGACTTTGCCGACCTGCTCACCGCGCTGGACGAGATCGAGGGCGACTATCTCCTGCGCTTCATGTCCTCCCAGCCCAAGGACGCCACCTGCAAGCTCTTCGACGCCATGGCGAACTGCCGCCACGTGGCGAAGCAGCTGCACCTGCCGGTGCAGTCCGGCTGTGACCGGGTGCTCCGCGCCATGAACCGCCCCTACGACGTGGCGAAATACATGGAGCTGATCACCTACGCCCGGAGCGTCATGCCCGAGCTGGTGCTGACCAGCGACGTGATCATCGGCTTCCCCGGCGAGACGGAGGCCGAGGCCATGGAGACGGTGGCTCTGGTGGAGAGGGTGCGCTTCGACGCGCTGTTCACCTTCATCTTCTCCCCCCGCCCCGGCACGCCCGCCGCCAATATGGACGACCCGGTGCCACGGGAGGAAAAGCAGAAGTGGTTCGACCGGCTCTGCGCCGTGCAGAACACCGTCTCCGAGGAGCTGCACCGCCAGTACGTGGGGCAGACGCTCCGCTGCCTTGTGGACGGCGAGAGCGACGACGCCCGCTGGCCGCTGACCGCCCGCACCGCCGGCGGACGGCTGGTGCACTGCACCGGCGACAAGTCCGCCGTGGGCGAATACCGTTCCATCAAAATCACCGACAGCAACACCTGGGCGTTGTTCGGCGAGCTGGCGCAGTAACGAAAAAAGACGCAGAAAAACCCCCACCGAACGGTGGGGGTTTTTCCGTGTGTGTGTTTGTGTTAGGAGAGAGAGAAAATCACATCAGGAAGCTTTGTTCCTTTGGATGATGTTATATTACCCGGTAAATTTGGCTGAATCTTGAATCGTCAATGAACATTCTGTGAATTATACCCGCTTTTCACCGAAATTTTCTGCTCTCCGCCACCGCCAGCTGGTCGCAGCGGTTGTTCTTCTCGTTCTCCGCGTGCCCCTTGACCCAGTGATAGCGCAGCTGGTGAACGTCCGTCAAGGAGAGAAGCGTCTCCCACAGGTCGCTGTTCAGGGCGGGCTTTTTGTCGCTCTTGACCCAGCCCCGCTTCTGCCAGCTCCGCGCCCAGCCTTTCTCCAGCGCGTCAATGACGTACTTGCTGTCGGAGTACAGCTCCACGATGCACGGCTCCTTCAGCAGCTGCAACGCCTCGATCACGGCGGTCAGCTCCATGCGGTTGTTGGTGGTCTCCGGCGCGCCGCCGGACAGCTCCTTCTCCGCGTCCTTGTAGCGGAGTATCGCCCCCCAGCCTCCGGGTCCGGGATTGCCGCTGCAAGCACCGTCGGTGTAAATAGTCACAGTTTTCATACGTCTCTCTTTTCTTGCTGTCTCCCCGGTTTTCCAGTTCATCTATCCGACGGTGCTTGCCTGTCATCCCCGAGCGGTTGCCGCGTCAGCGGCGAGCGAGTGGGGACATTTTGCAAAGCGGCGAAGCCTGCTTTGCCGTCGGTGTAAATTTCAACTGTTTTCATACGTCTCTCATTTCTTGCTGTCTCCCCGGTTTTCCAGCGCATCTATCCGGAGCCTTCATGCCCCCTCTCTGGGGGGAGTCTCACGTCTCCACCTCTACCACGTGTACCACGCCGTCGCTCACGGTGAAGCGCACGTTTTTCCCGGCGTAGCGCATCCCGTACACTCGCTCGCTGTCCTCCTGATACCGCGGGCGCGGGTCGGCACCCAGCGCACTGAGCAGTCCGTGCCGCTCCCCGCTGTCGAACTGCGCCAGCAGCTCCGGCGGGAAGTCCACCGCCAGCATTTCCCCGGCGTCCCCGCCGGTGAAGCCCCCCGCCGCGTCGGGATAGCTGTCCGCATACGCCAAGTAGGGCTTGATGTCGAAGATCGGCGTCCCGCTGACCATGTCCGCGCCCCGGACGTACAGCACGGGGCTGTCCGCCTCGTCCAGCGACACCCGCTCCAGCTCCACGGCGGAAAGTCCCAGTCCGTTGGGGCGGAAGGGCGAACGGCTGGCGAACACGCCCACGCGCTCGTTGCCGCCCAGCCGGGGCGGCCGCACCGTGGGCGACCAGCCCTGCCGCTGCGCCCGGTCAAACTGCCAGATGAGCCAGACGTGTGAAAAGCCCTCCAGGCCCCGCACCGCATCCACGTCCCGGAAGGGCTTTTCGAACACGATGCGTCCGGGGCTGTCGGCAATGCCGCTCTGCCGCGGCACGCCGAACTTCTCCGCAAAGGGCGTCTCTATCCGCGCAATGATGTCCAGCCCGGAGCCGTTCACAGCGGGGCCTCCTCCGGCGCTGGCTGCTCCTTCTCCTCGGGATCGGCCAGAGCCAGCGAGATGACCCGGTCGC
>OHJK01001367.1_pt1 | contig 12318 bp, 8 predicted proteins | sample 1568541 | NCBI WGS metagenome assembly OHJK01 (sample SAMEA3879535, study PRJEB24766) | human gut metagenome | biome: human-associated habitat; feature: feces | place: USA | collected 1985/1987
AGCGCACCTCTTATGTTTCATAGAATATTCCGTATCAGCTCCGTCAGCTCTTCCCGATTGTCTGCACCGCAGATCTTCTGCATTTTCTTTACCCGGTATTTTGCCGCGGTTTCGGAAATGAAGCACTGCTGCGCCATGACCGAGTAGGACAGCTCCTGCGGCAGCAGATGCAGCAGCATGAAGTCCGTTTCGTCGCACTCATTGAACATGGTTTCCAGATTGGCCAGCTTGGTAAACTCCATATCCCCGAAAAAGCGGTTCTCCGGAATCGGTACCGGCACGACCGGGCGGCTGTCCGGGAGATAGGGTCTATTTTCCGTCGTCTCCCGGATATGCAGACGGCTCTTGAGCTTCACGCTGACGACCGAGAACGCGTCGTTCTTCTCCATCATGGCGCAGATGGCCAGCGCCGCTTTTCCAAAGCTCTCATAGTCGTCGGAAATGGACGTAATGGACGGCCGGAACAGTCTGGACAGGAACATATCCCCATAACTGACAACATAAAGCTTCTCCGGGATAGCATAGTTCTTTTCCCGAAGCCTGCCCACCAGACTGACGGCAGCGTAGTCGCTGGCGCAGATCACCCCATCGTAGCGGTGGATTTTTTCGTAAAACTGGTCGAAAATCTCGTTGACGGAGGAACCCAGAAAGAAAACATCCCCTTCCCGCCCGGTCAGCTCCCCAAAGCGTCTGGCACGCCAGAGGTCGGAGGACGCGCTGGGATTGACCCCTAACAGCGCCAGTCTTTCCCTGCCCAGCGTCCTCAGATAGTCCACCGCCAGTTCCATGGAGCTGTGAATGTCCATCTTCACCGAGCTGACACTGAGCCCGGAGGAATTGGTCTCCCGGTTGGACAGGACAATGGGATGAAGCCCCAGACTGCCTGCCCCGCGGGCAGTCTGATTGATCCATTCTTCGGAAGCGCCTACCAGAAGCACGCAGGAGCGCTCCTCCGCCCCACCGGGAAGCTCGCTGACCTCCTGAACATGGATGCGGCGCTTCCGCACTTCCTCGAAGATACCCCGGATGGTGCGCTGACACCATGGGTATTTCGCGAACTGCTGCTCCACCATCAAATATACCATCGCTGAGACCTCCTTTTGGTTTTCCCCTATGATAGCACAGTTTTCACAAATAAGTCAATCCGGGGGTTTCGTCTAAAAAACGCTGTAGATTTTTCCGGATTTTGGACTTCTCTATTTGTGGAATATGCAGTATCATGGAAGTAATGAATGACCCAGAACTGTCATGTATAACACAAAAGGAGGATTCCCATGTCCAACGCATCCATCCGCATTGAACAGCTTATGCTCCCCACCTACCCGGAGCCGGGGAAGGAAGAAATGCCGCTGTTTTCCGAGCATCGGGTTCACCAGCGTTCCACCGGCCGTCCCTATCCCAACAAGGTCACCCTGGAAGTAAACCGGGAACGGAAAATCGAGCGCAGCTACACCGTCGTCCATCTGGAAAACGAGTATCTGGACGTGCTGGTTCTTCCGGAGATCGGCGGCCGGATTTTTGCCGCACGGGACAAGGTCACCGATTACGATTTCTTCTACCGCCAGCATGTCATCAAGCCCGGCCTCATCGGGGCGCTTGGCTCATGGATCTCCGGCGGCGTGGAGTTCAACTGGCCCTACCACCACCGGCCTTCCGGCTTCCTGCCCTGCGACTTTGAAACGGAGGAATGCGGCGACGGCAGCGTCATCTGCTGGCTGTCCGAGCACGACCCCATCGACCGGATGAAGGGCATGGTGGGCATCTTCCTGCGCCCCGGCTGTGCTTATCTGGAAACCCGCGTGAAGCTGTGCAACCGCACCCCCGTGACAAAGAGCTTCCTGTGGTGGGAAAACGCCGCAGTTCCCGTGAACGAAAGCTACCAGATCTTCTTCCCCAAAGACGTCACCTATGTGAATTTCCATTATCTGGACTCCCGGATCTCCTACCCCATTGCCGGGGACGCCACTTTCAACGGCATCGATATGACCACCGCCCGGGACATCTCCTGGCACAAGAACACAAAGGATGCCACCTCCTATTTTGCCTGTGCTTCCCAATATGATTTCTTCGGCGGCTATGACCATGGCCTAGACTGCGGCGTCGTCCACATCGGCGACCATCACATTTCCCCCGGCAAGAAGATGTTCACTTGGGCGTACAATCAGCTGTCCAAGACATGGGAGAATACTCTGACCGATACCGACGGCCAGTATGCTGAGCTGATGGCAGGCTCCTACACCGACAACCAGCCCAATTTTGCATGGCTGGAACCCTACGAGACCAAGGAATTTTCCCAGTACTGGTATCCCATTCAGAAGATCGGCACGCCGGACTACGCGAACCTGAAATGCGCCCTGTCGCTGCAAGCGGAGCATGTCTGGATTCAGGCTACGGAAACCTTTGGTGACGCCCATGTTGAGATCGCCTGCGGCAATAAGACCATCCTGTCGGAGCAGGTGACGCTGAACGCGGCATCTCCCGTTATGCTCTCTTGGGCCCGCCCTGAGGGCTGCGTTGCCATTTCCGTCACCGCCGGCGGAAAAACGATTGCCTGTTACCGGGAGGAAAAGCCGGATAACCTGAAAAAGCCGCCCGTCAAAGATCCCATGCCGCTGGCATCCGAGGTTCGCAGTGCTGACGAGCTGTATCTCGCCGGTGTCCATGTGGAGCAATACCGTGACCCGGCTGTCATGCCGGACGCCTACTGGCTGGAAGGATTGAAGCGCGACCCCTACCATGCAGACTGCCTGCTGGGCATGGCAAAATACTGCTGCCAGATGGGGCGTCTGTCCGAGGCGGAACGCTATGCCCGGAAGGGTCTTGATTCCCTGACAAAATTTAATATGCACACCCAGTCCGGCGACCCATACTATCTTCTGGGTCTGATTCTGGAAGAACAGGAGCGCACCACGGAAGCCTACGATCAGTACCGCAAGGCCGCATGGAACGGCAGTGCCGTTGCCAAAGCCATGGTGCGAGCCGCCTGTATTGCCCTGAAGCAGGGCGACGCGGAAACCGCCCTGGCTCACGCCCGGCTGGCTCTGAGCCGGGATGCCCAGCATCCGCTGGCGCCGGTGATCATGGCTCTGGCCTACCGGGATTTGGGGAACAAAAAAGCGGCTCAGGATGTTCTCGACCGTGTCATGACCGAGGATCGCATGAACAATCTGGTTCGCTGGCTGGGCGGCGTGGAGGAAGCGCACTTCTTCACCAAGCTGGATTCCGCCCCCGACCAGACTGTGCTGGATATGGTTTTCGATCTGGAATCCATGGGACAGTATGCCCTTGCCGCCAGACTGCTGGAACAGTTCGGCAAGTACCACACCCACACCACAATGACCCTGTATACTCTGGCGTACCTGCGCCGCAAGCAGGGCATGGACTATGAAGAAACCCTCCGTCTGGCAGATGCTGCCGAAATCATCGACACCTACCCCGCCCGTCTGGACGAGATTCGGGTCCTGACCTTTGCCCGGGAACAAAATGCCGTGAAAGCCCCCTTCCTGCTGGGCTGCCTGCTGTATGATAAGCGCCAGTACGAAGCCGCGGCCAAGCTTTTTGCGGAAAGCACGGAAGCGGAGCCGGGAAATTACATGACCTACCGCTCTCTGGCCATCGCCTGCTTCACCCATCTGAACCGGAAGGACGAGGCCGTGAAGCTGATGGAGAAAGCCCGCAACCTCAACTGCTCGCAGCAGGTGCTGTATGAATCCGCGATTCTGATGGATTTGATGGGTGCGCCCGCCGCGGAAAAAATCGCGCTGCTGGAACCACACGCCAGCAACTTCCGCCGGGACGACCTGTTTGTGGAGCTGGCGAAGGCTTACAACCAGAATTTCCAGCCGGAAAAGGCATTGCAGCTTCTGCTGAGCCATGTGTTCGTGGCCTGCGAAGGCGGCGAGCACGCCATTGCGGATCAGTATATGTACGCATGGTTCCAGCTGGGCATGGCAAAGAAAGCCGCCGGTGACTGGGCAGGCTGTTACGAGCTGCTGGAAAAGGCGCTTACCCTGCCAAAGAGCCTCGGCTCCGGCATCTGGAACCGCTGCAAGTACGTCCCCTATCAGTTCCATATGGCCGAGTGTCTGGAGCATATGGGGAAGAAAGAGGATGCCCAGTCCATTTACCGGATGATTCTGGATATCGAAGTTGAGTTCTTCAGCAACATGCACCTGCGGGAGCTGCCCTACTATCAGGCGCTCTGTGCCGAAGCCCTTGGCCTGCAGCAAAAGGCATGGAACATCATGGCCCGCGCCAAGCGGGACTGGAGCTTCAACCTCGACCGGAAAGACAATGGCTTCTTCTCCACCACGCCTTTCTTCATCTCCTTTGCACAGGACCCCGCCATTGCCCGTCGGGCTTACTACCAGTACCTGCTGGGTCTGGTAAAGCTCTACGAAGGCGACCGGGAAAGAGCGAAAGCGCTGTTCCGGGAAAGCTACGCTGGAAACTCCGACAGTCTCTTCTGTCATTATTACGCGCATCTCTAACCATCCGCCCCCCCCGGCAAATGATTGAAACGCCCCAGATTGTGCAGACAGTACAAAAAGCCTCCATGTAGGATATTGAGTTTTAAGCGGAGTGGCGCAGCGACAGCGGTGCCACTCCCGTTTTTGTTTGGATGCGCTCGTGATTATAGAAGTAAATATACCTGTCAATCAGTTCATTCGCTTCCTGGATCGACTTTGGTTTGTGGCGGTAGATGCACTCCGTTTTCTGAATAGAGAAGAAATTTTCTGCCATGGCATTGTCATAAGGATTTCCTTTCCTTGACATGGACGGCGTTATACAGGATTTTGGTTCTTTTCTTTTCATAATTCCGTTCTGCACATAAGCTCAATTATGCGAAGCTTCACATAATTCCGCGTCGAGGCATCTCCACGCCAGGGAGAAATCAGCTCCCAGTATGATTCGCCCAGCAGATTGCCATGGCCAGGGGTAAGGTCGAGGGATTGAAACACCACCGACCTTAATTCGGGCGATCTCCTCGAGAACACACCGGAAGTCTTCTCCTTTTGGTGTTCCGCTGGAGAGGGCTCCAGGAACGTTCTCCCACACCATGAATCGAGGTCGTATATCGATAGCTGCTCTGCCACGTAATTCGTCTGCATTCCTCATCTCCTTTGTAAGTCTGACCTGTTCCATAAAAAGGCCGGAGCGCGCACCGGCCAATCCGGCTCTGGCTCCGGCCACCGAGAGATCCTGACATGGGCTTCCCCCACATATGATATTTACTGGCGGCAGTTCTGCTCCGTTCAGCCTTGTGATGTCCCCGACATGAACCATATTGGGGAACCGCAGCTTTGTCACTTCAATAGGGAAGGTTTCAATTTCACTTGCCCACACCGGTCGGACGCCATTCCGCACCGCCGCCAGAGGAAAGCCGCCGATCCCGTCGAACAGGCTGCCCATGGTTAATTCGTTTGTCTCCTGATTCGGTACACACCTCCAAAAGCAAAAAGCCAGCCGTGAAAACAGCTGGCTATCGAAAATATGTTTTGACTTCTATGTCACATTTTGGTAGAATAAATATGGTTCCTCCGGGAACCGGGCGCTGCCATAACACGGTAGGCGGTTATCCCCCTCTTTCAGGGGGTGATCCTTCTTTACCCCCTGTCCTGACTGGAAGGGGGTGGTAGATGTGAATGTTGTTACATATGAGGAACTGTTCCAGCTGCTCATGGTTCTCATCACCTTTGCCAGTTTGATCATTACGATCATAAAAAAGAAGTAACCGCCGGCACCCTGACAAGTACGGCGATTACTTCAATGCACTTACTAGGGGGCTAACCGTCTATCGGCAGCGCCCTTTTCTATGTTTATTATACCACGATTCCGCAGTCTGTCAAGGGTTGACTGTCTGGTCAATCTCCATTCCGTCATACAGGTACACCTTGATATGGTCAATGGATATCACTTTTACTGTATGTACAAGCTGCCGGATCATTTCCTCGTCCCACTGCTGCATGTGATGGCTCATCCCGTCTAATGCCGCTTCCATCGTATGCACATGTGACTGTACCGCTTGGTCTTTTCGGAGCTGGGCGGCAATTTTTTCACGCTGTTCTTTCAGCGACGCCATCTCATTGGCAATACTGCCAAACTTTTCCGCGTTCTTCGCCGCACTGTCAGGCTGTTGGAGCAATACGTTGAATTCCGCTTCCAGCTCCTCACGCCTTCGGTTAATTTCTCCCAGTGTCATGGTGGAGTCCGGGAGAATCCCTGTTTCCTCCACTGCCGCTTCCGTGATCTGGCTGCAAATTGCCCCTTTGGAATCCATTACGGAATTGATTGCCGCCATGATTGCCCGTTGCAGTGGTTCCTCGTCCATGGTCGGCGACTGGTGGCAGTACTTTGCACCATAGTCCAACCGGCTGACGCAACGCCAAACGATCCTTGTCTTTCCGTTCCGCTTCCATGTACACCTTCGATACAGGGTGCCGCACTCCCCGCACGCCAGTCGCTCGGATAGGGCAAACTTGCTGGCATAACAGGAGCGGCCTGTAGAGGATGTCTTTTTTGATGGGCTGGCCGATGCCGATCTCCTGGCCTTTTCTGCCTGAACCGCCTGATATATTTCCCTGCTGACGATTGCCGGGTGATTATTCTGAATCAGATACATGGGAAGCTGTCCCGTGTTCTTTATAACCTTTTTGTTGATACAGTCCTGCGTAAAGGTCTTCTGCATCAGAACATCCCCACAGTATTTTTCGCTTCCCAGGATGCTTCTGATCTGGGAAATATCCCACTTTGCTCCGCCCGTCGGATTCAGCACCTTCTTCTCTTCCAAGCTCAGCCTGATCATCCTCAGGCTTGCTCCCTGCAGATACTGATCAAAGATGCTACGGGCAGCCTCCGCCTGATCCGAATTTACCTGTGGATTTCCTTCGTCATCCAGATAAAACCCATAGAGCTTCTTGAAATTAACGGAAGCTTTTCCCTCTTTCATAGCCTGCCTCTTACCCCACCGGACATTGGCGCTGATAGATTCACTTTCCGACTGGGCAAAGGCACTCATGAAGGTGATAATCAATTCCGTGTCCGTTTCCAGCGTATTGATATTCTCCTTCTCAAAGATGATGCCGATTCCCATACCTTTCAATGCACGAACGTATTTCAGGCTGTCCAGCGTATTTCTGGCAAACCGGGAAATGGACTTTGTCAGAATCAGGTCGATTTTCTTCTGGCGGCACCTGCGGATCATTCGGTTGAAATCATCCCGGTTTTTGGTGGACGTCCCCGAAATACCCTCATCCGCAAAAATGCCCGCCATTGTCCACTCGGGATTGGTCATGATTTTGTCCGTATAATAAGTACATTGCGCTTCATAGCTGGACTGCTGTTCTTCCTCCTCTGTGGATACCCGGCAGTAAGCTGCCACCCGCAGCTGCCGCATGACCGTCCGCTGATCCATCTGCGACTTTGCCGGTATGATAGTTACCGTCCTGCAAGTATCATCCATTTTGCTCACCCCTTTCCACGATCTGGTCGTTTTTCAGTCTGATCTTTACATTCCCATTGCCGTCCACCAGGACAGCGGATATGCTCATTGCGATAAGATTGGCATAAGTCACAAAAAACAGCACCGCAATGATGCCGCCCACAGATAAAATCAGCATGGAAATTCCATTCATTTTTTGTCCTCCTTCCGCAGAAACAACAAATCCTCGTTCCAGTCCTTTCGGGTGGGAACGAGGATTTGATTTCGTATGTTCTTTTCCGTTAATGCCTTGGAAATTCTCTGTGCTGCCCTTTGGCCGGTTTCATCGTTGTCCAGGCAGATGCACACATTGCGGATGAATGGCCTGCCTTCCATCGTCTTCCACAGCACCTTGTCCGAAACGCCGCAGGCCGCGGCATAGCTGCTGGATTTCCAGTGCTGTTTGTGCATGGAAATAAACGACAGCATGTCAATCGGAGCTTCAAACAAAAACAGGGTCTCCCCACCGCCGACCCAGTGAAAGCTGTATTCCGGCTTACTGCCGGGAGCATTTCCCTTGAAGCTGCCCTGTGCGGCGGTACTGTGCTTGTGAATGTGCCGTGGTTTTCCCTCCCAGTCTGTGCCCACGAATATGGCGTTGTGGTAATCCGCGGATTCGTAGACAAGCCCCCGGTAGGAAAAAGCATCCAGCACCTCCTTGTCGATGCCCCGGTGCCGAAGCAGGTAGCCATAGACCCGGCGCATGTTCTCATGCTTTTGGGGAATCTCCAATGGTTTCTGTGAAAAAGGTTCTACCGGCTCCCGGATGGTACCGGCATCCATGGCGAGCATAAGCTGCACCGCTTCCGGGTACTCCATGTTGTAGAACCGGCAGGCAAAGTCAATGGCGTCTCCCCCCACCTGTTCGTACTGGTGGAACCACAGATTGCCCCGGATGGTCACTTTCTGCCCGTGATCCAGCCACATATTCTCCGAGCCGGATCGTTTCACTTCCTCCCCACATTGCCGCAGAAATGCCGCCAGATCTGTTCGTCTGGCCTGTTCCCGCTGCTGCTCCGTAAACGGTATATAGCTCATTTTACCTCCGAATCATTTCTTCAAGTGAGGGATAGAAATATTTGCATGATTTGTCCGAATAGAGTATCAAACCTTTCCTATCTGCTGTAATATCTTCAGGTGGGAGGTTCACTTCTGGTGTCATCGTGACAGGGAGCTGGTGTCACCGCATGGCTAGACTTTCCCCTTGGCGGTGGATTTATTTCAAATTGAATCTTCACCTTCTGCTTTTCTGCATATACTTCCTATATTTATATGCAGAAAATTATGATATTCCCATTGATTTTCTGCATATAAAGTGGTATACTTATATGCAGAAAGGATGAGAGCGTATGCGGGAATTTGATTACTCTTTCTTAAATAATGGTTTCCTTCCGGCATCCCTGGTAAATTTAACGTCCAGCATTGCCGCCTTAAGAACTATGGCAGGCGTCCGCAGGGATGAACATCTGCGGATTTTTTCGGAACTGGAAGCGGTCGCGAAGATCCAGTCTGTCAAGAGTTCCAACGCGATTGAAGGGATCGTTACCAGCGATTCAAGAATTGCGGAAATCGTAAATCAAAACAGTGCACCGCTGAACCACAGCGAGCGGGAAATTGCCGGGTATCGTGACGCTTTGAACGAGATTCATTTGAATTACGATTATATTGATTTCCGGGAATCGGATATTCTTCATCTTCACGAGATCATGATGTCTATGGCCGGATATGAGTTTGCCGGCAGATATAAAACCAGCGACAATTACATTCTGGAGGAAGATGCTCAGGGAAACCGGCGCATCCGGTTCCGTCCTACCCCTGCTGCGGAAACAAAACAGGCTATGGAGCAGTTGGAGCTGGCCTATATGGCCGCGCGGAACGATGGAAACATCAACCAGCTTCTTCTCATCCCCTGCGTCATTCTGGACTTTCTTTGTATACACCCCTTCCGGGACGGCAACGGCAGGATGTCCAGGCTGCTTTCCTTGCTTCTGCTGTACAAAAGCGATTACGATGTAGGAAAATATGTGTCCTTTGAGGAGCAGATCAACCGCTATAAGGGATACTACTATGATGCCTTGCAGCAGTCCTCCTCCGGATGGGAAAACGGTCAGAATGATTACTTCCCATTTATGGAGAATTTTCTTTCCACACTTTATATGTGCTACAAAGAACTGGATAAGCGGTTTGCCGTAGTACACGGAAAGAAGGTCACCAAGAAAGCCCGAATTGAAGCAACCGTGCTGAACAGCCTGACGCCCCTGTCCAAAGCAGATATCTGCAAAATACTCCCGGATATCAGCCCGACTACGGTAGAAGCGGTTCTGGGAAATATGGTTCGTACCGGGAGCATTCGCAAAATCGGATCCAGCAGAGCGATTCGTTATATCAAGGCATAACCCGATAAGCAGGCTGTAGGCATTCAATCCCGAATGCCCATAGCCTGCTTCTTCTCGTCGATCTGGCGGCGCTGCTTACGGTCAGGCTGTTGGTGCCGGACCCTGTCCTGCTGTTCCTTCTCCTGAAACATCCGCCCAAGCTGGGCGATCAGAGAGGCTGCCCCCCTTATGTGCTGCTGTCGGATCACCCGCAGCAGATTTTCCGCATACACATTGCCATGGGCAGCAGATCGATTTAGATATTCCAGCCCCTTCTCCCGGTCAGCACGGATACCGTTTCCGAAATAGTAGATCTTACCAAGCCGGTATTCCGCATAGGAATTGCCGTCCTCCGCTGCCATATGGAAGCAGCGGATGGCTTTTTGCACATCCTGCCAGCCTTCTTCCTTGAGGTAGACTTTCCCGGCAATATAGGCCGCAGAAGTGACACCCGCTTCCGCGAGTTCCTCCAGCAATGGCAGTCCTCTGGCAATATCCTTCTGCACCAATTTTCCCTGACAAAACAGCTTTCCAAGCTGGTACCTGGCAAAGGCATTGTCTTTTGCCGCCGCCAGTTCCAGATATTCCACCGCTTTTTCAGGGTCATATTCTGAAAACTCCAGCTTTAGATACAGCTTGCCAAGACCATACAGGGCATCCGCGCTGCCCAGCTCCACAGCTTTCTCAAAATAGTACCGGCTCTTTTCCAAATCCACTTCGGTGCCGGTTCCGGTCATATTCATGGAGCCAAGGCGATAGCAGAGCTTATCATCTGCCATAGTCGCTTCCATGGTGAGAAATCCTGCGTATGCTTTGGCATACCACCGCTTGGATTCTTCCAAATCAGCCTCTGCCCCGACACCATCCCGGTACATTCTTCCAAGTTGGTACTGGGCGTAGGCATTGCCCCGAACTGCCGCCATGGTGTACAGTCTATGCGCTTCCGTACTGCTCTGTTCTACGCCCTGTCCCCGAAGGTATTGACCTCCCAACGAGTAGGCGGCAAATGGGTTATTTCCCTCCACCGCCTGACGAAACCACCGGGCAGATTCCTCGTAGCTCTGCTCTGTTCCATGACCATGGGCATGGCATTTTCCTATCCGGTATCGCAGATAGCCTTTCTTTTCAGCCGTCTGTTCTGCTTTCTGGAAGGCTTCCAACGCATTCCGGAACCAAGTCTGTGCTTCTTCCTCATCCGCGTCACAGCCCAGCCCAAGCAGGTACATTCGTCCCAGATCATAGCAGGCATAGCCGTTTCCCCCGCGTGCCTCCGTATCCAGTAGAGGCATCGCTTTCTGAAAATCCGGCTTTTCTTTCTCTGTCCCATATAGAAATCTGTGCGCCTGTTTGTAAGGATCTGACCACCAATCTCTGCCGTCAGAAGCACGGCGAACAGGCGTACTCTCTGCGGCACAGTTCTCATAGGTATCAGCTTCCCCACCGGTTTCTTTCTGAATAAACCGGTGGTGGTCGTGATCGCTCCACCAGTCAGGATCCTCTATTGGCACAGGGTCAGGCTCCTCTACTGACGGGAATTCCGTTTCCATCACATCCTGCTGCGGTTCCGGCTCCACTGCCTGCCGGATCCGGTCGTTGATCTTCAGTGCTTCCTGTATCACGGCGTTGCGGATGGACTTAAATTCCCTGTTCTGTTCCAGCGGCACACGCTCCGGGAAATGGTCTGTATAGGTGCGAAGCACATTCTCCCGCTGCTCGTACCACAGATCGTACAGCTCCCGGATATTCTCGTCCCCGGCAAGCTCCGCTACAATTTGGTCAACGATTGCCTTCACATCCGATTTGAGATAGCCATACACCTTCTTCCCCGTGGTATGGGAAAGGCGGTCACTGAGCTGTACCAGTAACTCCTCAATCCGGGGATTTAGATACTCCCCCGCATTGATTTTCGCCACGATCTCCGAGACACGTTCCCGCCCCTGCTCCCGCAGGCGGTCACGGTATTCCGTCTGCTGTTGGTAGGTAAACATCAGCTCCTGAGAAAAGATTTCTTTGGCAAAGGCAGACCGCATTTTCTCCACGCCCTTGGTACTGAGGTGTCCTTCTCCCGGCACTGTGGAGTAGGCAATGAGATGGACATGGGGGTGGTGTCCCTCGTTATGATAAGCCGCATACCACCGCAGATGGTTCATTGGAATCTTGAGATTTTCGGAAAGGGTCGGCGTCTGTCCCCGGAGGAAATCCCGCCAACGGCTCCCGTGGTCGAAGCCCAGCCGGGCGGCATCTTCCCGTTTCAGAGACAGAATCGCCGTATACACATTGCCCCGGTAGGCATTCAGCTCTTTTGAGACTTCGCTCAGCTGCACCTCTACGCCATCGTCCGTAAACAGCCCATGGCTCCCAAACCGCTCCGCTCTGGGTCGGGTGGCGATGTAGTCGGCATAGGTTTTGCTGGTCATCATCGAATGGGCGTTATCCTCAATGGCACGGGTGATAAACTCCGAT
>OHJK01001369.1_pt1 | contig 12302 bp, 9 predicted proteins | sample 1568541 | NCBI WGS metagenome assembly OHJK01 (sample SAMEA3879535, study PRJEB24766) | human gut metagenome | biome: human-associated habitat; feature: feces | place: USA | collected 1985/1987
ACTTAGTATTGAAGGTTGCGAGAGTCCGTCTTTTACTCCTATATTTTTAAAATAATATCCGTATAAAGGAAAATGTATGAAGTTTATGCACAAAAACAAAATAATACGAATAAGACTTTTTTTATATAAGCCGGATTTCTGTTTCTTCATGATTGATTAGACTTTATGAGGTTCACGCAATTAAATAAATTGCGTATACAAATATCCTATTTAATTTAGAAATATCAAAAAAATATATGTCTTTTGAGGATATAGGAATAGATTTTCATTTATTTATTGTCTGCGTTAGCCTGTATACTTTCCCGTTTTCATCTATACCCTCAATAATAATGTCTTCCGGTGCGGTGCTGTCTGGAGTGTAATATTCTATTATTGCATTTCCTTCTTCATCCAATTGCAGTGCCGGATTCCAATAGATAGTACTCCTTAAATCTGAACGCCGGGCATCTTTCTTTTCGAGAGTATCATAGGTTGGGTGATAAAATTCCACCGAGTCACTGTACCCGAGTGGAGAGTAAGTGATGATTCCTTGTGCCGGTCTGGCCGGAAGATCTCTTCCGTCTTTTAATGTGATAACAATGGCACCGGCAGCACCACGGGAACCTAATATTGCCGCATCTGCTCCGCGGAGCAGACTTAAACTGGACATATCACTGGCTTGCAGGGTGGTCAGGATCTCATTGTCATCCTCGTACACTACATCGTCAATCACGATAACAGGCTGTTGCGGATTGTTGCGTATATGTATTTCGTTTCCATTCATTACGCTAACTCCCGGCAGTCTCATTACTGCATCAAAGGCTGTATGTGCACCGTATTTTTCCAGTTGCTCTCCTTCGACAGTATAGGTGTTGATTCCTCCTGTATAAATACTTGTTGAACTGGGCTTTTTCCGGTTTCCTGTAATCAGTACTTCTTTCAGATTGTAGACTCTTATGCCGCCTTCCATGTAATATTGGTCGCGGGTATTGAGCAAATAGTCTTCCATAAAGGTTGCTGCTCCGTCACGGAAAGGGGATTTATGGAAGGCAACCGGATACTCAGGTTTTTCTATTTCAATATCAACTCCGGCAAAACCTCTCTTTGTACGTGCTTGTATGAGGAAAGTGGTACTGTCTCTGAATGAGGTATTGACTATAAATTCTCCTTTCTCGTCTGTGGTTGTTGTGGCGATAATGTTTTGTTTAGGAGCTAATAATACGATAGGTCCTTTTTTTACATTCCCTCCGAAGAAACCTTTAATACGCCCACTGATAGTCTGTCCTTTCTCAATATAATTACTGAAGTTCAATGAGGGAGCACGCAGTACATTATCAAATTTGTATCTGCGCCAGCCATGTGTCATCATCAAGAAATCTAACGAGCGTAGGGTTCGTGCATCTTGGCGGAGAAAATAGAACCCCGGGTCTTCCACATATCCTTTCAGATCGGAAGTCAACAGTAGGTTTGATACAATGTTGTCAGCGAGAGAATCCGGTTGGATACTTTTCCGGTTGGTAATGCTGACGGAGAAACTACCGTTTACAGGATTTCCCTTGTCGTCTTTTATTGAAATATTTAATGATACTTTTTCTCTTTTTTCGTATGTCGGTCGGTCCGGAGTTATTTGCCATTGGGGAGTTTTGCGGTCGGGAACAAAGACTAGCCGTTCGCTGAGCGCATTCCCTTGCTGGTCGATTAACATGAAATGAGTGATCCCTTCTGTAAACAGGCTGTCATTCATTTTTCCGAAAGTCCTTGTCGGATTAATAGGTTGAAGTATGGAAAGTTTTCCACGGGTGTGAGCAATGAGAAATAGCTTTTGAGGCCATTCTGTTGCCTCTGTTTTCTGAATCTCATAACGTATTTCCTGTTTATAGTGACTTATGGAAAGTGTGATTCCCTTTTGTTCGATAGCCGGGAGGTCAAATCGTTTGGTAACTCCATCGCTGGACGTAGCCATTACGTAATAGGAACTGCCGTTGGAAGGGTTTAATGTGAAAATCCCCATTCCTTTGTGCTCGGAATGAAAAGATGTCAGTGTATCTCCTTGGGAATCCAGTAAGAAACCTTCTATTTCTTTGGAGAATCCGTCTGCTCCCTGAGCTTTGAACGCTATGTTCTGGTGCTGAACAGCAAGTAGTGCGCCTCCTTCCGGGAAAAAAGTGACGTCAAAGTCATTCGTAAATGTCGGCAAATAAAAAGTCTTTTTATAGATGTATTGCGGGTCGTCAAATTCCACTTCAATGCTGCGGGCAGCAGTTGGCTTCAAATCCGGTAAGGAAATGGAAATCAGTCCGTTTTCATCTGTCTTTTTTCTCCCTTTATCTTTTATTTTTCCGTTTACGATAAACCGATACCGGATTGCTGTGTTCTTAAAAACCTCTTGGGTATTGCTGGTAAACTTGACTTTTGCTGTATAATGGGTATCGTCCTCTTGTTGATATTTGATGTTTGAAAGGATGGTGTTATCTATGGAGTTTCCGATTTTCAGATTACGTGAATAGAAGAATTCCGGTCCTTCATTCAACATCCAGTTACTGTATCCTCGCAGGTAGTAATCACCGGCGGGGAGGGTAGGAGGCAGGGTAAAAGCATTGTGGAAACCTAAAGAGTCTCTACGGATTTTTTTTCGTTCTACGATCGAGTCGGAACGATTGATTAATTCTGTAATGATAAAGTTACTCTGGCTATCATCTTGGTGGGTAATGGCATTTATCAGGTAGCCTTTGAACCAGATTTTCTCTCCGGCACCGTAAAATGGTTTGTCCAGGTGGAGATAAACCTTCTCATGGGGTATTTTCTCTAACAGGCTAAAATTGGCAATAACCGTATCTTGCATACTTTGTGCTGATAGCATTGAAGTTGATAATAACATTCCTGTTATCAGAGCTATTTGACATATTTGTGTCAGTAAGGTAGTTTTGCTTTTCATACGATATATAATGTTAGAGTGTTAACTTTTGTGCATCCAGATAGAAAGTACTTTTCGTTTGACTGCGAGTATATTAATGATTGATACGATAAGGAACAGAAGAATACCCATGCCGATAGCTGCCCATAGTGAACCTGTTTCCAATTGGGGGAATAGCAGGCGGATACTTTCTATGTAATAGCTACGCAGCCAGGTTACTAATCCGATAGATAGCAGTAATACAACGATGTTCAACCCTACTGTGAGTATCTGATAAGGCAATGCTACTCTATTGGGGCTGTATCCTATTAATAAAAGACTTTCCAGCTTGGTCGTATTTTTTTGTAGCAGTAAGAAGATGCTTAACATCAGGATATAGAATGAAAGGATACTGATAAATAGGCCGACTCCCAGCACAATACCTACAATCAGGCGAAGGAAATAGGTCGTCTTGCCTGCATCCAACTTTCCGTCTTCCGTTTCATATCCTTTCTTTTGAAAATAACCGGCAATGGAGGAATCCGCAGGATTGCTGACTTCAATAATCAGTCGTGCCGGTTGTGCTTCCGCATTCGGGGCAAAGTTCTTGTTGGCCCATTCCATAAAAGACTGGGGGACCAAAATGGTGTTCAGTCGATTGGAGAAACCGACGATATTTCCTTTATACTGCTCTACCCGGCCATTTCCGCGCATCATGATGTCCATTTGGATCAGACTCATTAAGCCTTCCGATAGCTTGGGCAGGCTACGGCTTTGGGCAAAGCCGAAGTTATAAAGATTCAGGTAATTGCGGGGAATAATGATAGGAATGGTGTGTGTGGCTTCATCAAAGTGCCATTTATCGAGTTTAATATCAACAAATTCATCGGGAACCGATTCGAAAAACATATCGGTGGAAAGATGAATACCAGCTTCCTGCATACCCAGTCCCGCCGAAACTTTGAATTGGGAGGGGGTAAAAGCTCCGATTGTCTTGGTAAACGATTGTTTCTTCAGGTCGGCGATGTCTTCGGCAGAGAATGTGTTGTTTTTTCCTGCAAAAGAGCCGAGCGTGCTAATCTTCTTTGTGGCTATGATGAAATCTTTCTTCATAAAGCTGTCTCCTTCGGTGAATACCGGAATGATATCTTTATAAAACTGTACACTAAGCAATACAATCATCATACCGAATAGATTGGCTAAAAAGAAACCGGCTAACTGGCCGATACTGATATGTTGGCGGAGAAGTTTCCAGACAAGGGCTGACATTTTATTTATGATTTACAAATTATAATTTACAATAACTCATTACTCGCCACTTATCATAGCTGGAGTATGCGTTGATAAGGCAACTCAATATGTTTTCCTATGGAAGTGGCGATTACTCCGGCTTGTTGCTTTTCAGCTTCGCCAATAATAAGTTCTCCCATGATGCGGCTGTTGTCATCATCCAGATGACTGATAGGTTCATCCAGAAAAAGGAAATCGAAAGGCTGGCAGAGTGCTCGGATAAAGGCAACCCGTTGTTGCTGCCCGAACGAGAGTTTACCGGCCTTTACATTCAGCTTGTCCGAAAGTCCCAGTTTCTCGAAGAAGGCTAGGATTTCTTTCTTCTTTTTGTATCCGGTAAGATTATTTTTCAGTTGTACATTTTCAAGAGCAGTCAGCTCGGTGAAGATACGTAAATCTTGAAAAAGCATACTCAGTGAATGCTTTCTCAGGTCTACCCATTGCTTCACAGAATATGCTTTGATATTAGTCTCATCGAAATTGATAATCCCCTGATAGTCGTTGCGATAGCCATAAATATAGCTGCACAATGAAGATTTTCCGGTGCCGGAAGCCGCTTCTATCAGACACATTTCCCCTTTCCGGAAGATAAGATCCTGATGCCATATATCCGAAGTCACCGAATTACGGTCAGCAAACACTTGGGGAAGTGTTTGCTGTAAATGAATGCTATTCATGCCGTTTGTTTACGAATTACATACCGGTAAATTGTTTGCCGAAGTCAACGATTAATTTGAGCGCATTGACGTCTTTATCTTTCAGCCAAAGGTCGATTTCGCTTGTTTCTCCTTCTGAACTAACGGACAGATAGGAAACTTTTGATAACATCTCAGAACCGGTCCGGAACTTTTCACCACCAAATCCGATCAGCATTTTAACAACGGGAAGTTCAAGTATAGCTTCTGCGTTGATAGCCATGAATACGTTTTTTCCCTTCATTTCCGATGCATACGGAGCGTCTTTGATAGACTTGTCTGCCGCTTTTTCTATATTTTTGTAGAGTAACTCGTCATTGGTGGCATACATTTGTTTGTCTTTGATACCAAAGAATACGTTCATTCCTTTACTCTTATAGACATATTCGTTTTTGCCCAGTTCCAGAATATCTTCTCCTTTTTTCAGTCCCAATGCCTGCTTGTTCTTATAAAGGGCTTCGAGTGCATTGCCGTTTTTTACGTCTGCATACACTATAAAGGTAGGAGCGCTGTTCATGGTTACGTTGATTAACCCTGCGGAGATATCACCGTTGAAGGAACTGAACAATTCTTTAACTTCATCTGCTTTGGAGATAGATACTGTGTTACGGAATTCCTTATTTTCACTTAGGAGATTATAAAGACCTTCTCCTTTTATACCCAGATTGACAAACATCAGGGTAGAAGCCGGGAAGTATTTTACGAACGTATTGTTTGCTTTTCCAAATGCTTCCAACTGTTTTTTCATCAAAGCTTTTACAGCCTCGTTCTCCGTGTAATTTTCTGTTTTCAAGGCAATTCTTCCTTTTTCAAAGTTTAATCCGGCTATTATGGTTATGTCTTCTGCTTTCACTTCAGCGGGAAGTCCCATACTGACTTGCTCTTGATAAGGTGCAGGAATAGCTGCCATGGAAGCGAAGAAATTGATGTCACTTTTTTGTTTTTCCATTTTCTGGAAAGCGCCGGATTTCGCAATGCTGTTATCTGCGGTTTGTTTCAACAGATTGGTGATGCCTTCTTTGGCTTTTTCTATTTGAGATGTTCCTTTTACGGAAATGAGCATTACGGCAGAATTGTTGAAAGCGACTAAACCTCCGTTCATGGTTGTAAAGCTATATCCAGCTGCTTCGTTGATTGGTTGGCAGATTTGCTCTTTTACCATTATTTCCAAGGAAGCGTGCAGGTCATCTTCGCTTTTGATTTTCGCAACTGCGGTAGAGTATGGAAAAGAGGGCGAAGTAAATACGTAGACAGGAGCTTCTACGTCAATTCCCGATTCACTGGGGTTATTCATCACTTTTTCTAATTGTTGGAAAGTGGCAGCGTTCATTCCACTTTTTAATGCTTCCAATACTTTTTGCTTGGCAGCTTCATTCTCTTTATCATTCAATCCGGCCTTACTAGCCAAGGATTTTAGATTTATAGAGGTAACAACCGTAGCATCAGCCGGTATTATATTGGTATATTCCACTGTTTTGGAACATGCTGCCAGGAAAACAATCAGTACTGCAAGTACCGAGAGTCGTGAAATCATTTTCTTTGCCATACTCATATTTTTTAATGGTGTATAAATTTCAATTTAACTGTTCTTTTATTGTTGATTTAGCAGATTCAACGTGTGGCAAGCCACCAATGCCGCTGTTTCTGTCCGAAGTCGTGATTTACCCAGGCTGATCGGCGTGAATCCCCGTTCAATAGCTTTTTCTACTTCGCCCTCACTGAAATCTCCTTCCGGGCCGATCAGCACCAAGGCGTCTTCTCCGGCTTTTAGTACGTCCTTCAGCAGAGGTTTCTCACCTTCGTAGCAGTGAGCGATAAACTTCTGTCCCTTAAACTCCTGATTGATGAATTTATTGAAATCTGTCATCTCATTCAGTTTCGGCAGACGGGCTTTGAGTGATTGTTTGATTGCCGAGATAAGAATCTTTTCGATCCGTTCGTTCTTGATAACTTTACGTTCCGAGAACCGGCAGTTGAGAAATGTCAGTTCGTCGAATCCTATTTCAGTGGCTTTCTCGGCAAACCATTCATTACGGTCCATATTTTTAGTTGGTGCCATGGCGATGTGCAGGTGGCACGGCCATAGTGGTTTTTGGAAAATTGTCTCTTTGATAGCTACCAGACAACGTTTGTTGGTTGCTGCCGTAATTTCTGCCTTGTAGAAACTACCCTTTCCATCGGTAAGGGTGATTTCGTCTCCGATACTTAACCGCAAGACACGGGTACAGTGCTGTGCTTCTTCTTCCGGAAGCTCATTGGTTTTCTGTATATCGGGAGTATAAAAAACGTGCATATAGTAATTATTGATTTTTATTTCTTTGATTGATCTGGTCGCGTATTTTAGCGGCCAATTCATAGTTCTCGTCTTTAATAGCCTGCTCCAATGCTTGTTCAAGTGTTTTGGAAGTGGCACTGCGCGATGACGATTCATGTTCTTCTTCCATAGATTCCTTGTCACCAACTGTTTCTTCAGAACGGTTCCTTTCTTCATCCGGTATGCGCAGGCATTCCCGGTCGAGGATAGATTCATAAATCAGAATCGGGCAGTCGGCACGTACCGCCAATGCAATGGCGTCCGATGTACGTGCGTCAATACGTATAATATCTTCGTCTCTTTTCAGGTAAACATAAGAGTAGAAAATACCGTCTTTAGCTTTGTAAATCAGCACACGTATCAGGCTTACCCCCAATACGGTAAGGCTTGTGGTGAATAAATCGTGTGTTAACGGGCGTGGAGTTTTAATTCCTTTCAGATACAACGCGGTAGCCTGGGCTTCGGCGGGACCGATGATGATAGGCAGTTGCCGTTCACCGTCCACTTCACCCAATAGCATTGCGAATGCACCTACCTGCGCTTGGCTATTTGTGATATTTAAAACTTGTAATTCTACCTTTTTATCCATTGTTTTTTACTTAATTTGTTTTACTCTCCCGTCGGTGCTTATACTTGAATACCAAGGCAAACAGAATTCCGATAACCAACGCATACGCAGCAAAAATCAGCCAGATATCCGTCCATTCCCGACTCACCAATTTGCCGTCGGCATATACCGAGAAAGCATCTACCACAGCTCCGCTGGCATATCCTCCGATGATAGCTCCCAGACCGTTAGTCATCATAAAGAACAACCCTTGAGCACTGGCACGAATGGAGGAATTAGTCTCTTGTTCAACAAACAAGGAACCGGAAATGTTGAAGAAATCAAACGCCATGCCATAAACAATCATGGAAAGAATCAACATCCACAATCCGCCTCCCGGATCTCCGAAGCCGAACAAACCGAACCGGAATACCCATGCAAACATACTGATTAACATCACTTGCTTGATGCCGAAATGCTTCAGGAAAAACGGTATAGCAAGAATAAACAGTGTCTCGGACATCTGTGATATGGATAGCAGGATAACCGAATGTTTCACCCCGAAAGAATCTGCAAACTCCGGAATACCGGCAAAACTGCCTAGAAACAGGTCACCGTATGTATTGGTTATCTGTAAAGCCGCCCCCAAAAGCATGGAGAAAAGGAAGAAAATTGCCATTTTCTTTCTTTTAAATAACACCAATGCATCCAGCCCGAAAGCCGAAAGCAGTGATTTGTTTTCTGTTTTGGCGGGTTTACAAGCCGGAAGGGTGAAAGAATAAACTCCCAGTAACAGTGCGGATATGGCGCCGACATAAAGTTGGGCGCTTGAGTTTTTGAATCCGGTAAGGTCTACCGCCCACATGGCACAGATAAAACCGATCGTTCCCCATACGCGGATAGGGGGGAAATCTTTGATTAAATCACATTTATATTGCTCCAATGCATTGTATGAAACGGTATTGGCTAATGACAAAGTAGGCATATATACCAATAGATTGAGTAACATGGCCCAATACATCTGGTCGTATCCCGTAGCGGTGGAAGCGTAGAAAAGACAGGCTGCACCTACAATGTGGCAAAGTCCGTATAAACGCTCTGCATTAAACCATTTATCGGCAATGATACCGATAATGCCGGGCATCACCAAAGAGGCAATTCCCATAGTGGCGAAAATGGCTCCGATTTGTGCTCCTTCGAAATGGAGTTCTCTGCCCATATAGCCACCTAGTGAAATTAACCATGACCCCCAGACAAAAAATTGCAGGAAGTTCATAATAATCAAACGAACTTTTATGCTCATGACTTTTTTAAATTTGTGTTTCTCTTTTGCTAATAATAGATGCAAATATAATATTTTCGTTGATTGGGTGAGCAAGTTAATTGATAAAAAGGCGATAAAAAAGGCATAAATGCAAAGAAGGAAGAATATCTATGATAAAAAATAAGAATGGAAAGGGTATATAAAAAAAAGAAGGCTATCTATCCCAGACAGCCAATCTTTGTTAACCTTAAATCTAATACCATGAAAAACACAGTGCAAAGATAAGTGGTTTATGTTATACAACATAATGTTTCATTGAAAAACTGCATATTGTTAACTCTAATTAACTTTGAATACTCCTTTTTTCTGTTACTGCCTCCTGATTTCCTCTTATAATATTCTTTTTTATCCTTCGAGTAGAAATCTGGTTCCGACATCTTGCCGGACTTATTCTACGTAGAGTACAAGTCCTTTCAGATATTCGCCTTCTGGATGATAGATATTCACCGGATGATCGGCAGGTTGGGTGAGCTGGTGCAAGATACGCACGCTGCGTCCCGACATGGCGGCTGCGGTGAATACTGCTGTGCGGAAATTATCTTTGGTTACTACCTGTGAGCAGGAGAAAGTAAACAAGATACCACCCGGCTTGATTTTCTCGAATGCTTTGGCGTTCAGTTTCCGATAACCCTGCAATGCATTCCGCAACGCATCCTTGTGTTTGGCAAATGCGGGTGGGTCGAGGATAATCAGGTCGTACTGGTCGCCCATACGGTCGAGGTATTTGAAGGCGTCTTCAGCGAATGCTTCATGGCGGGGATCACCAGGGAAGTTCAGTTCCACATTCTTGTTGGTCAGATCGATTGCTTTCGCAGAGCTGTCTACCGAGTGGACGAGCTTTGCACCTCCGCGCATGGCGTAGAAAGAAAAGCCTCCGGTGTAGCAGAACATATTCAGTACCGAGCGATCTTTGGCATACCGTTCCAATAACGAGCGGTTTTCGCGTTGGTCTACAAAGAATCCCGTTTTCTGGCCTTTCAGCCAGTCTACATGAAACTTCAGACCGTACTCTTGTGCAATATTATCATTGCTTCCTCCTTTCAGGAAACCATTTTCGGGGAAAAGGTCGGCTTTGAAGGGGAGCGTTGTTTCTGATTTATAATAGATATTTTCAATCTTGTCACCCATGACTTCGGACAAAGCCTCGGCGATCACCATGCGGTCTACGTGCATTCCTGCCGAGTGAGCTTGCATGACGGCAGTTTTGGCATAAATATCAATCACCAGTCCGGGGAGATTGTCACCTTCACCGTGTACGAGACGATAGGTGTCGTTGACCGGATTGATAGCGATTCCAATGGCACAACGCATGTCGTATGCAATTTCCAGTTTGCGTTTCCAGAAATCATGGTTGATCGGTTCTTGCCGGAAAGAAAGCACACGTACGGCGATACTTCCGATCTGGAAGTGTCCTTCGGCGATAAATTCTTTCTTGGAGGTGTATACTTCTACAACTTCACCTTCTTCGGGTTCTCCGTCGAAACGGGAGATAGCACCGGAGAAAATCCAGGGGTGAAATCTTTTCAGCGACTCTTCTTTACCGGGTTTGAGGTATACTTTATGCATAGTGTTTTATTTATCTGATTCTATTAAATGTTCTTCTTTCTTTTCTTCGGGAGCTATTTCATAATTACCTGTCCGCTTTAGTTCTTGCAGCAGGTTGTAGATGTTGAGGCATGCCCAGGCGTCGGTGGCGGCGTATTGTTTTTGTCCATCACTCAACACATCCGCTTCCCAATTGGACAGTCGTTGCGATTTGGAAATTTTTTCCTTAAATAAAATGGCATAAATCTTTTGGAGGCTTTTGTCCTGTATGCCGAACTGACGTACATAGTCCTGCAATTCGATACAACTCTGTTGGTTGAAAGGAGCACGTTTATGCAACATCATAAAGTCGTCTTTCAGCGAAAGCCCCACCTTAATAATTCCCGGGTTCTCAAGCAAGTCAACCAATGGCTGTGTAAGTCCCGTCATATTGAGCCGGAACAGAAAACAACATTCTTCGGAAGAAATCTGGAGAAGCGCTACTTTGTGTGATTGCCCTTTTGTGAAAGAGGGCCGCGTTTCGCTGTCGATACCCAATATCGGCTGCGACAACAGGTAGGCTACCGCCTTTTCCGTTTCCGATTCCGATTGGATAACATGGATTCTTCCCGGAAAAACTACTTTCGGGAGTTCCTTTAATTCGTCTTTATCAATGGTTCTTCTTACAATCATTTTTATTTTTCATCATCGTGACAATGGCAACTGCCTTCGTGGCAGTGACATTCGTCGTCATGGCAATGACAACCGCCTTCTTCACAACAACTGTCGTCTTCGCTTGGTTCGTAAAATCCTTCTTCGTTGTTTTCTTCCTCTTCTTCGTTGTCCTGCAGATTATACTTCACGTCGTGGAGGGCGCGCAGTGTATTAACCAGCTTTTGTCCCCACAACATTCCGAAGTTTTCCTGACAAATGGCCAGCGAATCGTTCATCGTTTCGTTCAATCCCAGTTGGAAAACAAAAATAAAGTCTTTGATATCTTGATAAATATCAGCCAAATCTTCAGATATGGACTTCTTGATAGGCTGGTCGCTGTATACCATATCCTGCACAAATACGTCCAGATAATCATCCTTGTCTCCCATTAATCCTGCAAGGTTGATACGAAGAATTTCATAAATTTCTTCAGTCACATACGTCTCGGGCGCCTCATCCCCGATCGTCTCACACTTCGGCAGCATGGAGGCTTTGAGATAGAGTAAAGGCAGTATTTTCAATGATGTATCAACGAAAGTGCTGCGCTTCATGCTTTCGGCACGTTCGAGGAATGCACAAAATTCGGCGGCTACCGTTACGAACTCAATTACATTCTTATCAAATATCGTTTGGCTTTCTTTTTCCATAATCAGCGTTGATTTGAAACGCAAAGGTAAGAAAAAGGATTGAATGAGCGTAGCGCTCGTTATTTTTTTATTATTTTTGCGGCTTAGATTACGATTCCAATTTTATAAAAAGAATAAAAGACTCATGGCAAAAAAAAAATTAGATAAGGAGGCCGAACGTACTTCCTCTTCTCCGGGTAAAATCGCAGCAATTTTAAAGAATGAGACTGTCCACTTTGTTATCGGATTAATGTTGGTCATTTTTTCCGTTTATTTATTGTTGGCTTTTTCCTCTTTCTTTTTCACGGGAGCTGCCGACCAGAGTATTATCGACAGTGGAAATCCGGCAGATTTGTCGGTCGTTGATAATCATGTGAAGAACTATGCTGGTTCACG
>OHJK01001392.1_pt1 | contig 12145 bp, 10 predicted proteins | sample 1568541 | NCBI WGS metagenome assembly OHJK01 (sample SAMEA3879535, study PRJEB24766) | human gut metagenome | biome: human-associated habitat; feature: feces | place: USA | collected 1985/1987
GTAAATATCTACAAGGAGGTCACCTGTATGACCAATTACCGCGAGATCCTCAGGCTCCATACGGGCCGCTCTGCGGAACCGCCAGTTTTTGCCTCTATTGGAACTGAACGAGGCGATTTGGGACCGTCTGGAGACGTTCAACCATAAACCTTTCCAGAAAAGGGAGGGCAGCCGGGCCAGCAGCTTTGCGGAAGAAAGGCCCTTCCTGCGCCCTCTGCCGCCCAGACCTTTTGAACTGGCCATCTGGAAGGTGGCAACAGTGGACCCCAATTACCACATCTCTGTGGAACGCATGAACTATTCTGTTCCCTTTGAATACATCAAGCAGAAGGTAGATGTCCGGCTCACCAGAGCCACTGTGGAAGGCTTCTACGGTGGAAACCGCATCTGCTCCCATCCCAGACTGTACGGCCGGTTTAACCAATACAGCACGATCCAAGAGCATATGCCGCCAGAGCACCAGAAGTATGTCCAGTGGAATGGTGAACGGTTCATTCACTGGGCCGGTAAGGTCGGCAGCAACACGCAGGTCGCTGTCCAGACCATTCTCAGCAGCTACAAGGTAGAGCAACAGGGCTACAAGTCCTGCATGGGTCTGCTGAAGCTGGCAGACAAGTACACCCCGGAACGGCTGGAAAATGCCTGCAAGCGGGCATTGGAATACACGCCCCGCCCTTCTCTCAAGAATATCCAGGCTATTCTGGCATCCGGCCAGGACAAAGCCATCCCCGGGCAGAGTACGGCAACTGCGTCCTCCGCCCAGTACGGATTCACCCGTGGAGCTGAGTATTACGGAAAGGGGAACAAGTGATGCTGACTGAAACAACGGTATCCAAGCTGCGTGAAATGCGGCTGAGTGTTATGGCCAATGCCCTGAAGGACCAACTTGCCGATCCGCAGTTCCAATGCATGACCTTTGAGGACCGGATCGGTCTTCTGGTGGATGCGGAATGGAATGCCCGAAAGAATAACCATCTGAACAAGCTGATCCGGCAAGCAACCTTCTCGAATCCGGGAGCTTGTCTGGAGGATGTGGAGTATCTGCCCGACAGAGGGCTGAAGCAGGAGGAACTGCTGCGGTTCGGCACCTGCAACTACATCCAGGAGCACCACAACATCATCCTGCTGGGTGCCACCGGCAGCGGCAAAACCTTTCTGGTCTGCGCTCTGGGCAGCGCTGCCGCAAGACGGTTTTATGCGGTGAAGTACATCCGGCTCCCGGATCTGCTGGTAGAGTTCCAAATTGCCAGAGGCAACGGCACCATCCGCAAGCTCATGGCCCAGTACAGGAAGTATGCATTGCTCATTATTGACGAATGGCTTCTGTACCCTTTGAAAGAAACGGAAGCCAGGGACTTATTAGAAATCGTGGAGTCCCGGTACAAGCGAAACTCCACGATCTTCTGTTCCCAGTTTGACATTCCGGGTTGGCCGGAAAAGTTGTCTGACCCACTGCTGGCTGATGCCATCTGCGACCGTATTGTCCACGATGCCTACACAGTAGTCATTGGCGGTAAGGAATCCATGCGCAAGCGAAAGGGTCTGCAAGACATCTGACTCCGGCTACATTTATGATACCTTGACAGCTTTGTGCTGTCCATATTCAACCTGAGCGGTGGGACTGCTCAATCCGGGCGGTCCCACTGCTCAATTCAAGCGGAACCGCTGCTCAATTATTTGACGCTTACATTCTAAAAAGCAGAAAACCCAAGCTACCAAGATGGATTTGATAGCTTGAGTTCTCTGCTTTTTACTGCTTAGCTATAACAAGTAGCACATAATAGGTAGAAATCATATTCTCCAAATATCAGGTATGCATCTTAATGCGAAAAATCAAAAAACAAATGGTGTATGGTTATTTCCTGATTATCAAGATCCCGCATATGCTGTGAAGAGTACTGTGGTTCCACATAGCGTAACTCTCGGGACAAATTGCTTACTGGCGTAACTTTCGCAATTTCAGAAACAAGTTCGGCTACGATTTCAGGAATCTTACCACTTAACACATACCCAATAATCGAAGATTCTGATGACTGTGAACCATACCGTCCTGAGGTATAGTTTTTAACTCCTGTTTCGACATATCTTTTGATTTTATCTTTCTTGTGATTATATAGATTCTTGCATTCTGCGCCAAAATAACTGTTTGAAGTATCCCAATCCCTAAAACAAAGATCAATCGTGGGCTTATATCCACGCCTCTTCTTTAATGTGGGATCCTGGTATTGATGTACTGGGCCAATACTGTTTATTCGTAGGATAGTAGCTCTATTCTCGCTGGTCCATCGTAGCGAAATTTTCCCATACCATTCTTGCGTAATATCATCTTCTTCAGTATTTTCAGTGATGGTGATGCTTGTATCCGCAATTATGTCATGATAACCCTGCCATAAAGTCAATAATATTTCGTTGACTCCAGAAGGACCAAGCCGCTTTGCCAAATCATCCGGTACAGCTGAGGATGCCGTTATATTTCTTATACTGCTCATTACATCACCTCCATGCCTTGGAAATATCTTCGAATATTTCATCTGCATCTCTGCAGGCGGCAGAATATGTCCAATATTTGCGTTGCGCTGGTTTAACGATGAAAATCTTTTCTCGTTGATAAATACGGAGGCTTCTTCTCACGAAAACCATTTGTTGATTATCAACCAATGAACGGTCCAAGTTTAGGAGTATTTCATTAAGCTGATCATTGTTAGTTATAACACTTAGATCCTTTGTAGTGGGATGCTCAACATTTAACACAAGCACAGATAGTGGGGCATCGCCAACATATAGGTCTCCAGAAAAACCCACGCCAGTTCCAAATGTCCTGGTCAGTACCCCTTTTACAGAAGCGTAATATAGTTTGTAGCTATCAATGCTCGGTCTGGAAAAAGATACTGAACGCCTTTTATTCTTGAAATAGTCATAAACATAGTCAATAACATCGTCTATTTGATAGCACTCATATTCCTTTAACCGATACATATTTCGCGCAAACTGTTCCAACAGGTAATTTTCTTTTGGTGAGGTCACTAATTTATCAAAGATGTTACAAGCTTCTGCAAGCTCGCCATTGTTAGGTTTTGGGATTGGTGTCTGCCAGATGTCCCCGGCCTCTAACTCGTCCCGTTCTACAAGCCACCTCCTATTTGTAAGGATATGATAGTACGAAAATATTCTTGAGCCAATTATCACGCTCAAGTACTTAAGCTGTTCAATTTCACCGTGAATCCCCAAAAGGCTATGATTAAATACAGCATCGTAATCTAGTACCTCAGAAAGGAATCGCCCATTTTTGTGGCTCTGTTTTATTATTAGGTGTGGAGCATTGAAAATTTCTCTAGCATTTTTAACTATGCACTCAAAATCATCAAAATCAACTGTTGGAAGTTCGTCGGATGAAATATAATATGGTTTAAAGGATTTGGCTTCAACCAATGGAAGACCTTCAAAATCACAACATTGGTGCTTTCTATTTCCTCTCTTGAATCCCTCGGCAGTTATCATGTGATTTTCTTCAATGAATGATGCCATAGGTGCAAAAGTACTTTGCAGTTTTCCTATTAATTCAAGATCTCTAGGTGCTCCCCACATTGCAATTTTCCAGATCCTATCGTCATCAATAATGTCACGAGGTATTCTACATATATCGGTAGGATCAATAGAAAATCTCCTAATATCTTCAATCGTGTAAATTGGCTTTGGCGTACAATAAATTATTGGTTGAATGACCCCCTCCTGTTTAGGAGTATAGATAATGGCAGCAGCAGGGCCACTAGCGTGATCAAACAAGAAATTTCTATACACTGATAGATTAATAATCGCTAGGACATTGTTATCGGAAAACAGATTTGCCCTATACGTCCTGCTTTTATCTGACCTATTAAAAAGCAATCCTTTGCTCGGCATAAGGAGACAAATGATTCCGTTTTGCTTGCACAACTCTGAGCACTTGATAGAAAATGCCTGCGCAATTTGCTTGTCACCTATTACGCGATTTGTTTTTTCCAAGTATTCTTTTGTTTTTCCAGTAATGTTACTCTGCCAAGGCGGATTGCCGACAATGACATCATATCTTCTGTTATTAAAGGATTTATCCTTGTCGAAAAAATCACTTGAAATCAAGTTATTATCTAATAGACGCGGAAATGAAAGCTTATCCCAGATGCTTCGTGGATCAAGAAAATCACACATGGCTAAGCTAAGACTAAACGAGGCAACTCGAATAGCTTCCTCATTAATATCTACACCAAAGATACTGTTTTTCAAGAGAAGATTCAATTGATCACAGTTGATCGTATGAACATCATTTTGGGACATCCATCTACAAACAAGTCTTCTGTATGCCTCAACCAAGAAAATGCCCGAACCGCATGATGGATCAAAAAATGATGTATCTTTATACTCGCCTTCCCACGGATATACTTCATCCATGATCAAGGAGACAAGGTGGAGAGGTGTATAATACGTGCCTTTCTCATCATCTTCGTCTGACAGGTGAAAAAACAGTTCATAGATACTGCTGATCAATTGAGTGGGGATAATGTCAAAACTATAAAATGGCCATAACGCGAGTTGTTTGCTCTCTAATTCACTATCGCCTAGAATAAATGTGCGAAGCTCATCCAAGTCATTTTGAGTAATAATCTCTATTTCAGCTTCTGAGACTTGCAGCGTATCACCATTAAACTTCTCTTTAAGTGTTCTAAACAAGCTATAAGTTGCCTCTTTGCTGTTTAGCACATCCGTATACTGTTTTGCTGACTCCAAAAAATTGGAATAAAAACCTTGCGGAAATACTGTTTTTCCGTTTGAATCTTTTCGTTCTTCCAGGTACTTAATAAAAATCGACCGACTGAGCAAAGAGTGAACTACGCTCGTGATTATTTCTTTACTCTTATCACACCTTTTGCTGATTTGATTGATCAGCGTTCTTCGCATTATTCTCAAATTTGACATCAATGTGGCATCTACCCGGCTTTGAGTGTCAAATCTAGCCATGCTTTGCCGCCAATATTCGCCGCTTTCAAGCAATGAGCGATGATACTTCTGTAGTGCAAGCCGTTGAGAAGCCAATCCATTGGTCAAGTTTAATGTTTCAATTATCCCTGCGGTGGGGTCAAGGTTTCCGTTCTCAACAGCTTGAGGTATCTGGTAGTTGTTATAAATCAAAATCTCATCCGGAGTTACTACAAATAGCAGCGGGGCCTCTCCGAGATTCCACGAAAGACGATGCAACTCTGCAACTTGTTTTGCATCATATTTGTGGATAACGGAAAAATAGATAAGTGGAACTTTGGCAATCCCATTTGCATCGCGAAGAAAATATACGGCGTCAATTCCTATTTTTTCATGAACTTGTGTGTAGAATAGTCTTTGAAAGGGGGTCAAGCTCTGCAAGCTGTCTTCTGTAGCCAAACCAGTACTGCTATTTATATCAAGGCATTCAAATATGCCATTTAGCAACTCATTCATATTTCTTCCCCCACATTAATTATTTTTCAAAACTAATCTCATGTTGTTTGATTGATGCTTGGTAATGCAAATATAAAATCAAGACAGGCGTATTTCCATACTCGATTTCTTGTAGTATTGCTTCCTTGCATAATTAGATTGTACTTTTGCAATGTAGCAAATGCTCTAGAAATAGAATTGTATGATAAGTTTAGATGCTTTGCCGCAATAGGAATACTCGTAACAGGGAAAGCCTTAAGGTACTCATACACGGTCCAAAAGCGTCTTGTTTGTGGTACTTTAGCCCTTAACCTTTCCTCGTCCAGCTTAATTGTTTCTTCCTATTTCTTGAGCGGCGCCACACTGGTTTGAGCGGCTTCATTGATAATCCGTATGAAATACTTAATGCAACGTACATAACCACCGCTGTATTGTGTTGTGCTAAGTATATCAAAATACTCGTTTTTATTGAAGAACAGGTGTTCAGATAGACACGGTTCAGGCAACGCTTTGCCTGCTATTTTTTGCAGAACCATGAATATTAGGATACGGCCAACAATCCCATTATACTTCTCGAAGGGGTGTATCATTTCAAACTGATAGTGTACTAGTGCGGCTTGAATTAAGGGATCATCCTCACTGTCATAGAGATAAGCAGAAAAATCGGCCAATGACGGTAAAACAGCTTCTGGAGCCGTTGGGTTATGGAATTTTAGGTTTGATACTGTATGTTGCAAAAATGCCTGGGTGTCACGGATACCTGTTTGTTGCTCTGGTTTATCACCATATAGAGTGATGCCGCATATTTTGTTATAATCTTGAGCTACAAACTGCATACCAGCTGCTGCTTTATAAACTGACATCAAATTGTTTATAGGCACTATATCACCCTTACCAGTGCCTCTTCTAACAAATATATCACTAAAATCTGGTGCATCATAATCTATCATTCTGGAATAGGTACATTCCTTTAAGAGCATTAATTCACAAAACAAGTTTATATTTGGCACATACTGAAGTGAACCTTCTAACAGCCCAAGGTTGCGATGTGCCTCGACCAAAAGCGCGGCAAGTTCATCATCCATTATAAAAAGTATAGCACCTTTCAATGGACATGGCGTGAAGGTATAGTATGTGAAATTAGATTTTTCATTTTTTCTCTGTTTGGTGTAATCTCCTGTATATGGATGCATCTCTATCCCTCAGTCGCTATTTTGCTTATTTTAATTATAGCAGGTAATCGTGAATAAAGGAAGTGCTATCCCATAATTAATTTCAATAAATTACGAAATGGTGCAATATAATAGCGGATTCAGCTTCCGTGATTTAGGCACACCTTCGCGACCCATGCCCTGACCTCCGGCGGGATGTGAAAACGCTCTCAGGCATCCTGGGCCATACCCGGGCGGCCTTCACGCTGGACACCTACACCCATACCACCGGCGATATGCAAAAGAGGGCGGCAGAGATCGTAGATGAATTTTTGACCGATATTTTCGGAGAGGAGCTGAAGCCGTGGCAAAAAAGCGGAAAAACGGAGAAGGAACTGTCCGCCTGAGGAAAGACGGTCGATGGGAAGGACGCGTGGTCATCGGCTACGATGACAAGGGCCTGCCGAAAACGAAAAATGTGCTGGCTAAAACAAAATCAGAGTGTGTGGAGAAGCTGAAAACGCTGAAGAACTCCCTCGCGCCGCCTGCGCCGCCGAGGATCAAGGCGGATATGCCATTCGGGGACTGGATGGAGCACTGGTATGAGACGCACGGCAGACCCGCCGCCCGTCCCGGCACACGGCGGATCTATGAAGGCTACCTCCGGCTGTACATCAGACCGGGGCTGGGTCATATCCCGCTGAACAAGCTGACCGCGAAGGATATGCAGCGGTTCTTCGCCTGGCTGAAAACAGAGGGGCGTGCGGACCGATCGGACGGTGAAACGGGGCTGGCGGACTCCCAGCTCCGCAACATCCACAGCCTGTGCCGGCGGGCACTGGAAAAGGCAGTATCGGGAAACCTGATTCCACAGAACCCAGCGTCCGGCTGCAAGCTGCCGCCCGCCCGAAAAGGGGAAATGAATCTCCTCTCGCGGGAGTCCATGCAGAAGCTGCTGATCCAGGCGAAGGAGGAAAAGTACTACGAGTTGTTCCTGCTGGAATTTGCCACAGGACTGCGGTTGGGCGAGCTGACGGCCCTGCAATGGGAGGACCTGAATTTGACCACGGGCGAACTGCGAATCAGCAAGCAGGCGGTGGTCATAGGCTCGGAGGTGGTGGTCACTGAGCCGAAAACAAAGGCGGCGGTACGCACTCTGCTCCTACCGCCCAAAGTGTTGGAGGTGTTCAGAGAGTACCGGAAAAGGAATGTTTCCAGATGGCTGTTCCCGTCCCCCAAGAAGGAGGACTCGCCCCTGCTGCCCTCGGTGGTGCGCCAGCGGCTGCACAGGCTGTTGGACCACGCGGGCTGTGAGCGGGTACGCTTCCATGATCTCCGCCACACCTTCGCCACCAATGCCCTCGCCCACGGGATGGACATTAAGACGCTGTCCACCATCCTGGGCCATGTCTCCGCGGCCACCACGCTGAACACCTACTCCCACATCACGGAGGAGATGCGGCGGCAGGCGGCGGCGAGGATCGACGCGGGCATCGCCAAAGCGCAGCCGCTGCCGGCAGAAGAAAACACACTACAAGAGCGCACGATGACCGGCTTCCAGGCAAGAAAGCGATGGAGCAGACGGACGGCATAACAGGAAGCAGTCCACCCCGCCTGAGGGAAATCCCCGGCGGGGCGGCTTTTCGCTGTCTGTGGGCAAATATGTGGTCAAAGGGGTGCGGCGCAGAAAGGAATGCTTAGATTTGTGCTGTAAATACACCTTTTTGCGGCATATTTGGCAATATGCAGGAGGAATAATCCACAGAAACCTCGGGTGCGCTCAGTTGCGCTGGCAGAAGCAAAGAATAATCACTTCTCACACTAAATGCGAATGGCTTGCGCGGCAAGCACTGTGACAGTATGCACTATGACGCAAGGTTTGAGTCAAGCAAAAAGTTTAATAGTATTTCCATTGTTTTATTTCTGTAAATAATCGTTATATTCCCTCATTTTCTTGTTTTTTACGCCAAAATATGCTATCATTATAAATAATATCGTCAAGTGTTAGCATAGGCTCCAGCAGTACAGATGCGATAGTCTCGATGCGCTGTCAGGTAGTGGAGCATCTTATATGTACGTGCGATGGAAAAGCTTGTTATTGATGGGTGGCCGTAGTTGCCTACCATTGTTGCTGCTATGTTTGCTGTTAAAGTGAAAGGCAAAAATTTTGCAGATCGTGAGACCAATAATTTAGAACTTACATGGCTTGGAAAGGAACCCTTCGATGGTTACAATTGATTCTTTAATTGAGCAGATGAAAAGCCTTTTTGTCATAGAAGCACCGGTTCGTTTCAATACGCCGGAGTATGTTCAATTTAAGAATGACCTAATTTCATACATCTATGAAAATCACTTTGAAGAAAGCGACGAATGGAAAATCATTCAACGCAACCTTGTTCGCACCTCAATGGAAGAAATGGTAGTAGCAGAAGGCAATACAATTCTGATTCAATTAGATGCATTGAAGTGCAAGGAACTGAAACGCCGCTTTGCGGTTGACTGGAAGCTGGTCCACCCAGATATTATTCGGGTAGCGCAGCCACTGTATCAAGATGGCCATTATTTTGAATCTGCACGCAGTGCCTTTATCGAAATAAACGCCAGAGTCAAAAAACTTTTCCCGGAGCTCAGAAGCAAGGACGGAAAGCAGTTGGATGGCTGTCCTCTTATGCAAACCGTTTTTTCGGCTAAAACGCCTAAACTTGTGATTACAGACATCTCAACAGATACGGGCGAAAATGTTCAACGAGGGTTTATGGATATGTTTGCCGGAGCAGCGGCGGCCCTGCGAAATCCAAAGGCCCACGAAAATGACTTTATTACAGCAGAGGATGCCGCACGACAGCTAATGTTTGCCAGTATGCTAATGTACAAACTGGATGAGGCTTTGGAGCGAAAGGAAAACAGTGCCCTATCGGCGTTAGAAAAGCATTCCGCTGATTACTGATACGGGCCTCACAAACAACTGGCACAGATGAGGATAACGGATGGATTACAGTTTTTTGATTGCCTGTTTGCGGCAGAAACTATATATTGCAGATTTAGACAGGGACATCCTAAGTACTTGGGCTGAGCTGCGCAAAGTTCCGCTTGACCAAAAATCTGCACAAGAATAAATTGTGAAAAGAAACACAAAGCATAAGAATGTATCTCACTGAAAAATATTGAATCAACATACAAAGTAAAGCGTAGGAGTATATATGGATTCACATATTCAAATGCCGAGAGTTGTGTTGAAAGAATTTGTTAATGATCGCCATTCATACTATAAGTATTGTGTTTTGAACAACGAAATTACAATTGGGGTTCCTAAGAAAACCTATACAGAGCAAGACTACTATTCCGAAGAAATGGAACAGTATCTGAACCAAAATATCGAAACTCCGTTAAAAACTCTCATAGAATTTGAAAAATCTATTTCTGATAAAGAAGATATAATTTCTGCCGATAGTAGCGTTATTGATACTGGATGGGCATATCTAAAGTCTTTATTGGCTAGAAGCAAAACCTGTCACAACATATTTCAGCAGCGATTAATATATGGCCAATTTTTTCTTTCTTCTCAATCGCAACACGATTTGGCGGTTCACAATACATTCAAATTGGCAGGTACCTTGCTAAATGAAAAAGAATTTGATTTTTCGTTTCTGACAAATTTAACATCCATGCCGCTCGTTTTACCTACGCGAGGCATTTATGAGTTTACTTATAATCAAGTCCTTTGCCTTATCGCTCCATTGTCACCGCGCTGCGCAATTTTTTTGAAACGACACGGGAAGATGCTGCATCCGGATATGTATGAAAACAGTTTTATTGAGATTCCCATTGGATGTGAAGAAAGAATTACATATTTAAACTCAATCGCCTTGCGTCAACAGATTAGTGAAAAAACCGGTTATATAGTTTGCCCCAAGCGAAGCGTTCTAAATGATTTACTTAGTTATGCGGGTATAACGCCAAGATGGAAAAACAGAGAACATATCAGGTAATCTTCAATATTGCAACACACAATTTACACTGTTACACCAAAGCATATAAATGCACAGAGTGGAACACTTGAAAACCGAATAAATGTCGCCCCATAGGCGACCAAAATCTCCTTCGGCTGCGCTACAATGGGAGCGCAATCAAACGAAGGATGGTTTTTATTATGACAGAATTGGTTTTCATCCTGAACCGCAGCGGCTCCATGGCGGGGCTGGAGGCGGACACCATCAGCGGCTTCAACTCCATGATTGCAAGGCAGAAGGAAAAATACGGCTGGGAGTTCCTGTTCCTGAGTGCCAACATCGACGCCGCCAAGGAGGCGGCCCGCTTCGGCATCGACGCCGACCGGGCGGTGAACTACAAGTGCGACAAGGAGGGCACGGCGCTGAATTACGAAGTCATCAGCGTCGTCGTGTGCAGCGTTCGGTCGACACAGGCCCTCAGCGCCGACTGGAAGCGCCGTATTGATGAGGATGTGGAGAAAAGAAGGAGATAATTGCAGACGATTTCAACCATTATCTCAAGCCGCTCCGCCGCCCAAAAACCGCCCTAGTGCAGAATAGGCAGGAAGATAGTCAGATGCTCTTCGTACTCTCCGAGTATAAATCCCTTAATGCAGGCATAATAGTAAGGGATTTTTGGCGTGATCTATTGACTATTCCCTTATTTTGCATTATTATTTAAGGGAAAACGGATGGAGGTGAGGGAATGAGAACCTTCAATTACTCCGCAATCAAGGAGCAGAAGTGGGACTCGGATGTTCTTGGCCTGATTGCGGCCATATACAAGGAAGCCGGTAAGCAGGAACTGTATTTGAAGCAGCGTCCTGAGGAACTCGAAAAACTCGTGGAAATTGCCAAGATACAGAGCACCGAGGCATCGAATGCCATCGAGGGCATCGTCACCACGAGTACCCGAATCCGGCAGCTCGTCGAGGAGAAAACCACGCCGAGGAACCGAGATGAGCAGGAGATCGCTGGATACCGCGATGTGCTGAGTATCATTCATGAGAGCTTTGACGCGATACCAATTACGCAGAACTATATCCTGCAGCTTCACAAAATCCTGTACAGCCACATGAATAACCCGCTTGCGGGCCGCACAAAAAGCGTGCAGAATTATATCACTGCCACCTATCCGGACGGTCATGTGGAAACACTGTTTACACCGCTTGCCCCTTATGAAACGCCGGAAGCGCTGGACAGAATCTGCGAGGAATACAACCGTGTGATTGGAAATATGGAACTGGAGCCGTTGATTGCGATTCCGGTTTTTGTCCATGACTTCCTGTGCATTCATCCGTTTAATGACGGCAACGGAAGAATGAGCCGATTGCTCACGACGCTGCTTTTGTACCGAAACGGTTTTTATGTCGGCAAGTATATCTCCTTGGAAGCCAAAATCGCCAAGAACAAGGATCTGTACTACGATGCACTTGCACAGGCGCAAACCGGCTGGCACGAAGGAATTGAGGATGTAGTGCCCTTCATCAAGTACCTGCTCGGGACGATCCTTGCCGCCTACAAAGACTTCGAGGATCGCGTGGTGCTTGTGGAAACCAA
>OHJK01001419.1_pt1 | contig 11919 bp, 13 predicted proteins | sample 1568541 | NCBI WGS metagenome assembly OHJK01 (sample SAMEA3879535, study PRJEB24766) | human gut metagenome | biome: human-associated habitat; feature: feces | place: USA | collected 1985/1987
ATCTAAATCAAGCAGATTAGTATTATGAGAAGTAAAAATAAGCTGTGCGCCATTAGGATTAGTATCGCTATTATTGAACAGCATTACCAGATGTTTGGTTAGCAGCGGGTGCAGATGAGCATCTATTTCATCAGCCACTAGCAAGGTCCCCCTGCTCCAAAGCTTTCTTGATAACCCCTATAAGCTTAAAATAGCTGTTTGTCCCATCAGACTCCTCAGCCATATTAAGCACATAAGTATTCGTTTCGCCAGCATCATCTTGAACTGTATGCACCATTTCTACATTAAGATAACTTATTGCTCCTTTAGACAGTTTCAACAACGGATCTACATCTCTAACCTGTAATGCTTGAATGCCAAAATCAGCTGCTTTCAGCATCAAAGCAATAGCACTACGGTAATCACTATCTTTAAGCTGCTCTGCATTAATACCATAAGCATCCGCTACTGAATTTTTGGTGATAATCTGACACGAAGCAAACCACTCTAAAACAGGAATCACTTTGCTATAGCTCCAATTTGAAGCAACAGAAAGATATGACTTATTTGCTGATGTACGCTCTTTCAGCACCGTCTGCTCCTCTATATCGCTCGTAAAACAGTACTCAGAGCAGTTGTTCCGCTCAAATATCAGTGCTTGCCTGCCGTTAGGATAATAATATAAGTATTCTTCTACTACTTCCTTATCCGTAACAGCAAAACCATAGGTATACCTTATACCTTGAGTAATAAAGATAACCTCAAATCTAGTCGGCTGGCTTGGGGTAAGCTTGTCAAATTTAAAAGGAATACGCTCAATGCTCTTATGCAGCTGTTTTTCATGCGAAGTCAGAACGTAATTAACCATAAACCAAAATGCATTAAGGACATTTGACTTACCAGACGCATTAGCTCCATAAATAACAGAGGATTTTAGATACCGTTTGCCTTTATCCTCAATCAAAGCTTCTTCATGCTCATTATCCTTGCTTGCCAGCATGGACAAGATAATTTCTTTTTTATAGACAGGTAATTCTCCACGCTAAACTGAATAAGCACAATTCTCACCTTCAAAACACTCTATACTATAATTATAGAGCTATTTTTTTGAGATTTTAACGAATTTTTGGTTTAAATTAGCGATTTAAGCGTAATAAGCTATTAGATATTCGATTTGTGTGAGCTTGCTAAATTTTATTAGCTAACTTTTTAGCAGTCCAAGTGTCAACATTCTTCTTATCACCAGATATGCCCTGCGCTTATCTTCAGCAACATCATAGATAACAGCAAGTACATGCTCTTCATCTTTCATCGCTAAAAGCTCAATTTTACTAGCGTTATAACCTGCAATTTAGGCAAATAAAAAAACACCTTATTTTCATCAGAATTTGAAAATAAGGTGTCAATAAGGTGCGGAAATGAAAAAAGCGGTTTTCCAAAATCTGGAAAACCGCATGGTTACTGGTGATCCCGGCCAGAATCGAACTGGCGACCTACCGCTTAGGAGGCGGTTGCTCTATCCTACTGAGCTACGGAACCATAACAACAGCTCAGGCAGAACTCAAGCCTTTCCGCCCAAGCTGTATTAAATATTATACCGCAAAAACAGTCTACTGGCAATGCGGAAACAGCAAGTTATGCGTCAGCAAGCTTCTCCTCTTTTTCCTTTGCCAAAAACTCCGCCACAGCAGGCAGATTATCAAAAATAAACTGCTGCGCTGCCTGCGGATAAAAGTTAATATAATAAATTTCTCCGGTAGCTTGTCTTACACGCTTTTCGGTAACAATACCCAACTCAGAACCCTTTTCTGTCGGAATTTTATTGCGCCCATCTTCCGGCAACTGCAGATAACCTGCATGTTCCAACCATCTGCCAAGCTCCACCGTGGTAAGATTATGCATTTCCTTATCTGCAAAGGTATCATTAATATATTTTACAAGCTTTGTGATATTGGTAGCTTCAGTCATAGGCTGTAGCCTGCTCAGGTCATCCTGCTCCACAACAAAGCTGCTTTTAACTGCCTTAGAAGTTTTGGGGGCAACCTTAAAGCTCGTGCTCTGCGACACCAGATTCATAATCTTGCCGTAAACAGCAATAACCTCTGCGGCATCGGCAAGCGCCTCCTGTACCTGCGCGCTCTGTACAACCTCCAGTGAAAGCTCCTCCTCGGCAAAAGGATGTCTGTTTTGGCTCATACGGTGAATAACATTGTAAGCATTGCGTAATTTGTTGATATCCAGCATCTGCATTTCTCCTATTCTTCACACAAATTTTATAAACAAAAAGGCAGACTCTGCTACATAAAGAGTCTGCCCTAAAATAATCAGCAATTAATGTGCCTCTGCCAACACCTCAGCGGCAATATCGTCAGCCATTCCCGGAGGCATGCTCCATTCAACACGCACGCCGGTTTTACCCCAAAGACGGGTGAGCGCTACCTGAAACGCCTCCTTACTGGAAAGCGGCTCCAGCGTTATCGTAGCAAAATCACGGATAGTATCACCCTGCGGCACATCCAGGCTCAACGGAGTTGCCAGATACTTTTCGACAGCAGCCTTAGCTTCGGCAACAGCCTCCGGCAAGGTTACTACGGCAGTCTTATCCGCTTCGTTATATTCTACATAGCCATAATGGCAATTATAATTCAAGGTTACAGCATAATTACTCATTTCAATCCCCCTCTGCTCTTGTTACTAATTATAGCAACTTAAGCACATAATATCAATATAAGGATTTAAGCAAGTAATTAAACTACCGGTCTTTTTTAGCTCATAATCCTTGATAAATATAATGTAGCACTATTATCTGCGGCTGAACACAGGCTGCAAACGTTTTTCCATCGGCAGCTTGTCGGCAGTCACCGCCAGCTGTGCCATCTCGTACAGGGTGCTTTGTGCGCTTACAGGCTCCAGCTTATTGCGTACACGGCGATAGGTACCGTTGGACTGCATCATATGTGCGCCCACATTATCGCGCAGATACAAGTCGAGCAGCGCCTTGATGCGATGGATATGCTCCTCGGTTTCTACCGGGAAGAACAGCTCTACGCGGTCGTTAAGGTTACGCGGCATCCAGTCGGCACTGGAAAGATACAGCTGCTCCTCCCCGCCGTTGGCAAACCAGAAGATACGGCTGTGCTCCAGCTGACGACCGACAATGCTGCGGACCGTAATATTGTCGCTGATGCCCTCGATGCCCGTGCGCAGACCGCAAATACCGCGCACAATCAAATCAATATGCACACCTGCGGCAGAAGCCTCGTACAGCTTCTGGATTACGGGCTGGTCAATCAGTGAGTTCATCTTGGCAATGATATGGCCCTCACGACCGGAACGCACCATGGCAATTTCATTATCAAATTTTCTCGCGCAGTCCCAGCGGCGCCATAACCAGCTTATTCCAAACCGGCGGCTCGCTGTAGCCGCTGAGCAGATTGAAGAACGCCGAAGCATCGCTGCCGAACTCATCGTTCGCCGTCATCAGGCCAAGGTCGGTGTATAATTTTGCGGTGCTGTCGTTGTAGTTGCCTGTGCCCAGATGCAGATAACGCTTAATACCGTTATCCTCCTTGCGCACGATAAGAATAATTTTGGCATGCGTCTTTAAGCCGACTAAACCGTAGATAACGTGGCAGCCTGCTTTTTCCAGACGACGCGCCCAGAGGATATTGTTTTCCTCATCAAAACGTGCCTTCAGCTCTACCAGTACCGTTACCTGCTTGCCGTTTTCCGCAGCACGCGCCAGCGCAGCAACAATCGGGCTGTTGCCGCTCACACGGTACAGCGTCTGCTTAATCGCCAGCACCTGCGGATCATCGGCAGCATCGCTCACCAGCTTAACTACCGGGTCAAAGCTTTCATAGGGGTGATGCAGCAAAATATCATTTTCACGGATAGCGGCGAACAAATCGCTGTCATCCGGCAGCTCCAGCGGACGCTGTGGCACAAATGGCTCATACAGCCACGGCCACATGCCCTTCATACCGATAAATTTAAAGAAGCAGGTCGGGTCCAAAGGTCCGTTGATTTCATAGACCTCCATCTCTGTAACATCCAGATTTTCCTCCAGGAACCTTTTAATACGATTGTTATTCGTTTTGAAGATTTCTAGGCGTACAGCAGCGCCGCGCTTACGCTTACGCAGCGATTCCTCAACCTCCTTCATCAGGTCAACGCTGTCATCCTCCTCCAGGTCAAGGTCACTGTCACGCGTTACTCTGAAGGACACCATATCCAGAATATGACAGCCCTTGAACAGATCATGGCAATGGCTGGCGATAATATCCTCCAAAAATACGAAGGTACGCTTGCCCTCAGGCTCAACCTCCACAATGCGGTCCAGCACGCTCGGCACCTGAATCAGGCCCATGCTGTGCTCGCCGTCGGCCCTAATAAGTTCAACAGCAAGATTCAGTGTTTTATTGGCCAAAAACGGGAAGGGACGCGAAGCATCTACCGCCATCGGTGTCAATACCGGGAAAACTACCTCGCGGTAATATTCCTCCAGCCAGTCCTTGCCCAGCTCGCTCAAATCCTTAACGCGGCGGAAATGCAGCTTCACCGCATCCATTTCTGCCATCAGCGCAATCAGCGATTTTGTCTGAGTGCGCACCTGCTCATGCGCTGCCTGCGAAATAGCCACCAGCTGCTCATGCACCGACATTCCGGAGGCATCGCGCTTTTCTACGCCGCTGTCAAAATTGCTCCACAGTCCGGCTACGCGCACCATAAAGAATTCATCTAAGTTAGAGGCCGAAATGGCGATAAACTTCAAACGCTCCAGCAGCGGTGTGTCCTTAACCATTGCTTCCTTGAGCACGCGCAGATTAAATTTCAGCCAGCTCAGCTCGCGGTTATAAAAATACTCAGGCTTTGTCAAATCTAATTTTCCCATCACTTATTCACCCGTTCCAAAATCGGTTCAATACCAAAAACTTCCTCAAAGAAAGTTGATTTATCATCAAACGTCCAGATTTCCAACGTCAAATCCTCTTTACTTGCTGCCAGAACCTTCAGCTTATTATCCTTCAGCGTTACACTGCAACTGTGAATTTTTTGCATATAGCTGCGGTCCAAAGCATCTGCCAGACGCACAATGGCAGCCAGCTTAGCCACTACCGGCACCAGCTCCTTTTCCACATGCGGAGCAAGCGTATTGGTCTTGTCAAACAGTCTGTTGGCATGATAATACGATGCCAGCGCTACGATTTTCTTATCCTTCTCGCTCAGGCCGATAATATCCGTAGACATAATCAGCTGATAGGTGTAGATAGAGTGACTGCGCATGCAGATGTATTTGCCTATATCATGCAAAATGCAGGTTGCACGCAAAAGCAGGCGCTCATGCTCGCCCATGCCGTAAGCCTTGGCAATCTTGTCGAAAATAATCAGCGACAGGCGCTCTACCTGCTGGGCATGCTTCTTGTCATACAGATAACGGGCGCCGATGGTATGGAAAAGGCTGATAAGCTCCTGTTCCAGCTCCTTGCGCATGACAGGATTCGTTTTATTGCCGATATGCAGCAGCTGGATGCCGTCAATGAAGCGGTCTGCCGTAATAATAATTTCCTTGGCGGGAATCAGATGCAGCAGCTGTTCATAAAGCAGCACCGTAGGCAGTACAAGCTCCGCAACATTTTCCGGCAGCTTATATACCTGAATAAGCTGCGGCAGGCTCATCTGACGCATGCTGTCGAAAAAGGCATGGAAATCCGCCGCCTTGATGCGATGCACCAGCTGCTTTTCATCCAGTCCCAGCATACGCAGCAAAAGCTCGGTTTCCGTACCGGAAAGCACCAGATAACGCACCTTGCTGTCACCCAGCTCGTTTCTTACCGGGCCGATTGTACTGCTGAGAAATTCCGTCAGCGCCTTGTTAAAATGCATGCTTTCACGGCGATTGCGCTCAAAACTTTCCTTAATACGGATAATACCGATGTGGAAATTGCCCTGATAGCAGATTTTTTCATCGCGCACCAGCGTTACACCCAAGCCGCCGGAGGAAATATCCATCATCAGCATGCCCTCACGCTCGGTAGAAATTTTTTCTGCCTTCAGAGTATTACGGATAGCCACAAATTTTGTGTAAATCTCCTTCGGCATATCAACAACATCGACAACAAGGCCCGTCTTGTTATAAATCTGATCCAGCAGAAATACCTGATTGCTGGCCTCACGCACGGCCGTTGTCGCCTGCATAACATATTCCTCTACACCGTATTCCTTCATCAGGCGCTTGAAGCCTATCAGAATTTCGCAGATTTCGGAAACAAGCGGAAAAGGAATTATTTTATTTTTAAAAGTTGCCTCACCCAGGCGAATGCGTCGGTTGCAGCACTCGATAACTTTGTACCTTTCGGTATTATGATATTCGGTAATCTGCATACTGAGCATCTCCGAGCCTAGATGAATAGCAGCAAAGGTTGTGTAATTTTTACGCTTCATTAGCTAAGCCTCCAAAACAGTATGTTATTGTTATAATTCGGGTTTCTTAACAAAAATCCTGCGAAAAAATCAAAATTATACAGTAATTTAACAAGTTAACACGAATTTTACTTTTTCACGCAGGATTTTTTCAGGTTATGGGTAATATAATAAATATATCGTTAAAATAGAATAATCGGAGTTTATAGAAACACCCCACAAGGAGAAAAGGAAAATGCAACGAATCGCAATTATCGACATCGGCTCCAACTCGGCCCGGCTTGTTATCAGCCATATTTATAAGAATGGTGCTTATAATATGGTCTATAACCAAAAAGAAGCCCTGCGCCTCAGTCAGAAGGTCGACGAAAAAAACATGCTTACAGAAGTAGCCTTCAGCAGCACCATCGAAACCATGAAAAGCTTTGCCTATATGTGCAAAATTTATCAGGCTGACAAAACCATTGCCGTTGCTACCGCAGCCATCCGCAACGCTGCCAACGGTGCGGAGCTTGTCGCACGCGTTGCCGAGGAAACAGGCATTCAGTTGCACATCATCTCCGGCAATACCGAAGCCTACATCAGCTACCTTGGCGTTATCAACACCCTCAACGTCAAGGACGGCATCATCTTCGACTTGGGCGGCGGCAGTACCGAGCTGATTCTGTTCAAAAACCGTAAAATTTTAGAAAGCGTGTCCTTGCCCATCGGTGCAGTCAATACCACCTCTATGTTCAATACCCGTAACGTCATGCCCGCCAATGTCTTCAGCGATGTCAGCTTTTTTATCATGAGCCGTTTGGAAAAGTACCCTTGGCTTAAGCAAAACGGACTGCCACTTATCGGCGTTGGCGGTACAGCGCGTACCGTAGCCAAAATCATCCAGCGCGAAAAGAAGTACCCCGCGACTAAAATCCATAATTATTTCTATACAGCGCAAACCTATCGCAGCTTTTTCAACAGACTGCGCAACACAAATCTGGATCAGCGCAAAAAGATTTCCGGTCTCAGCAGCGAGCGCAGTGATATCATTCTGGCCGGCAGCAGCATTATCAGCTGCCTTTGGGAGGCCACCGGTGCCAAAAAGCTCATCACCTCCGGCTGCGGCCTGCGCGAAGGCCTGTTCTTCGATTATTATTCAAAAGAAAATCACGTGCCCATTATAGCGAAGGATATCCTTAAAATGAGCAGGGAAAATGTGTTAAACTTATATGAACCCGACCAGCAGCATTCCAGACACATCACCCATTTGGTGTTATCAATGTTTGACGGCTGGAGCGAGCTGCACGGCTTACGCAAAAATTACCGCCGCCTGCTGGAAACCGCTGCGCTGCTGCATGACATCGGCATCACCATCAACTTCTACAGTCACGCACGTCACAGTGCCTATATGATTTTAAATGCCAAGCTCTTTGGTCTGACGCACAAAGAGCAGGTCATCACGGCAGCTATCGCCGGCTGGCACAACGGCGTTTCTAAAAACTATTTCAAGGACCGTTTCTACAAGGAACTGCTTAGCGACGCCAACTGGAAAACAATCAACAAGCTGGCACTGCTGCTGGCCTTAGCTGAAAGCCTCGATTATACGGAAACCTCCCAGATTCACGTTATTGAACCTGGCATCAACAAAAAGACTGCTACCTTAAAGCTCTATGCTCAAGGTATTCCCAGTATTGAAATGCATCAGATTCAGGAACATCTGTCATGGTTCAAAAAAACCTTCGGCGTAGAGCTGAAGGTGCAGCTGGCAACAGCAGCAGAAGAATAAAAATTCAGCAGCCTCAGTATACGCTTGCGTATGCCAAGGCTGCTGAATTTTTATTTCATTAGTAATATTATTTTTGAGGTTTATAAGAATTTTTCGCTTCTTTAAGCATAGCCTTTATTTCTTCTTTATCATTACGTAAAATTTCATCAACTTCATGTTGTAATTTTTCCTCATTATTAAAATCTATTCTTTTTCTAGCCATTAAAGTAATAGCCTTTATATACACATAAGCTGATACTATTGTAATAGCATATGCAATCCCACTTTCAATAGCAGCACCAACAAAAGAGCCAAATACAGGTATAAATTTTAAAAGCTCGCCAGCACCTAGCAAAACTACATATCCTCCCAAGTTGGCTACTACTCCAGACGCAACAGTTTTTAAAATATTTTTAGAAAATGTTATTCCTATGTCAGAATTAATTCTCGCATACATTGCCCAAATATTAGCAACATTAGCTGCCGCACTTGCACCAGGGACAGGTATAAAAGAACTTCCTGCAGCAATAAATGCATGAGTCGTAATATCACCCTGTATTTTTTCCGGTAAGCCACCAATAGTATTTTTTTCAAGTGCCTTAAGGCAATCCATGATTACTTTTATCTCATGAGCTCCGTTACTCATAAAGTCCACACCCTTTCATAAACTTTCGCTACGAGCTGAAAATTTTTAGTCCTTGCGCTCATTATACTACGTTGTCCCCCCCCGTCAACCATATGTGCATATAAAAAGAATTTTCTCTTCTATCTGCTTCAAAGTTAGGACAAAAAAAGGTCTGCATACGCATAATTATACAGACCTCAAGACAGCATTATAAAATTTTCTATGTTTAGTGGTTTATCATTCCTATATATTTAGTTCAGGATATTTTTCCATAAACATTTTTATAGCTTCTTCGGCAGGAATTACCCTTCCTGCTTCAATATCACTTAAGCCTTCTAGCAAGGCATTATACAATTCCATGCGAGCTTTTTGTTGTTCATTAGTTTCCATATCCATCGGAATAAACCTCCGCCAAAATAATACCTTTTTATTTTACCGCAGCCTTCAAAATACCGTGTACCATAAGGGCGGAATTGTACAAATCCTCTTCCTTGATGTATTCGTCAACAGTATGCACATTAGCCATACCGGTGCCCAAAATTACGCTGGGCAATCCGTAAGCATTCAGGAAGTTGGCATCACTGCCGCCGCCGGTAACCGTAATATCCGGAGTAAAGCCATGCATTGCGCAGGCAGCCTTTGCCAGCGTTACAACATCGCTGTCCTCGGCAACAGCAAAGGAATCATACTTATTATCCACAAAGACTTCTGCCTTAGCGCCGTATTTTTCAGCACTGGTTGCAATGGTTTCTACGATTTCCTTGCAGATAGCCTCTAGCTTTTCCTTGTTACGGCTGCGCGCATCACCCTCAATCGTTACCAGATCAGGCACAATATTGGTTGCCTTACCGCCACCGATAATGCCGATATTGCAGGTAGTTTCCTCATCAATACGGCCATAGCGTTTAACATCGGCAAGGGCCTTGGCAGCAATCATAATAGAGTTGATGCCCTTTTCCGGCTCCAGTCCGCCATGCGCGGTTCTGCCGATAATGTCGATTTTATATTTCTTCTGGCCGGGAGCGCCGACAACAATCTCGCCCGGAGCGCCTTCACCATCCAGTGCATAGCCAACGTCGGAACGCAGCTTGGAGCGGTCGAGGCAACGGGAGCCGTTAACGCCGCCCTCCTCGCAAACAGTGAAGAGAATCTGGATATCACCATGCGGAGCGCCTTCCTCCAGCAGCAGGCGAATACCCTCTAAAATACCCTCAACGCCGGATTTATCGTCACCGCCGAGAATAGTGGTGCCGTCGCTGTATAAAACGCCGTCCTTTTGGATAACGGTAGTGCCGCCGCAGGGCTCAACACCGTCCATATGTGCAGAAAGCAGCACGCGTACCGCACCTTCAACTCCTGCGCTGGCAGGCAAAAATGCCCACATATTACCACAGTTGCCACCCAGCTTTTCACCGGCGTCATCCTCTTCCGGATGAATGCCACCCTCTTCTCCATCTCCATCTTCACCACCCTGCTGAGCATCCTGCTCGTCTTCATCTTCAAGCAGCCCTTCAAGCGGATCAACGAAGAGACGATGCAGCAGTCGGCCATCCTGAGCAGTTCGAATACCGGACGCTCCTGCAGGCTGTGACAAGGCAGAGCAACAATTTCCTTAAATTCTGCGAGCATACGCTCCTTATTTACTTGCGTCATGTATATCTTCCTTTCTATGATATAAATTAAGCTCAGCGTGCCTAAAGGGGCAGCAAATCCGCTAAACTTTTATTCCTTAAATTATTCCTGTATGTTCCAGCAAAATTTTGACACCAATAAAAATCAGCACCAGGCCGCCGACCACGTCAGCTCTCTTGCCGGCCATAGCTCCCAGCTTAAAGCCAGCCAGACCGCCAAAGGCTGCGATAGCAAAGGTCACCACGCCAATCAGTATGGAAGCGGACCAGATATCGGTATTCAAAAAGGCCAGGCTGATACCAACTGCCAGAGCATCAATACTTGTGGCAATCGCCAGCACCGCCATCTCCTTCACGCTATAATCTTTTTTGACATGACAGGCCTCGTTTGCTTCACGAATCATGTTGATTCCCAGATAAAGCAATAAGAAAAAGGCAAGCCAATGATCATATTCCGTAATATAATCACGGAAGGATACAGCGCTGTAATAGCCCAGCACCGGCATCAAAAACTGAAATGCTCCGAACCAGCTGCCGAAGCGCAATGCTCCGCGCAACCTGTTATCCGGTGTCAGCACCATGCTGCCGCAAACAGAAACGGCAAAGGCATCCATCGCCAAGCCAACTGCCAGCAGCAACAGCTCTGCTAAACTCATATTTTCTTTCCCTCACTCACTGTAAACAAATCTATTCTTTATTTTCCTTATGCAGCAGCTGCAGCAAGCGTTCATGATCCTTGCTTATCTTAATTACACGGAACACGCTCGTCATAAGCATCATTCCCAAGGCAATAGCACTAGCATCCATGCCGGTGGTTATGAGAATGTTCATGCCCGTTTCGTAATTATTTTCTATAATCGCCGCCATACCGCGATACATGCCGAGTCCCGGCACAATAGGGATAATACCCGGAATAACAAAAATCGTTACCGGCTGTTTGAAGATACGCGCCGCCAGCTCGCTCAAAAGTGAAAGCGCAACCGTGGCAAAAAACATGGCATAAAAAGAATCATACGCTAAATCCTTGCGGATGTAGCAATAAACTACCCAGCCTACCGCACCGATAACACCGCTGACAGGCAGGCTTTTGCGCGGTGCCTGAAACAGAATACCGAAGGCAGCAGTAGCAATGAATGCAAAGCCAAAGGCTGTAAAATAATTTATGCCCATAGCTTCCACCCCCAGTGATACCATACAAGCAAACTAAATGCCAGACCAATCGCAATGGATGTAGCAAAAAGCATCGCCTCGGCGATACGCGAATTACCGGAAATCAAATCGCCGGCCATATAATCGCGCAGACCGTTGGTAAAGGCTACACCCGGCAAGAACGGCATCAGCGCACCTACGATGATATTGGTACGCGTGCATTCGCCGTCCATCTCACAGCAAAAAATAGCCAAAGCGCCGATTGCCGCACCGGAAAGCGCATTCTCCCAAAAGGCGCTGGGACGATAACCACCCAACTGCTTTAACAGCACCATGGATAATCCGCCGGTAATAAAGGCCGCGAT
>OHJK01001426.1_pt1 | contig 11829 bp, 8 predicted proteins | sample 1568541 | NCBI WGS metagenome assembly OHJK01 (sample SAMEA3879535, study PRJEB24766) | human gut metagenome | biome: human-associated habitat; feature: feces | place: USA | collected 1985/1987
AAGTATACCATTGAAATGGATAATGTACAGGTGGGCGGTTCTGCTCAGACTACAGCTGCTTTGGGAGTGACATTCCGCCCAATGAAAGGCTTGCGTCTTAATGCAGACTGGAACTTCTTTGCACGCAATTATGCCGATTATGACATTGATGCGAGCCAAGCCACTCAAAAAGAGGCTTACGTGGTGGAAAAACCTTGGGAGATTCCTTCATGGAGCACATTTGATGTAAGTGCAGGATATACCTTTGACTTCGGTAAGATTCGTGCTACACTGAGCGGCAATGTGAACAACTTGTTCAACCAAGAGTACATAGCCGATGCACGCGATGGAAGTAACCATGACTGGGAGACGGCCACACGTGTTATCTATGGTTGGGGACGTACTTATACTGTAAGATTGAAGTTGAATTTCTAAGCGAACATATTTATGAAAAAACATATATTATTAGGAACCGCACTGGCTTCGCTGTTTGCACTTGGGGCCTGCGATTATAACGAGGATAATTTCCCCGGATTTGATGAAAAAGAAACCATCACGGATGTCAGTACCGATACCCTCGTATTGGCTGATGCCCATTATGGCAAAATAGCTTCTATGCCGAAGAACCAAGGGATAGCTCTCGCCAAGGATCCCGAGGGGCAGACTTATCTTACGGCATTGAACCAGCTGGGTAAAACCAAGATGTTTACTGATATGGTAGCTCCTGAAGATTATCTGCCTGCATTTGTCGATTCGCTCTACGCATATCTGTCAGATGGTTCCAAGGTGCTGGTGCAGTACAATATCGGCAAGGAGCAACCTGAATATCTCTCGAAGATAAACGAAGCTCAGACTTTCGATCTTACTTCTGATAATTACGCTACAGTATGGGGGGAAAGCATGGTAGTGAAATATCTCACCCCTTCTACGTTGAAGAAGCTTCCTGCTTTGTTGAAGGAAGGTATCAAGAACCCGAAGACGGGAGATGTGTGCCAAGTGAATTACGCTTGGTCGGAGACCGAGCCCAGTACAGGCGGCGGTGCAGTGAAAATGGTATACCAGAAAGTAACTTCTATTGATGCCGAAGGAGGTAATTATGTCATTGTGGCTCCGACGAAGGACAATACTTGGATTCCTTTCGGTCAGTTCAAAGACCCGGATAAGACGTATGGTTATATGGAGGGTGAACCGGTAGAGATTGCGGATGGTTTCATCACCAGCGATGTGTCCAATCATATCATGACACTTACTCCTACGGAAAAAGGTTTCACTATGCAACGTCCGGATGGCAAGTTCATTTATCAGAGTGGTACGTTTAACAGTTTCAACATCGGTACTTCCATACCCGAGGGTGGGGATTGGAGCTTTGCTTACAACTATGACCGTAAGGCATTTGATGTAAAAAATGTGGAAAAGGACAAAATCATCAAGCTGAATTTCTATGAAAAAGGAAACTCTTATTCATACGGTTCTTATCCGAATGCTACGTTGGGCATTTATATGAATGAGTCGTTCAATGGAAACGAGGGCGGTTTCACTACTCAAAATGTGAAACTTACCGGCACGTTAACTAATGTATGGAAGGTGGATGGTAAATATGGTTGGAAGGGTAGTGCTCATGTAGGAGATAGCGATTTTGAATCGGAAGCATGGGTGGTTTCTCCTATTATAGATTTAGCAAAAGCGAAGGCTCCTCTTCTTAAGGTAGATATTGCCATTAATTTCTTGAATGGTAACAATCGTGCTGATTTTATTGAATTGCTGGCTTCGGAAGATTATGTGGATGATGTGGCTACTGCTGAATGGAAGGCTCTGAATGTACCTCAATGGCCGGAAGGCAAGAATTGGAATTATGTAAATTCCGGTGATATTGACCTGAGTGCTTACGAGGGCAAGAAGATAGCCATTGCTTTCCGTTATAAGAGTACTACAGAGTGTGCGCCTACTGTAGAGTTTAAGAATATGTCACTTACAAGTACCGTATCAGGGTATTATGAGGGTGTGGATATTTATAAGGAGATTCCTGAATCAGAAGCTGAAATGCCTGCTCGTGCCGTTACCCGTGCATCAGACGTGAAGCCAAATGCTTCTGCTCTCTACCAGTATGACGGTTCGGCTTGGACTGCCTACGAAGAAAGCGCAAGTATCGGTATCCGTGTGATGCAACCTGCCGATTATGTTTCTACCGGTTCGGACTATTTGAGCGATGCTGATGCCGTATTGCCCGTTTATCTGAAGAATGCATTCCCTTACGCACAGAGCGGGGATGTCAAGGCAGTAGTTTATTTCGGAAATAAGGAGTATGATGTGATGGCCGATGAATATGGCTTCGATGGCACTGCATGGGTGAAGAAGAATACCGAAACGGAAACTGCTGAAATGGCATTCCTGAAGACTGACGGCAAATGGATGGAAGCAAAAGAGTATTATAGCAATGACTTTGCTGGTGAACTTCATAACGATGCCCAGATTGTGAATGTGAAGCTTGATGGCATGAATTATGTATGGAGTGCAGGTGCAGGTTATACCCGTATCAAGGCAAGCGGTTATTATCAGCGTAACCGCGATACGGAGGCATGGCTTGTAACCGGTGAGGTAGATCTTACCGAAGCTATTGCCCCACAGATGGTATTCACTGCTTCGGCAGACTATTTGTATGGAGGCAAAATTGAGAACGCAGTGTCTGTACATGTGTCCGAAAATTATATCCCTGCGGCTTCTACTGCTACTGAGGAAGAGAAGATTGCAGCATTGCAGGGAGCGGCTTGGAGTGATCCGTTGTCGTTCGAGTGGCCTACAAGCTCTAAAGAGATCGAAATGCGTACTTCCATGGCTGACTATGTGGGCAAGAAAGTATATGTGGCATTCCGTTATGCAAGTAATACTGATCCTGGATTTGCTCCTACATTCTACATGAGTAACTTTGTGGTGAAGGAATAATTCCTGAGGTTGTGCAATAGACAATGTGGTAATGGACTTTACTGTCCATTACCACATTTGCATTCTTAGTATCGTAAAATCAAATTTAGAAACATAGATGAAAAAACTGTCTTACTTATTTCTTTTGCTGGTCGGAATTTGGCTGGCTGGATGTGATGATTCTTCAGAGGCTTCGCTCATTCCCGAGATAATACCTACCGAGCAGGGTTCGGATACTTACGTGATGAAGGGCTATGAGTCGAGCGACAATGGTTTCAACGTGTATAAGCCCAAGGCTATCGGCACCCCTTTCTATATCCAGTCCAAAGCTTTTACCGGGCGTAATTACGCATTTGCTCCTGTTAATAGTGAGTCGCTGGAAGGGCTTACTGTTGTTCCGTCTGCCGATGCTTTCAGCGAAAGCGTTGAGGTGAAACCCTCTACGTGCTATTGGGTGCGTTTCAACCGCTACAATCATTATCAGATGGGCAAGCTCCGCGTGGCCTATATTCACGGTAATGAAGTGGGCATAGAGTATGTGGCTTCTGAGGATATAGATGTGAAAAATGCCAATATTGCTGATAACAATAAAGCTGACAATCTCGAAGTTCCCGCTCTCAATACTGCCAATCAGTATATCGAATATTATGCTAGTGTATCCGATGAAGAGGGGGCCGAGCAGGTGCTTAACTTCTCTTTAGAGTATATTGCTTCTAAGAAGCATTCGGCTTGGGTGGCATTCAGTTTCGACCCGATTACTGCGCAAGACAACGTGAAGCGTGCCAACGAGTGGAATCAAGACGACCCCAATATTGACAACAGCGTGGAGGTGACTGAATCCATGCATAAGAGCGATGGGTACGACAAGGGGCATCTTTGTGCCAGCGAAGACCGTGTGTACAGTAAAAGTGCCAATAAGCAGACCTTCTACTACAGTAATATCTCGCCACAGATAGGGAGTTTCAATCAAAAGTATTGGGCGGCTCTTGAGAAGCAGGTGCAGACTTGGGGACGTTCCACCATCAATGGCACATACGACAAACTTTATGTCGTGAAAGGTGGTACTACTGACCGTTTGCTTACCAATTTCACAGGTGTGAAGAAAGCCAATGACGGGCTTTATCCCACCACTAATGCCGACGGGCTGACACTTGGCGGACTCATTTGCCCCAGCTATTATTACATGGCTCTGTTGAGCGAGAAGGCAGGGGTTTATCATACTATCGCTTTTTTAGTCCCTCATTCTGAATTATTGCCAGAAAAACCTGGAAAAGATGAATTTATGGTTTATGCCGTTTCTATTAAAAATTTGGAGTACGAAACCGGTATCGACTTCTTCTGTAACCTGCCTAATGAGATAGAGAAGACTGTAGAAGCTACTTATAGTGCTGACGATTGGGCTTGGTAAAAGCTTCAGAAACTATAAGGAGAGTCTCCCCTTTTAGTATGACGGGCATGTCATGATTTAGGTAGCTTTCTTAAAAGCTGTTTTTGTTTTGATGGAAACTGACTTCTTATCCGTATCTTTGCATATTGATTAAAAAAGAGATATTCATGGAACTTTCGGATATACTTCATAATTTGAAGATACAAGAACTTACTCCGATGCAGGAGGCTGCTAAGGAAGCCTATCAATCAGCTAAAGATTTAGTACTTCTTTCGCCCACCGGTTCGGGTAAGACACTGGCTTTTCTCCTTCCGCTGGTACAGACCTTGAAAGCGGATATACAAGGTGTGCAGGCTCTTGTACTAGTACCTTCACGCGAATTGGCTTTGCAGATAGAAACTGTGTTCAAGTCCATGGGAACTCCCTTCAAGGCTATGAGCTGCTATGGCGGGCGTCCTGCCATGGAAGAACACCGGACAATGAAAGGCGTTCATCCCGCTGTCATTATCGGTACTCCGGGACGTATGAGCGACCATTTGAGGAAAGAGAATTTCAATGCCGCCACTGTCGTCACTCTGGTGATAGATGAATTCGACAAGTGTCTTGAGTTCGGTTTCCATGACGAGATGGCAGAGGTTATCGGGCAGCTTCCCTCACTGAAAAAGCGTGTGCTTCTCTCGGCCACCGATGCAGAGGAAATACCGCAATTTGCCGGAGTAGGAGGTGATTCCCCGTCTTCCGTCTCCCGGCTCATGAAGCTTGATTTTCTTGCTCCGGAAGCCCTTGCTCCGCGTCTGCGGCTGCATAAGGTCGTTTCTCCGGAGAAGGACAAGCTGGAGACCCTCTATAACCTGCTTTGTACTCTCGGCTATCATTCCACTCTGGTATTCTGCAATTATCGTGAAAGCGTGGAGCGTGTTGTTGGGTACCTGAAAGCCAGGAAGTTCCCTTGCGACATGTTTCATGGCGGTATGGAGCAACCCGACCGCGAACGTGCGCTTTACAAGTTCCGTAATGGCAGTTGCGCCGTGCTGATATCTACAGACCTTGCCGCCCGCGGACTGGATATCCCCGAGATAGAAAATGTGGTTCATTACCATCTCCCGGTCAATGAAGACGGATACATCCATCGTAACGGCCGGACAGCCCGTTGGGAAGCTGAAGGAAATTCTTATATTCTACTCCATCAGGAAGAAATGCTCCCTGAATACTTGACGGAAGTCCCTGAAGAATTCCTCTTACCCGAAGTGACTCCCAAGCCGTCATTACCCGAATTTGTGACCTTATATATAGGAAAGGGCAAAAAAGATAAAATCAATAAGATAGATATTGTAGGGTTTCTCTTTAAAAAAGGTAACCTGAATAAAGATGAAATTGGGCGGATTGATGTGAAAGACCATTATTCGTTTGCCGCAGTATCTCGCAAAAAGATAAAGCAAACACTTAATTTGATACAGAATGAGAAAATAAAAGGGGTGAAAACGCTGATAGAAGAAGCAAAATAGTGTCATTATGTCATTTTACAACTCCTAATAATGAACGAATAATTCTAAAAGATTATTTTTATATGCTTTAAATCATTGTTTGTTGGAGTATAGCTTACAAAATGAAAGCATTAAAAAATAGATTTAACTAATTTGAAAGAAAATTATGTGGAAAATCGTAATTTTATTAGCGTTTTTTTTGGAAAGCTGAAAATAATGTGTAAATTCGCAAATGTAAGACATAAACAAATTGTATAACCAAAACTAACTTCAAATGAAAAAGCATAATTTCAATGCGGGACCATCTATCTTGCCTCGCGAGGTTATAGAGAAAACAGCTCAGGCTATTTTGGATTTTAATGGCTCCGGGCTTTCTTTGATGGAAATCAGTCATCGTGCTAAAGATTTTCAGCCTGTGGTAGACGAAGCAGTCGCTTTGTTCAAGGAATTGTTAAACATTCCTGAAGGGTATTCGGTACTGTTCTTGGGTGGTGGCGCCAGCTTGGAATTCTGTATGGTGCCTTTCAACTTCCTTGAAAAGAAAGCTGCTTATCTTAATACCGGTGTTTGGGCGAAGAAAGCAATAAAGGAAGCGAAAGCGTTTGGCGAAGTCGTAGAAGTGGCATCTTCTGCGGAAGCAACGTATACGTATATCCCGAAAGATTATACTGTTCCTGCCGATGCGGATTACTTCCATGTCACCACCAATAATACAATTTATGGTACGGAGCTTCATGAGGATTTGGACTCTCCGGTTCCTATGATTGCCGATATGTCATCTGATATTTTCTCTCGTCCGATTGATGTTTCTAAATATATCTGCATTTACGGCGGTGCACAAAAGAATCTGGCTCCTGCCGGTGTTACTTTCGTTATTGTGAAGAATGATGCTTTGGGCAAGGTATCACGCTATATTCCTACTATGCTGAACTATCAGACCCATGTGGACGGAGGTTCTATGTTCAATACACCTCCTGTTCTTCCTATCTATGCAGCGTTGCAGACTTTGCGCTGGATTAAGGCTAACGGTGGAGTGGCAGAAATGCAGAAGCGTGCCAAAGAGAAAGCCGAAATGCTGTATGCGGAAATTGACCGTAACAAGTTGTTCCGTGGTACAGTAACGGATAAGGCGGACCGTTCTTATATGAATATCTGTTTCGTTATGAATGATGAATACAAAGATTTGGAAGCAGACTTCCTGAAGTTTGCAACCGAAAAAGGTATGGTAGGTATTAAAGGTCATCGCTCTGTGGGTGGCTTCCGTGCATCTTGTTATAATGCCATGCCGAAAGAAAGTGTTCAGGCTTTGATAGATTGCATGCAAGAATTCGAGAAACTTCATTAATTGATTTATAAGAATAAGGGCGTGCTGTGAGTACGTCCTTATTTATTAATACAAATAAGACCATGAAAGTATTAGTAGCAACAGATAAACCGTTTGCTAAAATTGCAGTAGACGGTATTCGCAAAGAGATAGAAGCAGCAGGTTATGAACTGGCATTATTGGAGAAATATGGAGAAAAGGCAAAATTGCTGGAAGCGGTTAAAGATGCCGATGCCATTATTATCCGTAGTGATGTAATTGATGCTGAAGTATTGGACGCTGCTAAAGAGTTAAAAATTGTAGTGCGTGCCGGAGCAGGGTATGACAATGTGGATTTGGAGGCTGCTACGGCTCACAATGTATGTGTCATGAATACTCCGGGACAAAACTCCAATGCTGTGGCCGAACTAGCTTTCGGGTTGATGGTGATGGCTGTCCGCAATATGTATAACGGTGCTTCGGGTACTGAATTGAAAGGTAAGAAACTGGGTATTCATGCATACGGTAATGTGGGACGTAATGTAGCTCGTATTGCCAAAGGCTTTGGTATGGACATCTATGCATACGATGCTTATTGTCCGAAAGAGGTCATTGAAGCAGACGGTGTGAAGGCGGTTGCATCTACCGAAGAATTGTATGCTACTTGTAATATTGTATCTCTGCATATTCCTGCTACTCCTGAAACAAAGAATTCTATCAATTATGATCTGGTAGACAAAATGCCTAAAAACGGTCTGCTGGTTAATACCGCACGCAAGGAAGTTATTAATGAAGCCGACTTGCTGCGTCTGATGAATGACCGTCCTGATTTGGAATATGTTACTGACATTATGCCTGTACATCATGCCGAATTTGCTGACCATTTTCCGGGTCGTTATTTCTCTACACCGAAGAAAATGGGCGCCCAAACTGCCGAAGCGAATATAAATGCCGGTATTGCAGCTGCCAGGCAGATTGTGGGTTTCCTGAAAGATGGTTGCGAAAAGTTTCGCGTAAATAAATAAGTATTTATAACTTATAAATCTAATATTCTATGGCTATAATAAAACCCTTCAAAGGCATTCGCCCTCCGAAAGAACTGGTGGAGCAAGTCGCTTCCCGTCCTTATGATGTGCTTAATTCGGAAGAAGCCCGTGAAGAAGCAAAGGGTAATGAAAAATCACTTTATCATATCATCAAACCGGAAATAGACTTTCCGGCAGGTACAGACGAGCATGATGCGAAGGTGTATGACAAGGCTGCTGAGAATTTCCGGATGTTTCAGGACAAAGGTTGGCTGGTGCAGGACGAAAAGGAAAACTATTATGTATATGCACAGACCATGAATGGTAAGACTCAGTATGGTTTGGTAGTAGGTGCCTATGTTCCCGATTATATGAATGGCATTATCAAGAAGCATGAATTGACCCGCCGTGACAAGGAAGAAGACCGGATGAAACATGTACGTGTGAATAATGCCAACATTGAACCGGTATTTTTCGCTTATCCCGATAATGCAGAACTGGATGCTATTGTTAAGAAATACACTTCTCAAAAACCGGAATATGATTTTATAGCTCCGGGTGACGGCTTCGGTCATTCATTTTGGGTTATAGACCGGGAAAATGATATTGAAGCCATTACTAAAGCTTTTGCCGCAATGCCTGCATTATATATTGCTGACGGCCATCACCGCTCGGCTGCCGCAGCACTGGTCGGAGCAGAAAAGGCAAAGCAGAATCCAAATCATAAAGGTGATGAAGAATATAATTATTTCATGGCAGTCTGTTTCCCGGCTAATCAGTTGACTATCATCGATTATAATCGTGTGGTGAAAGATTTGAACGGTTTGACTCCCGAAGAGTTCTTAGCGGCTGTCGGAAAGAACTTTGTCATCGAGGAAAAGGGCGTGGAAATCTATAAACCGCAAAGCCTCCATAATTTCTCCCTTTATCTGGAAGGCAAATGGTACAGCCTGACTGCCAAGGAGGGAACTTACGATGATAATGATCCTATCGGAGTATTGGATGTAACTATTTCTTCTAATCTGATATTGGATGAAATCCTTGGTATTAAAGATCTTCGTTCTGATAAACGAATCGATTTCGTGGGTGGTATCCGTGGCTTGGGAGAACTGAAAAAGCGTGTAGACAGTGGCGAGATGAAAGTTGCTTTAGCGCTCTATCCTGTTTCAATGAAACAGCTGATGGATATTGCCGATACCGGCAACATTATGCCGCCGAAGACTACTTGGTTTGAACCAAAACTTCGTTCGGGATTGATTATTCATAAACTGAATTAATTTTTTGGAGAGGTGTATCAGAAGAAACTTTGGAGTCTTGATACACCTCTAAAGCAATACAGTGATAAGAAGAAATCCAACTCTTCATATTCGGAAATGATTTATTATTGTTGTTGTATAGGTGTAATATAGATAAATTGTTGTTAGGACAAAAGAATAAATTTCTTTCCCTTTGTTTATTGCGAACAAATATCTAATTTCGCGGCGATTTTAAGAAGATAGACTATAATGACTAACAACAAGACTAAAGGATTTATCCTTGGAGCGATTGCAGCAGCCAGTTACGGCATGAACCCCCTTTTCACTCTTCCCCTTTACAGTGCAGGAATGAGCGTAGATACAGTATTATTTTACCGTTATTCGCTGGCTGTTATCGTTCTTGGCATTATGATGAAATTTCAAAAGCAATCTTTTGCCATAAAAAGGGTAGATGTGCTGCCACTCTGCATAATGGGATTATTGTTTGCTTTCTCTTCTTTGTTCCTTTTCATGAGCTACAACTATATGGATGCAGGCATTGCTTCTACCATTCTGTTTGTTTATCCGGTATTAGTGGCTATTATTATGGCGGTGGTCTTTAAAGAGAAGGTTTCCCCCATTACGATGTTTTCCATTGCTCTTGCCTTTGTAGGTATATCCATGTTGTGCAAGAGTCCGGGCGGACAGACACTCAGCCTGGTAGGAATCACATTTGTCTTCCTTTCTTCATTGTCTTATGCCATTTATATAGTGGGGGTCAATCGCTCATCGCTCAAAGATATGCCGATTGCCAAACTTACCTTTTATGTTTTGTTGTTCGGATTATCGGTGTATGTAGTGCGTTTGCAGTTCTGTACAGAATTGCAGGTCATTCCAACGCCGATGCTATGGATAAATGCTGTTTCGCTGGCAGTCTTTCCTACTGTCATCTCACTGGTGACAATGACTAAGGCTATTCATTATATAGGTTCTACTCCAACTGCCATCTTGGGTGCATTGGAGCCGGTTACCGCTTTATTTTTCGGGGTACTGGTATTCGGTGAACAGTTGACTCCACGCATTATTTTGGGTATCTTGATGGTGATTACCGCAGTAACTTTGATCATTGGAGGAAAATCATTACTGAAGAAAAGAAAGATTAGAGTAAAACACAGCAGATAAAACGGATTGTTGTATCTTTGCCCTTGCAACAAATTATTATATTTTAAACAATGAAAAAGCAATTTATGCAATGGGCAGGACTTGGAATGTGGGTAGCACTGACCCTGTCTGCATGTACCCCTACAAAAAGAGAAGTAGGTAATCTGAATGTTATTCCTCAACCGCAAGAGGTCGTTCAAAATTTTCAGGAAAATCCTTTTGTTATTCATTCGGGCACAAAAATTGTTTATCCGGCAGGTAATGAAAAGCTGGAACGGACAGCTGAATTTTTGGCTTCTTATATAAAAGAAGCCACGGGACTTACCGTTCAATGTACGACAGAGAATAAAGAAAGTGATGCCATCATTCTGTCTGTTGATACTGCTATAAAACAAAAAGAGGGATATCGGCTGGAGGTAACATCCAATAATATCCGTTTGGCAGGTGGAAGTGAAGCGGGAGTGTTTTATGGTATTCAGAAATCTATGCCGGTGACGAAGGATAGAGAGTCGGCATCTGCCATTCCTGCCGGTATCGTCAATGATTATCCCCGTTTTGATTATCGCGGATTTATGGTCGACGTAGGTCGTCATTATTTCCCGGTTTCTTATCTGAAGCAGATTATCGATATGCTGGCGTTACATAATATTAATTATTTTCATTGGCATCTTACGGAAGATCAAGGGTGGCGAATTGAGATTAAGAAATACCCTAAGCTGACCGAAATAGGTTCGACGCGCCCACGTACCTTGATGGATTGGAGCACAAGAGAATACGACGAGACTCCACACAGCGGATTTTATACTCAGGAAGAAGCAAAGGAGATTGTGAAATATGCAGCAGACCGTTTTATTACAGTTATTCCCGAAGTAGACCTTCCGGGACACATGATGGCTGCATTGGCTTCATATCCCGAATTGGGCTGTACCGGAGGTCCGTATGAAATACCGTGCGAATGGGGAGTTTTCCCGGATGTGTTGTGTGGCGGAAATGCGAAGGCTTTGGAGTTTGCCAAAGATGTATTAAATGAAATAATGGATATTTTTCCTTCCCCTTACATTCATATCGGTGGAGACGAATGTCCGAAGGTACGCTGGAAAGAATGTCCTAAGTGTCAGGCGAAGATTCGCGAACTGGGACTGAAGGATACTCCTAAACACAATAAAGAAAACCGGTTGCAGACCTATTTTATGGCTGAAGTCGGAAAAGTAATCAGTGAGAGAGGACGTAAGATGTTGGGATGGGATGAAATGCTTGAAGGGGGCTTAGCTCCGGGGGCAACCGTTATGTCGTGGACAAGTCCCCGAGGCGGCATAGAGACAGCGCGTCTGCATCA
>OHJK01001429.1_pt1 | contig 11824 bp, 11 predicted proteins | sample 1568541 | NCBI WGS metagenome assembly OHJK01 (sample SAMEA3879535, study PRJEB24766) | human gut metagenome | biome: human-associated habitat; feature: feces | place: USA | collected 1985/1987
GTCAGCGTAAGCGCGGCTGACGGTGCCGGCTGATAGTCAAAAAATGCGGCCATGTCGCTCACAGGCCGCGCAGCATCAAGCTCCAATGTATTACGTAAGCAAAAAAACATTTAATTCTCCCGTCCTTCACCGGCATGCCACAGCTGCTTGTACAACACTCTGTAAACCGCTGCTACAGGTACGGCAAAAACCATACCCAGAATACCGAACAGCTTAGCACCGATGAGCAGGCTGATAATCAAAACTACAGGATGCAAATCAATCTTCTGTCCCATGAGCTTAGGCATAATAAAATTAGCATCCAGCTGATAATATACCAGATAAAAAAGCGCTACATGGAAGGCAGCCTCCGGCGCCTGACCGTAGGCAATAAATACAGCAGGCACAGCGCCCATCAACGGGCCGACTACCGGTACCGTTTCGGCAAGGATGGCCCAAAAGCCGAGCACCAGCGGAAAGTCAATACCCAAAAAAGCCGTGCCGATGGTAATAACGAAGCCGGAAATCAGGCTCAGCTTGCCCATACCGCGCACATAGGCGCTCATGGTTCTGCCGATTTCGTCCACAACCTCCGCCGCCTTCTCCTGCGCGTCGTAGTTGAACAGATTAATCACCATCAAGCGCAGCTCACGCCAGTCCTTAAGAAAATAAAAGGCAAGGAAGGGCACGATAATCAGGCCTATCAAGCTCTGCACAATCCCCAGACTGGACTGCACAAGATTACGCAGCACCGTTCCTACAAAGCCCATCGCCCAGTTCAGCAGACCGTTGACCAGCATATTGAAATCGGACGGCAAGAGCGGAATGGTAGACGGGTCCTTAAGCATGCTGTCCAAATCCTGGATATTGGATTTGGCAGCTTTAGCAGGAACTCGTTCATCTGCCCGAAGAGCGGCAGAATGATGAAGCCGATAATCATAAAAATAAAGATACAAAAGGCCAGCAATGCCAGGATAATCGCCACTACGCGCGACAGCTTAATCATGCCGTGCGCCATGCGCACCTGCGCGATAGCATTAACCAGCGGATAAAGTGCGAAGGCCAGGCCTACTGCCAGCAGCAGCGGCAGCAGGAAGCCCGCCATTAAATATAAAACATAAGAGATTGCCGTAACAACACCCAGCTTAAAGAAGGTGCTTTTACGTATTTGAGGCCAATATTTCAGCATGATTTTTTATTGCAGGAAAGGATTCCTGCGACGCTCCCAGCCCACGGTAGTAGTAGGTCCGTGGCCCGGCAGCAGCTTAACGTCATCATCAAGCACCATCAGCTTTGTTTTGACGGACTGGATGAGTGCGCGATAGCTGCCTCCCGGCAAATCGGTGCGTCCGATGGATTCACAGAAAATAGTATCACCGGCAAATACTACCTTGCCCGGCGCGTAGTAATAGCAGAAGCCGCCCTTGGTATGTCCCGGCGTAGCAAAGGCTTCAAACTTCATGCCTGCCAGCTCCAGCACATCACCGTCATGTACAAGGTGGTCCGCAGGCTCATTTTTCAATTCTTCACCGATAAAGAAGGACAGGTTTCTGTTCGGCTGTGTCAGGCAGTCAGCATCATCCTCGCCGATATACACCGGCGCACCTGTAGCCTTGCGCAGCTCTGCCAACGCACCGATGTGGTCGCTGTGACCGTGTGTAAGCACAATAGCGACAACCTTGGCTTTGGCCTGCTCAATCATTCTCTTGATGGTCGGGTAATCTCCGCCCGGATCGAAAATAACACCTTCACCGATAGCTTCATTTACGGCAAAATAACAGTTGGTAGCAAGCATACCTGCTTCAACATGATAAATCTTCATTCTTCAACCTCCGTTGATAAATCTATGCACAATATAATTATAACAGCTTCGTGCTGTCCAGCAAAATAGTTACCGGACCGTTGTTCACCAGCTCTACCAGCTTTTTTCCAATTACCGTGCATGGCAGGAGGTCGGCGCCGTGTTTGGGACGTCTCCCGCATTCCCGGATGCCGGATTCGTTCCCTGCCTTGCGGCAGCCTTCGACAAAGCGCTCATAGTAAGCGTTGGCCACATCCGGTGCCGCAGCCGCCGTAAAGGAAGGACGCTTGCCGTGGCGGCAGTCACCGCACAGGGTAAACTGAGAAACCGCCAGAATCGCACCGCCAACATCCTTCACCGACAGGTTCATTTTGCCTGCCTCATCCTCAAAAATGCGCATACCGCACACCTTGTCAATAATATAGGCCAGATCCTTATCGGTATCGCCCTCGGCCACACCCAAAAGCACCAGAAGGCCCTTCTGTACCTCGCCGGTAATCTTTTCATCTACAGTAACACTGGCGCGGTCTACACGCTGCACAACTGCTCTCATTTCTTCTTGCCTCCGCTGCCGTTCGCCGTAGAAATCAGGCGTTCAACAGAATAAACACCCTTCATGCGGCGGATACGGTTCATAAAATATTCCAGCTGCTCCAGGCTCATGATATCAAGTCCCATGTGCATGGTAGCAATTTTATTTTTATCTGTGTGACATGCAAGCGAGAAAATATTAATCTTCGTTTCGCTAGTCACATTCATAATATCGCTCATCAGTCCGGTTCTGTCTACGGACGTAATCACGATGTTAACCTTATAGACATCATCAATGCCTACATCCCAGGCAACCTCAATTAAGCGACGCTGCTCCTCGGGATTATTGGTCAGGATATTAGGGCAGTCCGCACGGTGTACGGAAATACCGCTGCCGCGTGTAATATAGCCGATAACCGGGTCGCCGGGAATCGGGTTGCAGCAGCGCGCCAGCTTAACCATGATGCCTTCTTCGCCCTTAACGAGAATGCCGTGGCTGGCCTTAGCCTTAGATTTACGCGGCTTCAGCTCTGCCAGTACCTGCGCCAGGTCCTTGGTGGTTTCCAGCTTCTGCTCTTTTTTATAGATTTCCACCAGCTTGGACATAACAGTGTTCAGTGTAACACCGCCGTAGCCCAGTGTTGCCAGCAGATTTTCATCCGTATCGATGCGGATTTTGCTGCCTGCTTCCTTCAGTTTTTCCGGAGACATCAGCACCTTAGGCTCGTAGCCGAGGCGTTTAACCTCACGCTCCAGCATTTCACGGCCCTTGACGATATTTTCCTCACGGCGCTCCTTCTTGAACCAGCTTTTGATTTTGTTGCGCGTATCGGAAGAGCCGACAACATTAATCCAGTCACGGCTCGGGCCATTGGACTGCTTGGAGGTGATAACCTCTACGATATCGCCGTTCTTCAGCTGGTAGTCAAGCGGTACAATGCGTCCGTTGACCTTGGCACCTACGCAACGGTTGCCTACGTCCGTATGGATGCGGTAAGCGAAGTCAATCGGCACACTGCCTACAGGCAGGTCGATAACATCACCGCGCGGCGTAAAGACAAAGACCTCATCGGCAAAGATATCCATCTTGACAGTGTTGACAAAGTCGCGCGAATCATTCATATCCTTGTGCCATTCCAGCAGCTGACGCAGCCAGCTCAGCTTGGCATCAAAGCCCTTGTCACCGCCGGCTGCAGGCTTGCTGCCGCCGCTTTCCTTATAGCGCCAGTGCGCAGCGATACCGTATTCGCTGATGCGGTGCATTTCAAAAGTGCGGATTTGGATTTCCAGCGGCTGACCGCCATTGGAAAGCACAGTCGTATGCAAGGACTGATACATATTGGATTTCGGCACCGCTACATAGTCCTTGAAGCGGCCCGGAATAGGACGCCACATGCTGTGTACGATACCCAGCGTGCCATAGCAGTCCTTAACGGTGTCTACTAATACACGGATGGCCAGCAGATCATAAATCTCGCTCAGCTGTTTGTGGTCACGCAGCATTTTCTTATGAATACTGTAAAAGTTTTTCGGTCTGCCCTGAATTTCGCAGCGGATACCGGCCTTCTCGACAGCGTCCTTCAACGTTGTCATAGCCTCGTTAATCATATCCTCGCGCTCACGGCGTTTTATTTTTACCTGCTCTACCAGGTCGTAATAAATATCCGGCTCCATATAACGGAAGGCCAGATCCTCCAGCTCCCATTTAATGGTATAGATACCAAGACGATGTGCCAACGGCGCATAAATTTCCAATGTTTCCCGGGAAATAGACTGCTGCTTATGCACAGGCATATACTTCATCGTGCGCATATTATGCAGACGGTCAGCCAGCTTAATCAGTACAACGCGGATATCGCGTGCCATCGCCAAAAACATTTTGCGGTAGTTTTCAATCTGGCGGTCTTCCTTGGAAATATATTCGATTTTGCCCAGCTTGGTAACACCGTCTACCAGGTTTGCTACCACGGTGCCGAACTGCTCTTTGATATAGTCCAGCTTGTAATCCGTATCCTCTACCACATCATGCAGGAAGGCAGCTGCCAGCGTTTTGTCATCCATCTGCAGTCCCACAAGGATGCTGACAACGCCAATCGGATGAATAATATACGGTTCACCGGATTTACGTGTCTGCGCAGCGTGTGCCTTGGCTGCCAGCTCATAGGCCTTACGGACAAAAGCTACCTGCTCCGGCGTAAGATATTCTTCTATACGCGCAAACAATTCATCTATATCAGTAATATTAGTTATTGCGTTTGTTGAGGGCATTCTCCCCACTCCCATCTGCACTTCATCAGCAGCGCAACAGCTCGTGCTGACTCAGGCGGTAATTTTCTTTATAAATGTGCTCCAAACGCTCTCTTTCCTGCTGCAGGGTTACATATAGGGGTGCATCCTCCAACGAGCAGCGTTTAATAGCAGCTTTTTCTATTATACCATTATTATAGCGGATAAAGCCAAGCTCTTCCATAATTTTTACAGCTTGTTCACTTATTTGTTCCGCATGAGCAGACAAAAGCTCTTTGATGCTCACAGTTGTCCGCATTTTAAGTGCATTCATCACCAGCTTATAGGCCTGCATCATCGCATCCCTGTCCGGATGCGTCAAAGCCAGTCGCTGCAAGCGCTCCTCTAAATCCGGCTGATTAAACAATAGCGTTACATGTTTTGCTCCCTGCTGCCGCAATCTGCGCATAATATCCGCCAGCGGATAAGCAGGCAAATCCAGCAGCACTATTTCTTCGGCCTGCTGCAGCCTTTCCTTGCTCAGCCCGGCAGCCTCCTCATAAGAAGCCAGCTCCAGATAATCCCCCGCAGTCTGCAGTACCTCGGCGGGCAGCGACTGCTTATCTTCGGTATAAGCAAGCACCTTGTTATGCACCTTGGCCAAGCCCAGCAGCAGACGCCATTTATCATCGGCAGCCTGACGCATATCCCCCAGCGTCACCTGCTGATGAATGCTTACGGCCTGCAGCTGCACGCTCGTTTCGTTATTCCAGACATTTATTTTCGGCTGAAAGGCAACATCAGCCACCATATTTTCAAACATATACGGCAGTAAATCCGCATTGTTCCACATCAGGCCGCGATAGGAATTATAGCCCTTATCCAGCACAAACTGCAAATGATTGCGCTCCTTGCCCATAGCGCGCTGATTGTGCAGCAGCGCCTGACGGAAGGCAAATACAGGTGCCTGGTTTTCGCAGCCGCAGGGCTCTAAGAGCGCCAGCTGCTCCAAATCCCTGATGCTGATTTCGCTGCTGCCGCTCAGCACACAGTCAATCGCCTGATGCGGCAGATAATCCTCCGGACGCAGCTTTTGCGCAACGTATTCGCGGAAGCGGCGCGTAAATTCTGGCAGCTTATCCGCCGGCAGCGTGAGGCCCGCAGCCTGATGGTGACCGCCGTACTGCGTCAGCAAATCACGTTCGGCATCTATCGCCTCGTAAAGATTGAGCGCCGGAATACTGCGGCAGCTGCCCTTGGCAACGCCGTTGTTCAGGCTTATCAGAATCGTCGGCAGGTGGTACTTGTCTACCAGGCGTGAAGCCACGATACCGATAACGCCCTGATGCCAGCCTTCGGAAGCAAGCACGATTGCCGTATCTATATGCTTTTCCTGCGCCAGCTGTGCTTCCGCCTCTTCCATAATCTGACGACTGATTTCCTGACGCAGTGTGTTTTCACGGTTAAGCTCGGCGGCAATCTTCTCCGCCTTAACGCTATCGTCGGTTACCAAAAGCTCCACCGCCAGCTGCGCATGCTCCAGCCTGCCCACAGCGTTCAGGCGCGGTGCCAGACCAAAGCCGATGTTATCGGAAGCAATGCCCGTTTCCGGACAGCCGCTGGCCTTAATCAAAGCACGCAATCCCACCAGCTTCGTTGTTTCCATAGCCTTCAGGCCACGGCGCACCAGCTCGCGGTTTTCGCCTATCAGCGGCACAATATCCGCCACCGTTCCCAACGCCGCCAGCTCCGTCAGTCCCTGCCACTCGGGCAGTCTGCCCGGCTCGCGCTGCTCCAGCGCCTGACACAGCTTGAAGGCAATGCCCACGCCGCTCAAATCCTTAAACGGATAGCCGCAGTCACGCTGCTTGGCGTTGATGATTGCATAAGCAGGAGGCAGAACCTCCGGCACCGTATGGTGGTCCGTAATAATAATATCCAGAGATTTCGGCGCATTGGCTACCTCGCGCAGACCGCTAATGCCGCAGTCCACGGTAATAACCAGTGTCGTACCCTTCTCCGCAATATTTTTCAATGCTTCGTCATTAAGGCCGTAGCCCTCGCTTTTACGCTGCGGAATGTAGGTGGCAACCCTGCCGCCGCGCTGCTTCAGATACAGGTACAGCAAGGAGGAGGCACTGATTCCGTCAACATCATAGTCACCGTAAACCGTAATCTGCTCTCCCGCCGCCAAGGCCCGCTCTATACGCTCAACCGAGCGCTGCATATCCTTCAGCAAAAACGGATCATGAAAGGGCGTAGCGCTGCCGTAGAGAAAATCACGCATCGAAGCTGCATCCTGCAGACCGCGCTCCAGCAAAATACCTGTGACCATCGGCGAAATATTCAGCTCCTCCGCCAAATAGTCTGCCATCTGACTGTTATATTCTTTTATATCCCAAATTCGTTCCTTGTGCATCATTGGCGGCGCTGCAGCCGGCTCTGCCTGCTTGGCAGCCTCGGCCTGTGCTGCCTCGTTATGCAGCAGCTGGGTGTGCTGCATCATAGCAACGCGCTCCTGCAGGCGTTTGTTTTCTGCCTGCAGCTGCTGTATTTCCTCACGCATTTTTTTATCCTTCAGATAATGCTTGGCCTTCATCGTCAGCAAGAAGCAGGTGGCAACCAGCACGCCCATCAAAAACGCTCCGAGGATTACCAGCACCAGTGAGGCGCTGAAGCTCCAAAAAACAAAGTTCAAGGATACTGCTACCGCATTCTGTACGGCAAACAATGCTACTATCATACAAATAATTATAACTAAGATTAAAAACGGCATTCAGCTCAACTCCTTTAGTATAAATTTTAATATATTATAACTGTTATAATTCTGCCAGCATACAAAAAAATCCTGCTTATAAAGCAGGATTTTTAGTGTATACATGCTCATTTAAGGCCTGATTGTATTTAGTCCGCAAAGACTGACTGCAGAGTGTTATTTTACCCTCAGTTTTTCCAGAATAAAGGCTGTCACACGGCTCTGCTTATCAACCTCCAGCGCAAAACGCAGCGGCTGCTCCTTGTCATCCTGCCAAAAATATTCGTAGGTAGTATTATCTGCAGCATAAACAACCGCATCGGGCAAACCGTACTGTCCTACAGCTCTGCCGGCACTGTCACCGATACTTACGCCACGCATCGTAATATACTTGGGATCGACTACGCGGATTGCTTCTACTGCCTGTTTTTTGCGGGCAACGCTGATTACGGCACCATCAAATGTATAGTTTATCTGCTTACGCTTTTTATCTACTTTCTCCTGCTTGACGGCACCAAGACGTTCCTTGGCCTCCTGCTCGTCAAACTGCTGTCCGAGTGCGTCATAACCAAGAGCAAAATCCTCCTGTGTCAGCTCATCCCTGTTGCCGGCAACGGTATATGGCGCGTAGATAAAGCCGTCCACACCGTCCGATTCGGCCTCCAGCCAGTCACCGTTTTGGCGGATAACACGCAGCAGTGAATGATGCGGCAGCACCTTTAAAACATTGCCATCCTTGGCGGCACTGCGAAAATTGATATCATCCTCTTCCAGAACCACAAAGCTGCCCTTATCATAGCCTTTGATTTTTTCACCCGTATAAAACGCTTCCTGCTCCTCGGCAGCAGCGCACAGCTGCATTCCTGCTACCAATAAAAACGTCAGACCAATTGTTTTTAGCAATCTCATTGCCAGTGCATCTCCTAACTAAATTCCGTAAGCGGCATGTGCCAGCTCCTGCACAGCCTTAACAGTATATTGCGAAGTACTGTATAAATAATTATCATGCAGGCTTTGTACGCGGCAGTCTTTTACAGCCTTAATGCTTTTATAGGCCGGATTTTGTAAAATACGCTGACGGAATTGCTCCGGATCGCCTTTTTTACTGTAATCCCAGCTCGGAGTAATAATCAGCTCCGGATTAAGCTCCAGCATTTTTTCCTCCGACAGGTTGCCCTGATAAGGAATATCCATGCCGTCCAGCGCGTTATGTACGCCTGCATAATAGCACACGCCGCTGAAGGTTCCCCTCATGCCCAGCGGTCCGGTAAAGGACAGCGCCAGTACATTAAGCGGCTTATCGCCTGCAGCCTGCAGCGCCTGCTTACGCACAGCCTCCAGCTGTGCTTCCATGTTTTTGGCCATCTCCTCGCCCTTGGCTTCTTCGCCTACGGCAGAGCCGATTTCCTTGATAAACTTGAAGATATCCTGCACATTATTCGGCGTATGGCAGACATAAACCTTCAGTCCGGCACTGCGCAGTCCCTGAATCGGCTCCACGGTATAATCCGGGATAATAACAAGATCAGGCTGCATGGCCAACACGCTTTCCAGATTGCTGCCCTGCGCTCTGCCCTTGACGGATTTGACCTTGTCACCGGCACTGCAGATACCGGAATCGTCAGCCAACAGCGACAAGGCTGCCAAGCGCTTACTGTCAACCATATCCAGCAAAATTTCATCGGCAGATACGTTCAGGCTCACAATGCGCTGCGGCTTTTCGCTGAAGCTCAGCTTGGTTCCTGTTGCATCCGTCACCGTGTACAAAACCTTACCGCTGTCGGCGGTATTTTTTTCTTGCGGTCCGCAGCCGGCAAGCAGCAGAAACAGCAGCAGGCAAACTAAGAACAGAATTTTTTTCATAATATACCTCACCCAAAAATAATATTTGTTTCTATCTGTTACTTATTATACAAAAAAGGTGGAAAATATGCAAATTCACAGGCTGCTTGCAGCTGACTACTGCAATTTAACGCTGTAAAAAAGCACCTGCCATCCCCACATATTCGTGTAATGCCATACAGGTTATATCAAATGCCTGCAGCTGTGGCACCAGCCAGCGCGGATTAAATTGCCCCTTAGGGTTGAGCGTATAATCGCAGGGATAGGCGACAACCTTAATGCCCTGCCCGCCTAAATAACGTTCAAAGAACTGCATGCTGCGAGGCATATGCAGCGCACTTGTCAGCAGCAGCACATTTTTATAGCCGCGTTCACGGCAGAGTGCAGCAGAATAGGCAGCATTTTCTTTCGTTGTTCTGGCCTGCGTCTCGACGATAATCTGCTCCTGCGGGAGCCCCAGCTGTAACAGAATCCGCTCGGCGACCAGCGCCTCGCTTGCGCCATCGCTGAACACCTGCCCACCGCTGATGAGCACCGGCAGCGAATGCTGCTTCGCCAAGCGCGCTGCCGTCAGCAGGCGCGCCGCTCCGGCGGACATCAGGCCGCCGCGCTCAGCACCGTCAGGAACAGAGCCAACACTGCCACCGCCCAGAACAACAATCACCTGCGCAGCAGCAGGCTGCTGCTGGCTGTAACGGTTTTCCAACGGCTGCCCAAAAAGCTTGGCTCCCAATAAGGTAGAGCTGAAATATAACAGCAGCGTCAAAAAAGCGCTTAAGCTGAAAGCAAAACGGCCGAAGCGCTTGCGCTGCCGCCATAAATAAACACTCAAGATTATTCCCAGCAGCACAAACAACCCCGGAGGCAGCAAAAAGGCTGCGATAAATTTCAAAATATAAATCATTGTGCTTCTCCCTGCTTATGGCTAAAGATTATGTAAAGTGCTGTGCTTGCTATATGCTGAAAAGCGACAGCCATGTTGATTAAAAGCTTAGTATTACGCCTTCTATTGTAGCCTTTTTCAGTAGCAAAAACAAGAAAAAATAGCCTGCAGCATTCATTGGTATGAATGCACACAGGCTATAAGTTTTAATTTTAATCTCTGCCGGGTTTCAGCTTACGCAGCATCATCCATAACGGACCCGCGAGGAAGGTGGAGGTATAAGCACCACTGGAGAAGCCTACCAGCATAGCAAAGGAGAAATTGCGGATAGTTTCACCGCCCCAGATGAAGATAGCTACAACAGCAAACAGAGAGGTACCTACAGTATAGATACTGCGTCCCATGGTCTGCCAGATGCTGTTGTCTACCATTTCCGTCATGCTTTCGCTGCGGCGATGGATTTTCAGGTTTTCACGGATACGGTCGAAGATAACGATGGTACCGTTGACAGAATAACCTACAACCGTCAGCAAAGCTGCAACGAATGAGGAATCAAGCTCCATATGGAACAGGGAGAAATAGCTCAGAGTTACCAGTACGTCGATAATCAAAGCGACAATCGCTGCCAGAGCAAAGCGGAATTCAAAACGGATGGTGATATAAGCAATCATCAGGAACCAGGAAAGCACAATTGCCATAACAGCCTGTTGAATCAGCTCGCTGGATAGCAAAGTCACCAACCTTGCTCTTAAGGTCGGTCATTACCTGCTGACGCTGCTCATCGCTGATAACGCCGGTACGAATCAGCACGCCCTTAGAGCTTTTGGCATTGCTGTCGCTGCTTTCCAGCTGGATAATAGCATTACCCAGATTCTTTTCTTTAAGCACCTCACGTACCTGAGAAACGGTAACAGGATTTTTGAATTCCAAATCCATGATACTGCCGCCGGTAAAGTCAATGCCCAGGTTGAAGCCCTTGAAGAGCATGGAGCCGATACCGATAATCAGGAAGGTGATGGTAATAGCGAAGAAAATTTTATAACGCTTAACGATAGATAACTTCATTATTTAGCCACCTCCTCTTTTGCTTTCGGTGCTCTTGCACCAAACAGGAAGGGACTCTTGGTGATGTTACTGTAAATCAAAAAGCGCAGCAGGAATTTGGTAACGGTTACTGCGGTAAACATACTCAGCAAGGTACCAAGTGCCAGGGTAACAGCAAAGCCCTTGATAGGACCGGTGCCCAGGTAAAACAGTACGGCTGCGGCCATGATAGTAGTAAGGTTGGAGTCAAGGATGGTTACGATAGCACGGCCAAAGCCGGAATCCATCGCACTGCGCAGAGTTTTGCCGCGCTTAACTTCTTCCTTGAAGCGTTCGAAAATCAGTACGTTGGCGTCAACCGCCATGCCGACAGACAGGATAATACCTGCGATACCGGGCAGTGTCAGTGTTGCACCCAGATAACGCATTACCAGCAGCAGCAGCATTACGTACAGCAGCAGAGCAATGTCCGCAACTACGCCTGCCAGACGGTAGAACAGCAGCATAAATACAAATACGCCGATAATACCGATGCTGAAGGCTTTAACACTCTTGTCTTTGGAATCCTGACCGAGGGTAGGACCAACGGTACGGTTTTCCATAACTTCGATTTTAACCGGCAGACTGCCGCTGCGCAGCAGAATTGCCAGATGCTCGGCTTCTTCAACATTGCGGGAGCCGGAAATCTGTGCATGGCCGCCGGTGATAGCTTCCTGTACTACAGGAGCGGTCAGCACCTGGCCGTCAAGCTCGATAGCAATTT
>OHJK01001441.1_pt1 | contig 11789 bp, 9 predicted proteins | sample 1568541 | NCBI WGS metagenome assembly OHJK01 (sample SAMEA3879535, study PRJEB24766) | human gut metagenome | biome: human-associated habitat; feature: feces | place: USA | collected 1985/1987
GATGAGCCAGCAGGATTATGAGCTGTACGGCACCTACATCCCCTTCAGCATGGCCATCTGCCACACCATCAACCACAAGTCCGGTGTGGATCATACCACCTACGCCCACACCGGTGCCATGGTGAACCTCTACGCCCGTGGTCAGGGTGCAGACAAGTTCCGCGGCGTGTATGACAACACCGAGATCTTCCACAAGCTGGCTGAGCTGACCGATGTGCAGTAATTGACCAGAACTTTTGTACCCCAAAGCCCTCCGGGACGAGACGCACCGGAGGGCTTTTTGCGTAGGCCGGAATTGTGCACCCCGCCAAAAATCTGCCCCGCGAATTGGGAAAGATGATGGGAGTTGTGGTTGCAATGGGCCGGAAAAAGGCATATAATAAGACCATCAACAGAGTAAGGCCATGCGCGTTAAGTGCCGCATCAACGGGGAGTTGTGCTGCGGACGAAGGTAAGACCCGCGGTGCATGGCCTGCATCCCGCTGCTGCATGGACTTGGGTGCAGACGGGGCCGTCTGCGGCCCCGTCTGGATGTGAACCGTTGAATCACGCCCTCCTTTGTGCGGTTTGTCACAGGGGAGGGCGTTTTGCATTGCCCGCCCCGCGGTTCCCGAAACAGGGGAGGACAATTGATATGAACCATTCCAGAAATTCCGTCCGCAAGCTCACCATGCTGGCCCTGCTCACTGCCATGAGCATCGTGTTTGCCCGGGTGCTGAGCATTTCCACCGGCTTTGTCCGGTTCAACCTGGGCAGCCTGCCCACCCTGCTGGCCGCTGTGCTGTTCGGGCCGGTGGAGGGCTTTGCCGTGGGTGCGGTGGCCGATATGATCGGCGGCACCCTTTCCGGCTACGCCATCAATCCGCTGATCACGCTGGGAGCAGGCTCCATCGGCCTGACGGCGGGCCTTCTCTGGCGCGCTCTGCCCAACCTGCGGCTGGGCCTGCGCACCCAGATCAGCGTGTTTGCCGGCCATGCGGTGGGCTCCATTGTCATCAACTCGCTGGCACTCCACCTCTTCTATAACTATCCGTGGAGCGTGCTGGTGACCCGCATTCCCAACGCGCTGGTCCTGGCAGCGGTGAACACCGTGCTGGTGCGCCTGCTGCTGGAAAACAAAACGATCCGAGGCATTGCACAATGAACTATGAAGAAGCGCTGAACTATATCCACGCCGTCCAGTGGGCGGGGCACAAGCCGGGCCTGACCCGCACCCGGACCCTGCTGGCCGCACTGGGAGATCCGCACAAGCAGCTGAAATTTATCCATGTGGCGGGCACCAACGGCAAGGGCAGCACGGCGGCCATGCTGGCCTCCTGCCTGCAGGCGGCGGGTTACCGGGTGGGCCTGTATACCTCGCCCTTTATCAACCGGTTCAACGAGCGCATTCAGGTAAACGGCCAACAGATCCCGGACGAGGCGCTGGTGCGGTTGGTGGAGCGTGTGAAGCCCGCTGCCGATGCCATGACCGATATCCCCACCGAGTTCGAGATCATCACGGCGTTGGGGATGCTCTGGTTTGCTGAGACGAAATGTGACATCGTGGTGCTGGAGGTGGGCCTGGGTGGTACGCTGGATTCCACCAATGTCATCGACCCGCCGGAGTGCGCGGTCATCACGGCGCTGGGCATGGATCATGTGAAGGAGCTGGGCCCCACCCTGGCCGATATCGCGTCGGCCAAGGCGGGCATCATCAAGCCGGGCAGTCCGGTGGTGAGCTATGGCGGTGTGCCCGAGGCCGATGCCGTCATCGCCCGTACGGCGGCAGAGCGGCATGCGCCGCTGACCGTGGTGGATTTCAGCAGGCTGACCATCGAGGACGGGGATCTGGATGCTGTCACCTTTGATTTTGACGGCCTGAACGGCATCCGCCTGCCCCTGATCGGCAGCTATCAGCCCCGGAACGCCGCCACGGCCATTACGGCCCTGCGGGTGCTGCGCAGCCGGGGCTGGAACATCCCGGACAGCGCCATCCGTGCCGGTCTGGAACAGGTGCGCTGGCCGGGCCGGTTCGAGCTGCTGCGGCATTCGCCCGCCTTTTTGCTGGATGGCAGCCACAACGCTCACGGAATGCGGGCCACCGTGCAGAGCCTGCGGGACCGCTTTCCGGGGCAGAAGTTCGTGTTCCTGCTCAGCATCATGGCGGACAAGGATGTGGACGAGATGCTGGCACTGCTCCTGCCGCTGGCCGGGCAGTTCGTCACCGTAGCGGCCCATACCCCCCGCGCCATGCCCGCTGAGACGCTGGCCGAACAGATCCGCGCCCGGGGCGGCAGGGCCGAGCCTGCTCCCACCATTGAAGCCGGTGTGGCCCGGGCGGTCGCCCTTGGGGGCACCGGCCCCGTGTGCGCGCTGGGCACGCTCTACTTCTCCGGCGATGTGCGGAAAGCGTTTGCAAAATTGAACCAGTAAAGAAGAGGGGCTGCGGCACACGGGAAAAACCGGTGCAGCAGCCCCCTTTTTGCGGACTGGCTTACAAAAAAATGCCCCACTGTTTTGTGATGCACAGAACAGCGGGGCAATATCATTTATGGGGCGGGAATGTGCTCAGGAGATGCGCTTCTGCTCAGGCTTTGCCTGCGCAGCCGAACAGCTCGATCTTCTCCTTGCACTTGGCCTCGATGGCCTTTGCGCCGGGAGCCAGCAGCTTGCGGGGGTCGAAGCCCTTGCCCTGCTGATCCTTGCCAGCCTCGATGTACTTGCGGGTGGCCTCAGCAAAGACCAGCTGGCACTCGGTGTTGATGTTGATCTTGGAAACGCCCAGGCTGATGGCCTTCTGGATCATCTCGTCGGGGATGCCGGTGCCGCCGTGCAGGACCAGAGGAATGTTGTTGGTAGCCTTGTGGATGCGGTCCAGAGCCTCAAAGTCCAGGCCCTTCCAGTTGGCGGGGTAAACGCCATGGATGTTGCCGATGCCGGCAGCCAGGAAGTCGATGCCCAGATCGGTGATCTTTGCGCACTCGGCGGGGTCTGCGATCTCGCCAGCGCCCACAACGCCGTCCTCAACGCCGCCGATGGAGCCGACCTCGGCCTCGATGCTCAGGCCCTTGGAGTGTGCCAGCGCGACCAGCTCCTTGGTCTTTTCCACGTTCTCCTCGATGGAGTAGTGGCTGCCGTCGAACATGATGGAGGAGAAGCCGGCCTCAACGCAGGCCTTGCAGCCCTCGTAGGTGCCGTGGTCCAGGTGCAGGGCGACGGGAACGGTGATGCCCATGGTCTCCACCATGGAGCTGACCATGGCGGCAACGGTCTTGAAGCCGGTCATGTATTTGCCTGCGCCCTCAGAGACACCCAGGATAACGGGGCTCTTCATTTCCTCACAGGCAGTCAGGACTGCCTTGGTCCACTCCAGATTGTTGATGTTGAACTGGGGCACACCATAGTGGCCATCGCGTGCCTTGATCAGCATTTCGGTTGCATTTACCAACATTATTCATTACCTCCGCAAAATCATTTTGGGGTGAAAAAGCCGTTTTGGATACAAGATTGCGCATCCTTTAACGAACCTAAGGGTAGTATACCCCAATTACAGGATAAAATCAAGGCGGTTCCCGCGGCGTTTTCAACACAAATTCACATTGGGCATTTTGATGTTGGAGATTCTGGCAAAAACCACTGGATCTCCCTTCAAAAAATTGTCATAATTCCGACTTGAATTTTACAAAAAGTACGGCGGAAAGTTTGCGTGTCGAACCTGGGAGGTTGAAAACTCGGTGGAAACTGTGGAATTCCACCCGGAAAGTGGGCGTACAAACTTGATTTTTGAACATTTTCCACCGGGTTTTCAACATGTGGAAAAATTTGAGCCGAATTACCGATTGTATAGCCTGCTGAATGTGGAAAACTTTTGCCTTCGGCAAACATTGCGAAGAATGCCGGGGTATGCTATACTTTAGAATGTATCAGTGTCAAAATATAGTAAAACTGAAACGGAACGAAACCATGGCGCGGCTCAAACGGCCCGCCTTGCCATAGAATGGAAGGAGAACACATCAATGGACGAACAGAAAATGCCGCGCCGCCCCCGCCGCAGCAGCACGGAGGAGCAGCCCAAGAATGAGAGCCTGGTCTACGGCAAAAATCCCGTGACCGAGCTGCTCAAGAGCGGTTCCGGCGTGGATACCGTGCTGATCGCGGAGGGCATGGCCCCCGCCGTGGCAGCTTACTATACCGCCATGGCCAAGGAGGCCGGGGCCACGGTCAAGCGGGTGCACCCCAACAAGCTGCGCCTGATGACCGGCACCGAGAGCCATCAGGGCGTGGCTGCCTTTGCCAGCGAGATCGAATATGTGACCGTGGAGGACCTGCTGAACGTTGCCAGAGAGAAGGGGGAGCCCCCTTTCCTGGTGCTGAGTGACGGCATCGAGGACCCCCATAATCTGGGCGCGGTGATGCGCTCTGCTCTGCTGTGCGGAGCTCACGGCATCGTCATCCCCAAGCGGGGCGGCGCGTCCGTGACCCCCACCGTTATCAAGTCCAGCGCCGGTGCGGCCGAGCGCCTGCCTGTGGCCCGCGTGGCCAACATCGGCGAGACCATCCGCCGCCTGAAGGATCAGGGGGTGTTCGTCTACTGTGCCGATATGGACGGCGTGCCCCTGCGCAAGAACAACCTGACCGGCCCCATCGCACTGGTGCTGGGCAGCGAAGGCAGTGGTGTATCCCAGCTGGTGAAAAAGCTCTGCGATGGTGTGGTGCGGCTGGATATGGCCGCTCAGGGCACCGGTGTGGACAGCTTCAATGTCTCGGTGGCGGCTGGCATCATCCTGTACGAGATCCAGAGCCAGCGCGCCGCAGAGTAAGAAACAGCGGCCAGACCGCCGTGACCAGAACAGGGAGGGACTAGGATGCCAAAGGATGATAAGCGCAAAGAGCTGACACAGGAAGAGATCGATGCGCAGAACGAGAAGTTCCGCACGTTTTTCAGCACCAGCGTGGCACAGGTGCCCGAAGAGATGAAGCGCCGCGATGAGGAAAAGGAGAGCACCGGCAGCCTGCTGGGCAAGCTCTTTCACCGCGAAAAGGACAAAGAGGAGCCATCCGCCGCCCCGGCCGTGCAGAATGAGCTGCCGCCCACGGGTGAGATCGTGCTGGGCCATGAGGAAGAAGCCGAGGCCGGCCTGGAGCTGGCATTGGAGCCCGGAGAGCTGGAGGAAGCAGAGCCTGTGGCTCTGCCCACCGCGCCGGAAGCCCCCGCAGCGCCGAAGCCGGAACCCCGGCCCGCACCCCAGCCCGAGAAAAAGCCGGAGCCGCCCCGCCGCCGGGAACCCCTGACCCCGCAGGAGCAGCAGGAGGATGCAGAGATGGCCGAACTCAAGGCCATGCTCTATGGCACCCCCAAGCCTGCCCCGGTGGAGGAGGTGCAGGATGCCCCCGAAGAGGTGCTGGCCGTGGAGCCGGAAGCTCCCGCAGCGCCTGAGGGCCCGGCCATCCCCATGGTGTTTGCCGAGGATCAGTCGGTAAAGCAGGCAAGGTCTGCCCCGGAAGCCGCGCCAGAGGTTGAGCCGGAACCGGAAATGGCTTTCCAGTTCTTTGGCAAGGGCGCGGACGAGAACGAGCCGCAGGCCCCTACCCGCACCGAGGCCCCCAGCAAGGACGACAGCATGAGCCTGCCGCTGATGGGGCTGGAAGAGGACGAGGCACCCGCCCGGCCTGCCGCACCGGCAGAGGAGGCCCCGGCCCAGCCTGCTGAGGAAGCGGCTCCTGCCGCGCCGGAGGCTGCGGAGAAGCCTGAAGAGGAAGCCGAGCCGGAAACGCCCGAGCAGGTGGGGGAGAAGCTCCGCCGGATGGGCGCGGAGCTGACGCTGCGGTGTGTGCTGGAGGGCATCCTTGCCGTGGTACTGCTCCACTTTGGCCTTGTTGCCGAGGGGCTGCTGGCCCCTGTGGCCTCCCTTGACCCCGTGATCGCCCCGGCGGCGTTCTATGCCGCCAACCTGCTCTTTCTGGCCGGTGCGCTGGCTGTGGGCTGGCCTGTCCTGCGGGATGGCCTGCAGGGCCTCAAGGGCCGCCCCAGTGCAGACACCATGCCGGCGCTGGCTGCCTGCGGTGCGCTGGTGCAGGCTGCGGTCGCCCTGCTCAACGCCCAGAGCTATCAGAACTCCAGCTGGACGCTGCTTTCCGGCGTGGCCGCACTGGGCCTGTTCCTGGCCCTGCTGGGCAGCCGTGTCCTGCTGACTGCCGTCAGAAACGGCTATGACCTTGCCGCCCGATCCCCTGAGGGGCTGCAGGGCGCGTTCCGTGTCCGGGATAAGGACCTGATCCGGGTGCTGGCCCGGAGCCTGGATCAGAAAGACCCCTGGGTGCTGCTCAGCCGCCCTGTCCAGTGGGACGAGGCGCTGGTGGAGCAGAGCTTCGGGGAGCGCGCCAGTGAGCGCCGCGCCCGCAAGACAGCCCTGATCCTGCTGGGTGCTGCCGTGCTCAGCGGGCTGGTGTTCCTGCTGTTTGGCGGCGGGCCCAACGGCATGGCCGCAGCCCTGACCTCCATGCTCTGCATGGGTGCACCGCTGTCCTCCACCCTGGTTGCGGGCATCGCGTCTCTGCGCCTGCAAAAGACCGCTGCCGCCGCCGGTGCCGTGGTGCCCGGCTGGGCCGCCATTGAGGAGCTGGGCGGCGTGGACACCGTGCAGGTGGATGCCGACGAGCTCTTTACCGCCGACAGCGTGAATCTGGAGGACATCCGCATCTTCAAGGGCGGCCGCATCGACCGTGCCATCCTCTATGCGGCCAGCATCCTCAACCACAGCTGCGAGACCCTGCGGGGCCTGTTCCGCCAGATCATCGAGGACCGCACCGAGATCCTGTACCCTGTGAAGGATCTGGAGGTCCACCACGGCCTTGGCTTTGCCGCCTGGTGCGATAACAACCGGGTGCTCATCGGCAACCGGCTGTACATGGAGCGGGAGGGCGTGCCCCTGCCTGAGCAGGAGTACGAGGATGAGCACTCCCAGAACGGCACGCTGCAGATCCTGTATCTGGCTGTTTCCGGCAGCCTGCACGCCATGTTCGTGCTCCACTATGTGGGCGGCCGCAACGCCGCCCGCGGTCTGGAGGTGCTGCAGCGGGAGAACATCCGCCTGCTGGTCACCTGTGAGGACCCCAGCCTGACGGCCCGCCACATCACCGAGGCTTATCATCTGCCCGAGGGGATGATCACCCTGCTGGATCAGGAGCAGTGCAGCGCGCTGACCCCTGCCCAGCCGGACGAGACCGCCCGCTGCTGTATGCTGCATGATAAGGGCTTTGCCAGCCTGATCGGCGGCCTGCGCGCGGCGGAAAAGGCCCAGAACGCCGAGACGAGCGCCACCACGGTGCAGATGGTCTCGGTCTGGTTCTCGGTGGTCATCGGTGTTCTGCTGACCTACGCGGGCAGCATCGGCACCCTGTCGGTGGCAGCTGTCCTGATGTATCAGGCGGCATGGAGTGCTTTGAGCATTGCGGTCTGCGCCCTGAAACAGCATAACTGAGAGATATTCTCAAAATAAATAGGAATTATTCTTGATTTCAATTCGGAACTCTGGTATAATCAGTGCAGAAGGAACGCCCCGGCGGTCACCGGCGGCGAAATGATACACCGCACAAACAAAAGGAGAGCACGAATATGGAACTCAAGGGTACCAAGACCGAGAAAAACCTGTGGGAAGCCTTTGCAGGCGAGAGCCAGGCCCGCAACAAGTATACCTTCTTCGCCAGCGTGGCCAAGAAGGAGGGCTATGAGCAGCTGGCAGCAATCTTTGAGGAGACGGCTGCCAACGAGAAGGAGCACGCCAAGATGTGGTTCAAGGCCCTGAACGGCGGCTCCATCCCCGATACCATGACCTGCCTGGAAATGGCAGCCGGCGGCGAGCACGACGAGTGGACCGAGATGTACCCCCGGATGGCCGCAGAGGCCAAGGAAGAGGGCTTTACCCAGCTGGCTGCCCTGTTCACCATGGTGGCGCAGATCGAGAAAGAGCACGAGGAGCGCTACCGTGAGCTGGCCGAGAACCTGAAGAACAACACGGTTTTTGCCCGGGAAGAGCAGCAGGTCTGGCAGTGCCGGAACTGCGGCTACACCTATATCGGCAAGTCGGCTCCCCTGAAGTGCCCGGTCTGCGCACATCCCCAGAGCTACTTTGAGCTGAAAAAGCACAATTATTGATCCTGTCCGGAACGCCGCAGCTCCCACGCCGGGACTGCGGCGTTCTTTTTGCACAAAATTTTCCGGAAAAACTGGCATTCCCGACGAAATCGGGTGCGAAAGCACAGCACTTTGGGCGAAGAACTTGACCCACATTGGCCGGACGTGTAAAATGAATCAGTAGTGAGAAAAATCATGGACGCGAAATTTTTCCATGTGTGCGGCATTCCTTTGATCCCATGGGATGAAACAAGGAGGGAAGTTCGACCCAATGAAATGGAAATTCCAAACCGCGGGGCGGCTTCTGGCCCTGCTGGCTCTGAGCGGGGCCCTGCTGGCTGCCCCTTTGCCCGCGCAGGCCGCGCCCGGTGTGCTGACAGGCCTGACCGGAACCGGCTCCAAGCTGGAACTGGAGCTGACCGAGATGGAGCTGGAGATCACCGATGATGACCCCCGCCCCAAGGGCTACCTGTACACCAGCGGCCAGAGCGATTATTACTTCATCGTCTGGATGAGCAGCAACTCCAATGTTGCCACGGTGGATGGCGACGGCAAGGTGACGGGCCGCAATGCAGGCACTGCCATCATCACCGCCATCTCCGACCACGGCGAACGTGCCGCCTGCAAGGTGACCGTGACCCGCAAAAATGAAGAATCAGCCAGAAAAAAGCCCACGCTGGATACCACCAGCCTGAGCCTTGTGCTGCAGTACAATGACCTGCACCCCACCCATCAGCTCCAGTTGACCAACAGCGACCACTCCTTTCTCTATGTCTACCAGTGGATGAGCAGCAACCCTGAGGTGGCTACGGTCAGCGACAAGGGCCTTGTCACGGCTCAGGCGGCGGGCACCACCACCATCACGGCAATGGTCTCCAACGGCCAGGCTTTGCGGTGCAGCGTCACGGTGACTTCGGATATCGGCAAGGTGACTTTGAACAAGAGTGACCTGCTGCTCCGCATCGTGGGCACCCAGGAGCGCCTGACGGCCACCGTTGCGGTGGAAGGCGGCGGCAGCGTGCCCATTACATGGGTCAGCAGCAACCCGGGTGTCGTTACCGTGGATGCGGATGGCGTGGTGACCGCCATTGCCGATGGAGAAGCCAAGGTCACGGCCCTTTCGCCCGCCGGACGCTTTGACGTGTGCAGCGTTGTGGTGGGCATGGCGGCGGAGAAGTACGAATCTGAAGCCGACCTTGCTGACGAGCTCAAGCTCCCTGACCCCTACGTTGCCGTAAGGCTGAATAAACTGGCATAAAGAAAAAGCACCCGCCCATGGCTGTTTTTGACAGCTATGGGCGGTTTTTGCGTGTATGGAAACGGATGCGCTGGGAAAAACTTGCCGAAGAGGAATTTTTTTCAAAAAATATTTTGCGTTGCATGGCGTGGTGTACCTGACACATCCGGCCGCCTCCGGCAGGTGAAAAAGGACAAAATGGCTCGAACGTTGTTTAAGACAGGGAGCGGCTGCCCCACAGAGCGGCGAAATCGCTGCAAAAAAGGCGGCTGTCCGGCATGTTTGACACATTTTACAAGAATTTGACGTAAATGGATTGAATTCACGACTCTTGACAGAAGGCGGGACAAACCAGTATCCTTTTATCCAGAGGAAAGTATTTTATGTCGCCAGACGTTGGAATGCCTGGTGGACAAGTGTGTGTCAGGAGGGAAAGAATATGACCAACTACCGGAACCGAATCGGGGAAGCCATTGCCTTTGCCCGGAACGTGGCGGGCAGATCCCAGCAGGAGCTTGCGGATATGCTGGGGCGGGACAAGCGCACCATTCAGAAATGGGAGCGGGGCGAGATCCGCATTGCGCTGGAGGATTATCTGGATGTATTCGATACTCTGCACCTGCCGGTGGGGCCCTATGAAATGTGGATCCGGCATCCGGAACTCTTTCCGCGCGGCATGGAGGATATCAAGGGCTTCAGCACCGAAAAGAAGCGGAGGACACTGGCGGATTATTATCTGCATCAGGCTGCACCGCTGGAGATCGAGCAGGAGTATTACATCCTGTTCGGTGACCACGGCAGCAACAGCTGCGGCATCCGGCAGGAGCAGCTGGCCAACCTGCAGACTCCGCTCCGTGACCGCAAACGGATCGTGAACCAGATCATCGACAACTACTATGAGGCCCGGGCCATCGGACATCTGACCGACCCGGAGGGCCAGCAGCCAGTGATGCCCATTCTGGAAGCCTGCTACGATGCCAGTGCACGGAGCGTGGAAGCCAACGAGAACCGGTACAGCATCGGCAGCATCGAGGACTATCTGGACGATGCGGCAAAACCGGCAGAAGAGTGAACCGAACAGCAGACGGCCATGTGCAGCCGCCTGCTGTTTTTGCGTTCGGCTGCCTGCGGGAAAATATTGTGAAATTTGCGGATTCCTGCTATACTTATCCTATTGATGAAAAAGAAGGGTGAGGCAAATGGCATACAACATGGGCGGTCGGCGCTTCCGGCCGGTGGGCAGCGGAAAAAAGCGGACTGCGCCGCAGTACGGGCCGGTGGGCACAGGCTGCCCGTTTGTGGAGGAGGCCGTGGCGCGGCTGTACCGGGAGCAGAACGAGGAACATTTCTGGAGCCTGATGAACGCCCTGAACTATGCGCTGGAATTGCAGACCAAGGTACTGGTGCCGCTGGATGCGGCGGTGGACCCCCAGAGCGGGGCCGCCCCCTGGGCGCATCTGCCCATCCCGGAGGAGCGGGCTGAGGGCCTGCCGCCCTGGCTGCTCCACGCCCGGAAAGAGCGGCACTATCTGCCGCTGTTCACCTCGGTAAAGAACGCCGAGGCGGAAAAGGCCAGCGCAACCCGCCCCATGGTGGAGCGCAGCCTGCGCAGCGCCATGGAGTATGCGCTGGAAACGGACGGCATCGATGGTGTAGTGCTGGACCCGTGGACAAGCTCTGCCACGCTGGATGTCTCCCTGCTCAGCGGGCTGCTGAGATCGGAGCGGGGAAGCGACAACCCCGGCGCTCAGGAGCTGGAAGCCGGGCACGCCGCCGCCCGGGCCGGAGATTGGCCGGAGGCAGCGGCCAGCTACACTGCCGCCGCCGAGGCGGGCAGCGCAGAGGCGCTTTCTGCCCTGGGGGACTGCCTGTATTATGGCCGGGGTGTCCGGAAGAATAAGACCCAGGCCCGGCGGATGTGGAAAAAGGCCGCGCAGGCCGGGGAGGTGCAGGCCATGATCGCCCTGGGGGATGACTGTGCCGCATCGGGCGGGGAGATGGCGGAGACCCTGCAATACTACCGCCGCGCCCAGAGCGCTGCCCGGGAGGTGCCGGACATCGCCTACACCCCGCAGGTCTGCCTGCGTCTTGCCCAGTACGAGACCCAGTACCTCTCCCGCAAAAAGGCGCTGCTGCAGGTGGCCGAAGCCGTGCAGGGCTTTCGGATCCTGCAGGCCGAGGGCGAAACGGATGCTGCCGACTGGCTGCGGGAGGCTGAACTGCTGACCGATCAGCTGCTGGCCGACGATAAAAACGCCTGAAACACAGTTTCTTTACATTTGTTCTAAGAAATCGTCATAGGAAACCGGTAAGATATTCAAGGAAATATTCTGCGCCGAAGAAAAGAGGACAAGCACTATGAGCAAAGTGATCGGAATTGACCTGGGTACCACCAACTCCTGTGTGGCAGTGGTCGAGGGCGGCAAGCCCGTTGTCATT
>OHJK01001470.1_pt1 | contig 11629 bp, 6 predicted proteins | sample 1568541 | NCBI WGS metagenome assembly OHJK01 (sample SAMEA3879535, study PRJEB24766) | human gut metagenome | biome: human-associated habitat; feature: feces | place: USA | collected 1985/1987
GTGGACAGCAGGATGATCGTGCCGGCCTTCTTGATGAAGGACCAGCCGCGCTCCCACATGGAGCGCAGGACGTTGCCGAGCGTCGGCCAGTGGTAGGCCGGCAGCTCCATGACAAACGGCGTATCGTCTCCTTTCACCAGAAAGCGGCAGAAAAGACGTGCCATGACCACTGCCAACAGAATGCCGATGGCATAGATTACTAACAGCACAAAGCTCGCATTGTTCGGAAAGAAGGCGCCTGCCAGCAATAAATAGATGGGTAGACGGGCGCTGCACGACATCAGCGGATTGATGAGCATCGTCACCAGACGGCTCTTGCGGTTCTCAATGGTACGCGAAGCCATAATGGCGGGCACATTACACCCAAAGCCCATAATCAGCGGAATGAAAGACTTTCCATGCAGCCCCATTTTATGCATAATCTTATCCATAATGAAAGCGGCACGTGCCATATAGCCCGAGTCTTCCATCAAGGAAATAAAGAAATAGAGCAACAGAATATTCGGCAGGAAAACAATGACACCGCCCACACCTCCGATAATACCATCCACCAGAAGGTCCTTCAGCGGTCCTTCGGACATTTTGTTGCGTATCAGGTCGCCCAATTCGCCTACCAGCCATTCAATCCCCTGCATAGGATAGTCGCCCAGCACAAAGGTGCCTTCGAACATCAGATAAAGGAAAAGGAAGAAAATGGGATAACCCCATACACGGTGAGTAACGATTGAGTCTATGATTTGAGTAGTGCGCGACGTATCCTGATGATTGTCCACATAGGTCTCGCGCAGGGCACCGGCTATAAAACCATACTTGGCATCGGTGATGGCCTGCTCGCTCTCCTCGTTCACCACCTCGGCAATCCGTGCCTCTTCCCGGTCGCGGACGGCAAGAATCTCCTTTCCATTGGGCAACTCTTCCACAATCTTTTTCAAGTCTTCGTCGTTCTCCAGCAACTTGATGGCAAGGAAACGCGTGGAATATTTGTGGCGGATGTTCTCATTGACGCTGATGACGCGCTTCACCTCCTCAATGCTACGTTCCAGCTCGGGACCGTGATTGATATGGATATGACGGTAGAAGCCACGCGGCTGTTCTATCTCTTCTTTATGGCTGCCGAAGTCATGGTCGGGAACATACTCCTGATGCCAGCTGCGAAGGTCACTCAATATCTCGCTGCGCATCCTGCCCTTATGGTCGAGGAAGTCGCCGCCTTCGTAAATATTGATAATCACATGGAACAGCTGTTCGATGCCTTTTCCGCTACGGCTGACCGTAGGCAACATCGGGACTCCGAACAACTGGCTGAGCTTTACATAATCCAGCGTGTTTCCACTGGCTTCCAGCTCATCGTACATGTTCAGTGCAATCACCATGCGCACATTCATGTCAATCAGCTGGGTGGTGAGATAGAGATTGCGTTCCAGGTTGGAAGAGTCCACAACATTGATAATGATATCCGGCGTTTCATTGATGATGTGCCGGCGGACATAGATTTCTTCAGGGGAGTAGGCCGAGAGGGAATAGGTTCCGGGAAGGTCGACAATACGGAAATGGTAGCCCTGGAAGTCAAAATACCCCTCCTTGGCATCTACCGTAACGCCACTGTAATTGCCCACATGCTCGTGCGAACCGGAAGCGATGTTGAAAAGAGAAGTTTTACCACAGTTGGGATTTCCCACCAAAGCCACATTTATGGTGCGGCGTTTGCCGAGGGCCAGTTGCTTCAGCTCATCTTCGCCCAGATGCATGTTTTCGCCCAACCCCTCGTGGTAATCGGGCTGCACAGCCTGCTCCTTAGCTTCCTGCTCACTGATAATCTCTATCATCTCAGCCTCCTGCCGACGAAGAGAAATCTCATATCCCATTACTTTGTATTTGATAGGGTCGCGTAGTGGGGCATTCAGCAAGACCTCCACTGTTTTACCTTTAATAAATCCCATTTCCACAATCCGTTTGCGGAAACCACCGTGTCCCAGCACTTTTACGATTACACCTTTTTCACCGGTATTCAATTCGGACAAACGCATAGTCTTTCTGCCTTTCTTTTCTATTTTGGGGGCAAAGATAATACTTATGGCTACAAGGTACAAATAATTTAGAATGTTTTTAAATAAGAGACACTAAACAATAATTCCCAGAAGGCAGAACATTATATCCAGAGATACTAAATCGTAATTTTACCACAGCTTTGTTCTTTTCTTACCACAGCTGTGGTAAGAAAAGAACAAAGCTGTGGTATGCATAAAACACAACTGTGGTAAGATTGGCTTTTAGCAAATACGACCTTAGCCGATAAAGATTCTGAAAATAGATACTTGCAGATATGGCAATAAAAATCGTTTGCACTATCTTTGCACCACTCTATACGTTGAATATGCAGAAGGTAGTACAATACATCGAGCGCCACAAGCTCTTCTCGCCGGACGACAAGATACTTGTGGCACTGAGCGGCGGGGCGGACTCCGTGGCGTTGCTGCGCCTGCTCCTCAGCCTGGGATACACATGCGAAGCCGCCCATTGCAACTTCCATCTGCGCGGAGCGGAATCCGACCGCGACGAGCACTTTGTACGCCAGCTCTGCCTGGAGCACCGGGTGACGCTGCACACCGTCCACTTCAACACGGAGCAGGAAGCAAAGGAACGGCATATCTCCATCGAAATGGCTGCAAGGGAATTGCGCTACGCGTGGTTCGAAAAAACAAGGGAAGCATGCAGTGCAGCTGTCATTGCCGTCGCCCACCATCAAGATGACAGTGTAGAGACATTGCTGCTCAATCTGATTCGCGGTACCGGCATCAACGGGTTGCGGGGCATACGCCCCCGAAACGGACATATAGTCCGCCCCTTGCTCTGCCTGGACAGAAAGGAAATCGTCGGTTATCTGGAAAGTATCGGGCAAGCCTACGTGACGGACAGCACCAATCTGCAGGACGAATATACCCGCAACAAAATACGCTTGAACCTGCTTCCCATGATGCAGGAGATAAACCCCTCCGTCAAGGAAAGCATCCTCAAAACGGCAGAGCATCTGGACGATGCCGCCTCTATATATAATATAGGTATAGAAGAAGCCAAACTGCGAGTCAAGACACCGGAAGGCATAAGTATCGGCGCCCTGAGGCAAGAAGCGGCACCGGAAACGGTCTTATTTGAAATTCTGCATCCGCTTGGATTCAACGCCGCACAAGTAAGGGACATCTGCCGGACATTGGACGGACAGCCCGGCAAAGTCTTTGCCACCCCCGGCTGGCGTGTCATCAAAGACCGCGGCTCGTTGTTGATAGAGCCCGTACAGGAAGCCGTAAAGCCCTTATTGGAAATAAAAGAACATCCTTATACACCGGATTTCATGATTCCACGCAACAAAGCCACCGCCTGCTTTGATGCCGACAAACTCCAGCATCCCCTCTCGCTACGCCTTTGCAGGCAGGGAGACAGCTTCGTGCCCTTCGGCATGAAAGGCCGGAAGAAGGTAAGCGACTACCTGACCGACCGCAAGTTCTCCCTTCTGCGCAAAGAACGGCAATGGGTGCTTTGCTGCGGAGATGACATCATCTGGCTGGTGGGAGAACGGGTGGACAACCGTTTCAGAATAGACGAAAAAACCCGGAAAGTGCTGGTCGTATCAACCATCGACCAGTAGCCATCACAGAATAATTCTGTCCTCCTTCTGTTTCTTGAAGCAATCGGAAAGCAATACGGCAAACGGCGTGTCATACGTGCGCGCCTTCTGCGGACAGCCTTTCACACAAGCACAACATTTGATGCATTTCTCTGCAACCGTATTGCACTCGTCTCCTTTTATAATGGCTCCTGCAGGACAATGCTTCACGCAATATCCGCAATGCGTACAACGTTCCGCATCCACTTGCGGAGTACGGGGCATAGGCACCCCACTCTTACGCAACTTGACGACTCTGCGCAAAAAGCGGAGCAACGGGAAGAAAGGCTGGCGCGGACGCTGGATACGGGTCACATCCACCCCATACAGTTTCTCCATATCTTCGGCCGCCGCAATTTTAGCACGTATCTTTTCACCAAAAAGCTTTGCATACTCCAAGTCGTCCGCATCCGGACGTCCGGCTGCCACCGGATATTTCTCACTGCTATAAGAGTGCTCTCCTACAAACGTAGCACCTGCAATTACCTTGAAGCCCAACTTCGTGACAAAAGCATCCAATTCCACCAAAGCCTTCTCATAGGCCCGGTTGCCGTACACCACCACAACCACGGCAGGTGCACCGTCAGCATGAAGCTCCTTCATCCGCTCCAATGCCAAAGGAGCCACATGGCCGCCATATACGGGCACCGTGATGACCGCCAAAGCATGGGAAGGTACCTCCCTTTTACCCGCCGCCTCCAAGGTGAGGTCCACTTTGGAGACAGACGAAATTCCCGTTCCGTGAACAATTGCCTCTCCCACTTGTTTAGAGGTACAAGTAGGTGAAAAAGTTATCAACTGTACTTCATCTATATTCATAAACCAATCCTTCATGTTGTTGTTAATACAGCAAAGATAAAGTTTTAAATTTAAAAAAAAGATGATTTGTTTATGAAACCAAAAATATTTATTACCTTTGCACCGTTGAAACATTCTGCGACTTCTTGCTGTGGCAAGAATTGTTTATCAGATTTCCGGTTCAATAATAAATATCCCATATAAATCATATATCACAAGGTAAACTTGCCCAAGTTGCTTCCTACAACAACTGCAACTGTGCACTTATGCCTTTCAATAAAAGTAAATTTTAAACCATTCACATATATACTGTATGTATAACATCATTCAACTGAACGACAAAAATTTGTCGGAACTACAAACTATTGCCCAAGAACTGGGTATAAAAAAAACAGACTCACTCAAAAAAGAAGAACTTGTTTACAAGATACTTGACGAACAAGCTATCGCAGGCGCTACCAAGAAAGTTGCCGCCGACAAGCTGAAGGAAGAGCGTAAAGGGGAAAAGCAAAAACGCTCGCGCGTCACTGTAAAGACCGTAAAAAAGGAAGGTGCCGACAAAGTGTTCTCAGCCAATAAAAACGGAGACCTCACCAAAGCCAAAACAGAGGAAGCACCGGCTGCGAAAGAACAACCCAAAACTGTGGAAGCACCCCAAGAACCGACCATAGAAGCTGCAACGCCGGCGCCAGCCAAAGAAGCCGCCGTACCCAAACGCAAACCGGGACGCCCCCGCAAGGTAAAGGAAGAGACTGCCGCACCCCAAGCAACGGAAACCCCGAAGGTTGCCGAACCGGAATTGAACTTCGAGGCTAAAGCTCCGAAAACGGAACCCCAAGCGGAAGCTAAAAAAGTGGAAGCTAAAAAAGCCGTGAAGAATATCGTACCGGACGAAAGCCCTATCCTGGCCGAAGCGGCAGATGACTTCATCCCCATTGAAGACCTCCCTACGGAAAAAATAGAGCTTCCGACCGAACTCTTCGGCAAATTCGAAGCGACCAAAGCGGAAACTCCCGCCACTCCCACTCCTGCCGCTGCCCCAGCCGAACCGCAACAGCCACAACGCCCGCGCCTCCGCGCCCGCGACAACAACAACCCATACAATAACAACAACAATAACAACCGCAACGGTGGCTATAACCAACAGCGCCCCGTGCAGCAGCGCCCTGCACAACCGTATAACAACGGAGAGAACTATCCCGCCGCTCCGGAACGCAAACCCGTAATAGAACGCGAGAAGACGTACGAATTCGATGACATCCTCACCGGAACCGGTGTACTGGAAATCATGCAGGATGGCTACGGCTTCCTCCGTTCCTCCGATTACAACTATTTGTCCTCACCGGACGATATTTACGTATCACAATCACAAATCAAATTGTTCGGCCTGAAAACCGGTGATGTGGTAGAAGGCGTAATCCGTCCCCCGAAAGAAGGCGAAAAGTACTTCCCGCTGGTAAAAGTATCCAAAATAAACGGACGTGACCCGGCTTTCGTACGCGACCGCGTACCGTTCGAGCACCTCACCCCCCTCTTCCCGGACGAGAAGTTCAAGCTTTGCAAAGGCGGATACTCCGACTCTATGTCGGCCCGTGTCGTAGACTTGTTTGCCCCCATCGGCAAAGGTCAGCGTGCCTTGATTGTGGCACAGCCCAAAACCGGTAAGACCATCTTGATGAAAGACATAGCCAACGCCATTGCCGCCAATCATCCGGAAGTCTACATGATTATGCTGCTCATCGACGAACGCCCGGAGGAAGTTACCGACATGGCGCGTACCGTCAATGCGGAAGTAATCGCCTCTACCTTCGACGAACCGGCAGAACGCCACGTGAAGATTGCCGGCATCGTCCTTGAAAAAGCAAAACGCATGGTGGAATGCGGACACGATGTTGTCATCTTCCTCGACTCCATCACCCGCCTGGCACGTGCCTACAACACCGTATCCCCGGCTTCCGGCAAAGTGCTTTCCGGTGGTGTGGATGCCAACGCATTGCATAAGCCCAAACGCTTCTTCGGTGCAGCACGTAACATCGAGGGCGGCGGTTCACTGACCATCCTTGCCACTGCCTTGATTGACACCGGCTCAAAGATGGACGAGGTTATCTTCGAAGAATTCAAGGGTACGGGTAATATGGAGTTGCAGCTCGACCGCAACTTGTCCAACAAGCGTATCTTCCCAGCTGTCAACATCGTTGCCTCCAGCACTCGCCGCGATGACCTGCTGCAAGACAAGCAGACACTGGACCGCATGTGGATTCTCCGCAAGTACCTTGCCGACATGAATCCGATAGAAGCCATGGACTTCGTAAAAGACCGTCTGGAGAAGACCAAAGACAACGACGAATTCCTGATGAGCATGAACAGTTAACAACAACTGCATACAGATATTGTACAAAAGCTTCCATTTACGTTCATAAACGTAGGTGGAAGCTTTTTTTATATCCGTTTTTTCATACATTTGCCACCATACAATAACCTTGAACAAATAAAATCCAAATCTGATGAAAACGATTCACTCTTTTATGGGAATGGCATTGTGCAGCTTTCCGGTAATGGCACAGCAATCGCCCAATTTTCTTATTATCCAATGCGACCATCTGACCCAGCGGGTAGTAGGCGCATACGGTGCCGACCCCAGCTGCACTCCACCTATAGACCGAATTGCCTCCCAAGGTGTAACATTTGCCAACGCATACGTGGGATGCCCCCTCAGCCAACCGTCACGCGCTGCCTTATGGAGCGGACTGATGCCGCATCAAACCAATGTACGTTCCAACTCGGCCGAACACATCAATCCTCCGCTGCCCGACAGCATTCCGACCCTGGGAAGCCTCTTCACCGCCAACGGTTATGAGGCCGTCCACTTTGGCAAAACCCATGACATGGGTTCCCTAAGGGGATTCCGCCACAAGGAACCGGTTGCCAAGCCCTTCACCGACCCCGAATTTCCCGTCAACAATGACAGCTTTCTGGATGTAGGAACCTGCGAGGATGCCGTGGCCTATCTCAGCAATCCGCCGCAAGAACCTTTCATCTGCATAGCCGATTTCCAAAACCCGCACAATATCTGCGGATATGTAGGCGAAAATAAAGGGGAGCACATAGATAGCCCCATCAGTACCCCACTCCCGCTACTACCCGAAAACTTTGAAGTGGAAGACTGGGAAAAACTTCCGTTGCCCATTCAGTACATCTGCTGCAGCCACCGGAGGATGATGCAAGCCGCCCACTGGAACGAGGACAATTACCGGCACTACGTCGCCGCCTTCCAGCATTACACGCGGATAGTGGCCAGACAGATAGAGAGTGTACTGGAAGCCCTCTACTCCACTCCCGCCGGAAAAAATACAATTGTCATTGTACTGGCAGACCACGGAGACGGAATGGGGTCACACCGCATGGTAACCAAGCAGGTCAGCTTTTACGAAGAAATGACAAATGTGCCCTTCATCATAGCCGGTCCCGGCATTCATCCCCGTCAAAAACCGGTGGAAGATTTACTGACCCAACCCACTATCGGTGCCTTCCTCCAAGCCCGGCATCAGCCTTGCCCCTTTTCTGAAAGGCGAGAAGCAAAAGAGACAGCACCCCTATGCAGCCTCCGAATGGCACAGTGAATACGAAGTGACCGTCAGCCCGGGACGGATGATACGCAGTCCCAGATACAAATACACACACTATCTGGAAGGCAACGGGGAAGAACTGTATGATATGCTGAAGGATAAAGGAGAAAGACGAAACCTTGCCCATGACCCCAAATACTCAAAGATTCTGGCCGAGCACCGGGCACTGCTGGACGACTACATCCGCCGCACACAGGACGACTACCGAAGCCTGAAAGTTGAAGCCGACAAGAGATGGCGCAGCCACGCACCGGGATATCCCAACCACGAAGGACCCTGCGCCAGAGACATTATCAATAGAAAGTAAGCAAAAAGAACTAAAAAAAACAGAATAATATAGATGATTATCAGTGCCTTGACCGGCACTTCCATTCTTTTCGCCCATCCCGCTGCAAGTCTTCAATAATATTCTGCTTCAAAAGAAGGCAGTTAAAGGGATTTTTTGTACTTTTGCGCCTCAATAAGAGTAATTTGTAATTTAGTAATTGTAATTAGATACTATGTTCGATAATTTAAGCGAGAGACTTGAAAGGTCGTTTAAAATTTTGAAAGGTGAGGGCAAAATCACCGAAATCAATGTTGCGGAAACCCTGAAAGACGTACGTAAGGCACTTTTGGATGCCGACGTGAACTATAAGGTAGCCAAAAACTTCACCGATACCGTTAAGGAAAAAGCCTTGGGACAAAACGTGCTGACAGCCGTTAAGCCCAGCCAGCTGATGGTAAAAATCGTACACGATGAACTGACCCAGCTCATGGGCGGCGAGACTTCTGAAATAAACCTCGACTCCAAGCCTGCCATTATCCTAATGTCCGGTTTGCAAGGCTCCGGTAAAACAACTTTCTCCGGAAAGCTGGCCCGCATGCTGAAGAGCAAGAAGAACAAAAAGCCGTTATTGGTAGCCTGTGACGTGTACCGTCCTGCCGCTATCGAGCAGTTGCGTGTACTGGCTGAACAGATTGACGTACCGATGTACTCGGAACCGGACAGCAAAAATCCGGTAGCCATTGCCCAAAATGCCATCCAAGAAGCCAAAGCCAAAGGTTACGACCTTGTAATTGTCGATACAGCCGGTCGTCTGGCAGTGGATGAGGAGATGATGAACGAGATTGCCGCCATCAAGAAGGCCATCAATCCGGACGAGATTCTGTTCGTAGTGGATTCAATGACCGGTCAGGATGCAGTGAACACCGCTAAGGAATTCAACGAACGGCTCGACTTCAATGGTGTAGTATTGACCAAACTGGATGGTGATACCCGCGGTGGTGCCGCCCTTTCTATCCGTTCGGTGGTAAACAAGCCCATCAAGTTTGTAGGTACCGGTGAAAAGCTGGATGCCATCGACCAGTTCCATCCCTCACGTATGGCCGACCGTATTCTCGGTATGGGTGACATCGTATCTTTGGTGGAACGTGCGCAGGAACAATATGACGAGGAAGAAGCCAAACGCCTGCAAAAGAAGATTGCCAAGAACCAGTTCGACTTCAACGACTTCCTGAGCCAGATTGCACAAATCAAGAAAATGGGTAACTTGAAGGAACTTGCCTCCATGATACCGGGCGTAGGCAAAGCCATCAAGGATATAGACATTGACGACAATGCCTTCAAGAGCATTGAAGCCATCATCTACTCCATGACTCCGGAAGAACGCAGCAATCCGGCCATTCTGAACGGTTCACGCCGCCAGCGCATTGCCAAAGGTAGCGGTACGAATATTCAGGAAGTAAACCGCCTGCTGAAACAGTTTGACCAGACCCGCAAGATGATGAAGATGGTCACTGGCAGCAAGATGGGTAAGATGATGCCGAAACTTAAAAGATAAGATAACAGCCTATGACACTGATTGATGGAAAAGCAATTTCAGAGCAAGTAAAGCAAGAGATTGCAGCAGAAGTAGCCGAGATAGTGGCTCGTGGGGGTAAACGCCCGCATCTGGCCGCCATTCTTGTAGGACACGATGGAGGTAGCGAAACCTACGTTGCCGCCAAAGTAAAAGCATGCGAAGTTTGCGGATTCAAGTCCTCACTTATCCGTTACGAGGCAGACGTTACCGAAAAGGAACTGCTCGCCAAGGTACGCGAATTGAACGAGGATGCGGATGTGGACGGTTTCATCGTACAGCTTCCCTTGCCCAAGCACATCTCCGAGCAGAAAGTGATTGAAACCATCGACTACCGCAAGGATGTGGACGGCTTTCATCCCATCAACGTGGGACGGATGTCCATTGGCCTTCCCTGCTATGTATCCGCTACTCCCAACGGTATCCTCGAACTGCTGAAGCGCTATCAGATAGAGACTTCAGGCAAGAAATGCGTGGTATTGGGACGCAGTAACATTGTCGGCAAACCCATGGCTGCCCTGATGATGCAGAAAGCCTATCCCGGTGATGCCACAGTAACCGTATGCCACAGCCGCAGCAAAGACCTGGTAAAGGAATGCCAGGAAGCGGACATCATCATTGCTGCGTTGGGACAACCGAACTTTGTTAAGGCGGAAATGGTCAAGGAAGGCGCTGTCGTTATTGATGTAGGTACTACCCGTGTGCCCGATACCTCCAAGAAATCCGGATTCAAGTTGACCGGTGATGTGAAATTCGACGAAGTAGCTCCCAAATGTTCATTCATTACCCCCGTACCGGGAGGCGTAGGTCCCATGACCATCGTTTCCCTTATGAAGAATACATTGCTCGCCGGCAAGAAAGCAATCTACCAATAACAAGGCGATGAAAACGCTCGCCGTCTTCATTGTTGTCCTACTGTATAGCGTAACCCTTTCCTCGCAGGAAAGGATTACGCTATTATTTGTCGGCGACCTGATGCAGCACCAGGCACAAATAGACGCTGCACATGTATCTGAAGGAAAATATGACTACTCCTCCTGCTTCTCCCTCATAAAAGAGCAAATATCCCAGGCAGACCTCGCCATAGGAAATCTGGAAGTCACATTGGGGGGCAGGCCCTATCGGGGCTATCCTATGTTCAGCGCCCCCGATGAATATCTTCAGGCCATAAAGGACGCCGGATTCGATATTTTACTGACAGCCAACAACCACTGTCTGGACCGTGGAAAAAAGGGAATGGAGCGTACCATACAATTGCTTGACTCCTCCGGTATTCGTTACGCAGGCACCTACAAGAATCTGTCGGAGCGCAGGCAACGCTATCCCCTGTTCATCAACAGAAACGGCTTTCGCATTGCCCTACTCAACTATACTTACGGCACCAATGGTATCAAGGCTACCTCTCCCAATATCGTAAACTATATTGATAAGAATACCATCCTGCAAGATATCCAAAGTGCCAAGGCACGCCAACCGGATGCCATTATTGCCTGCATGCATTGGGGAGAGGAATATCAGTCCCTTCCCAACCGTGAGCAACGCGAACTGGCCAACTGGTTGCTCCAACAAGGCGTAACACATATTATCGGTTCACACCCTCACGTCATTCAACCGATGGAACTACGTACCAACGGTACCGAACAGCACATCATAGTCTACTCCTTGGGAAACTTCATTTCCAATATGAGCAAGGCCAACACTGA